>Ga0208408_1001691_pt1 | contig 12457 bp, 8 predicted proteins | sample ETNtaG_4_FD_185776 | JGI IMG/M metagenome (GOLD analysis project Ga0208408, IMG submission 185776) | Marine microbial and viral communities from oxygen minimum zone, Eastern Pacific Ocean - ETNP201406SV67 (SPAdes) (version 2) | ecosystem: Environmental > Aquatic > Marine > Oceanic ... | reverse complement strand
TTACACACTCAACTGTTGAGTTTACTGATATAGCTGGTTTGGTTGAGGGGGCGAGCAAAGGTGAAGGATTGGGTAACCAATTTTTAGGACAGATTCGTCAAGTAAATACAATAATTCATGTCGTGCGTTGTTTTGAAGATGAAAATATAACACATGTCTCAGGAAAAGTTGATCCTATTGGTGATGCAGAAATAATTGAGACGGAATTACTTTTAGCAGATATACAAACACTTGAAAAACAGTATAGGAAAACGGAAAAAATTGCAAAATCTGGAGATAAAAATAATCAATTAAAGTTCTCATTAATTAGTGCCCTATTGGATCATTGCAACAATGGAAATAAAGCAAAAACTTTTACGGAAAATATTCAAGAAATAGAAATTATTAAAAAATTAAATTTGCTCACTTTTAAGCCGATATTATATGTTGCCAATGTGGGTGAATCTGATATCTCGGCAAATGAAGTTAGCAATTTAAATGATAAATTATCTGAATTCGCAAAAAAGAGTGGTAATATTTCTATCACGCTATGTAGCAAGCTTGAACAAGAAATTGCCGTACTATCTGAAGATGAAAAAGACATCTTTCTTAAAGAATATAAATTATCTGAACAGGGTTTGAATAAGCTTATTAAGTCTGCATTTAATCTGTTAGGGCTTGAAACTTTCTTTACTGCAGGACCAAAAGAAGTGAGAAGCTGGACAATAAAAAAAGGGACCACCGCACCAGTTGCAGCTGGGACAATACATACAGATTTTCAGCGAGGATTTATTAAAGCAGAAGTAATTAAATATACTGATATAATAGAGTATGGTTCTGAAAAAGCCGTCAAAGAAGCTGGTCTGGCAAAGCTACAAGGGAAAGAATATATTGTGTGTGATGGAGATTGTATCTATTTCCATTTTAATGTGTAGGATTTTTTATGTGGTTTTTTATGATAACATCATATGTATTAATTTTTCTATCTGGTATAGGTTTAATATTAATTGGTATAAACCATTATGGTAATATTTGGCCCACACAACATATTTCATTTGATTTATTTGTTAGCTTAATTTTTATTGCTACTGAAACTCTAATTATTTTCTTTTTTGTGGGCGCTGGAGTAAATATAAAAGAATATACTCAATCAAAAGATAATAAATTTTATAAAGGTATTCTTGCTATTAAACAAAGGTTGTATCCACCAACTCTTGCAGTAACTATATTGTTCATGATTACTGTAATTGTTGATGGAGCATTTTTTCTAGGTAAAGTAAGTGAATGGTGGTTTCATATATCTTATTTGCTGACACTATATTATTTTGTTAAATCATCGATCGAACAACATAAAGCATTTATCGGTAGTACAAATATTGTTCTAGCTATGACTGTAAATGAGAGAGGGAAGTAAATTCGATTTGTTATAAGACTATAATATTTTATTCATCGTCTTCGTATTCATCGTCTTCGTAATAATCAGGCGGGTATGCGTACATTTGGGAATAATCCCATTCATCATCTTCATCATCTTCATCATCTTCATCATCTTTAGGCGTTTCTTGCTTCACTACAATAACTTTTGGATCTGTTTTTGTTTGGTCAATATTTTCAGATTTTTTTAAGGCATTATTAACCAATGCTAGCTCCTCTGTACTTAAAGAAGAGACTGGAGTTACTGAAATATATTCCCGGAAAACCATACCGATTAACCCGCCAAAAAATAAAACGAGAAGTGCAATTAATGAACCCTCGGATTTTAATTCATAACCACCAAACATATTTTGTGAAAGACCATAGTTTAAAAATACACCTAAGGATAATAAAACAATAAAAAGGATTAATATATTACCCATTAACGCTGGTGTAGTTGATTCAACAACAAGTATATACAGCATCCATACTATCATACCAGCTATAATAAAAATAATACCATTAAAATAATCACTTGATAAAATAGATAGAACAAAGCCAATTAAAGAGGCAGTTGGAATGATAAATCCAATACCAGTTTTAATATTATCGGCCATCAGCAAACGGGATAATCTTTGTAATTATAGTTTACCATGCTTGGAATTCTCTTGAAAAATTGAATGTAATTCTTCCAAAAAACAAGATATTTCGAAATGAACTATTATTTATTTTATTTAATTAACAATTAGTTTCTTTTAACATATAAAAGATTTTAATACTTAATTTGAGTTAGCATCTTTCTTAATAATGAATAAAAATATAAAGAAAATTAATATTGGCGTGGTGGGCGTTGGTCACCTAGGAGAGCACCATGTAAAACATTTAAAATCAATTGATAGTTTCAAATTAATTGGAATTTATGATATTGATGAAAAAAGGGCTGATTCAATCGGAAAAAAGTACCGTGTCCCAGTATACAAAAATATCAATCAATTAATTGAAGTATCTGATGCAATATCATTGGTTACCCCTACAGAAACACATTTTGATATTGCATATAATTGTATTAAAGCTAAAAAACACATTTTTATTGAAAAACCAATCACTAAATCTGTAGCCGATGCTGAAAAACTGATAAAATTAGGAATTAAAAGAAAAGTAGTAATTCAAGTTGGCCATATTGAAAGATTTAACCCCGCATTAACTCCATTAAATAATTACATTCTAAGACCAAAGTATATAGAAATACAGAGGTTGGCTCCCTATAATATTCGCGGTACTGATGTTCCTGTTGTCTTAGATAAAATGATTCATGACCTTGATATATTACTGTTTTTAGTAAATAGCGATGTAGCATCAATTTATGCAAATGGCATATCGATCTTAACAGATTCAATTGATATTGCTAATTCTAGAATTCGATTTAAAAATGGAACAATAGCTAATATTACATCAAGCAGGGTAGCACAAGATGATGTGAGAAAAATTAAAATATTTCAACAAGACTTATATATTACAATTGACTTATTAATTGGATTAACAGAAGTATATAGGGTGGTTGATAAAAAGGAAAAAAATATAAATGCAATAAAAGATGTTGATTTTGACTATCATGGGAAGAAAAAACATATTGTTTATGAAAAACCTAAATTGTCATCTTTTGATGCACTAAAAGCAGAACTTGAAAATTTTGCCGATAGCATAAATGGGGATTCAACACCAATGGTTGATGGCAATGCAGCAAAAAATGCATTGGAATTAGCAATAACAATTGATCAAATGATCCGTGAGGATCTGCATTAATGAATACTGGTAATTTCCTGTTTAAATATAGAAGTTATACTCCAATACCTTTGGCTATATATATATTATATAACTCTCATCCAGAAATTCAAAATGTGTTAATAGGCTTTACATTAATAACTATTGGGGAGTCACTGCGAATGTGGGCTGTGAGCTATGCGGGTGGAGTAACAAGAACTACAAAAGTTGGAGCTCCTTCATTGTGCACATCAGGCCCATATAGCTATACTAGAAATCCTTTATATATAGGGAATATGATTATTTATTCTGGGGTTGTTTTTGTTGCAGGTTCGCTCAATATTTCATTCATGTTAATAATAACATGGGTTTTTTTTACTATACAGTATTATTTAATTATTGATCTAGAACAAAATACATTAATTGATAATTTTGGAGAAGAATACGAAAAATATATAAATAATGTGCCAAAATTATTCCCCCGGATGGACTCATGGAAAAATAAAGATAAATATGTACCAATAAAATTTTCTAAAACTATAAAAACCGAAAAAAGAACTCTTCAAAATATAATTTTATTAATACTTATTATTTTTTTTAAACACTATTTAGTATGAAAAAAGACGATTCATTAAAAGTGTTTATTGTAGCTGGTGAAGAATCTGGGGACTTACACGCATCTAAATTAATACATCAAATAAAAAAATATAATCATCAGATTGAGTTTTATGGACATGGTGGAGATAGGATGGAAAAGGAAGGCGTGCAGATTATTGAACACATAAATAAACTAGCAATTGTAGGATTTATCGAAGTAATAAAACATCTTCCCTTTATGATGAGTGTAATGGGTAAAACAATTAATTGGATAAAAAAGAATAAGCCTGAACGTGTTATTTTAGTTGATTATCCAGGTTTTAACTTACGCTTAGCAAGGGAATCAAAAAAATTAGGTGTTCCTGTTACATATTTTATCTTGCCGCAGGTTTGGGCATGGAAAGAAAAAAGGGTCTCAATTTTAAGAGATAACGTTGATCAATGCTTATCTATTATTCCTTTTGAACAAGAATGGTTTGAGGAACGTAATGTTAAAACTAGTTTTATAGGTCATCCATTTATAGAATTAGAATATTCAAATTCTTCTTTAGATTTTTATAAAAAACATGGCTTAGATCCTAATGATAAAATATTATCAATTTTCCCGGGAAGCAGACAACAAGAGGTAAAGCAACATTTATCAATTTTAATCTCAACAATTGAAATAATAATGTTAGACATCCCTGATCTGAAAGTTGTTCTAGGAAAAGCTCCTGGCGTTACCATTGATGATATTCCTAGTTATATTAAAATAGAGAGCGATGATCCTCAATTAGCGCTACAGAATGGGAGCGCAGGATTAGTCGCCTCTGGTACAGCTACATTAGAATCTGCAGTTCTAGATATTCCAATTGTTGTCTTTTACCGCTTTTCAAATCTCACCTGGTTCCTTGCTAAAAGAATGTCAAATGTGAAATTTGCATGTATAGTAAATCTCATTGCAAATAAAATGATAGTACCAGAATTCATACAAAATGATATGACAGCTAATAATCTATCAAATGCAATTTTACCACTATTAAATAATACATCATCTCGCAAAAACATATTATTAGGGTATAATCAAATAAGACGAACGTTAGGTATACCCGGCGTGTATGATAGAGGTGCAAAAGAAATTTTAAAAAGATTACCTATATGAAATCGATAAAATTATATTTACTATCAAAATTAGGTAAATGGGTAATATTATTGTTGTATAATACAAATAAATGGCGAATTGAAGGCGCTAGCAATTATAAAAATTTAATTAAAAAAAATCAGTCTGTAATAATTTCAATATGGCATGGTAGGGTTTTAACTTTTGTAAAACAATTATCAAAAAAACAATATTATGCTGTTGCAGGAACGCATAATGATGCAGAAATCATTTCTCGCATATGTTTAGATATAGGATGGAATGTTATAAGAGGGTCCAGTTCTGATAAAGGCAAAGAGGCGTTAGAAGGCATAGTTAATGCTTTAAATATACCGGGGTCATTAGTCGCAATAACCCCAGATGGGCCTAAAGGCCCTGCTAAAATACCTAAAGCTGGTGTTGTTAAAGCTGCACAATTAACTGGTTCGCCTATTATTCCTGCTGCAGCACACTGTACAAAACATTGGGGGTTTACTAATTGGGATACTTTTTATATCCCAAAGCCCTTTGGTCGTATTGAAGTTATATATGGAGATCCTATATATTTTACTAAAGGACAATCTTTTGATACATGTTTATCTATCATTAAAGAAGCCATGGATAGCTTAGAACTATTAGTTGATAAACGTGTTCTTGAATAGTTTTTTTTACAATCCTCAGTTTCGCATATTCCTTTTCCCGTTGTCCCTATTGTATTGGGGTATAATATTTTGGCGTAATATTTTTTATAATTTGGGAATATTTGTTTCATATAATCTTCCATGTAAAGTGATTAGTATTGGCAATATAACAACTGGTGGAACCGGAAAAACGCCTGCTGTAATCTTTTTTGCAAGATTGTTAAAAAAACGCGGTATTAGAATTGGTATTTTAAGCCGGGGATATGGAAGGAATTCAAAGGGGACAATTGACTTAAATTCAGAAATTTCAAACAAGAAGAGCTGGAAATATTTTGGTGAAGAGCCTGTTTTAATTTCTCTGAAATTAATTGATATACCAATCGTTATTGATAATAATAGATATAGGGGTGGCAAGTATTTATATAATAAATATAAACCGCAATTAATCATATTAGATGATGGCTTTCAACACCGATCATTAAATAGAGATCTAGATATAAACTTAATTAATGCAAATCAACCAAAGCATCTCTACAAATTATTACCCTATGGGCTATTACGAGAACCATGGCAACACCTAAAAAGATCTGATATGGTAATAGTAACTAAAATGAATATTAAAAATCCATCAAGCTTTATAATTAATAAACTAAGATCATTAAATATAAATCACTATCATAGTAAATATGAACCAACTAGTTATTTATTAGATATTAATAGAGAGAAAATTAACTTACCTAATATAAAAAATAAACGAGCCTTGGCAATCTCAGGAATTGGAGACCCACTAAGCTTTGAATTAACACTAAAAATGCAAAAAATAGATTTTATTGATCATATCACATTTAATGATCATCATGATTATAAAGATAATGACTTGCGTCTTATTGAAAATAAGATTATAAATCACAATCCGGACTTTCTTATTACCACAGAAAAGGATTTAATTAAATTAAAATATGCAAATAAAAATATTATTAATAAGCTTTTTGCTTTGCCAATTCGATTTACAATATCAAAATCATGCTTAGATTTTATATTACAAAAACTTGATATTAATTAAATTTGGGCTACACCCCATGCAAACATCATTCCTACAAAAGTTAACATAAGCGGCCAACCTGTATTAACAAATTGTCTTGCACTTGGATTTTCAAAAGCATGTATTTTAAATTCATGAGCAGTTGTTGCTCCTCTTTCATCTATAGCGGCAATAATTACATCATTAGGCCCTAACTGATTATTTCTTGGACGCCATTGTATTAAACCAGTTCGTTTGTTAAATGTAGAATATTTTGGAAGTTTAATTGGTTTAAATTTTATCTTATCCTTATTCAAATCTTCTGCTACTAATTTGTAAGTATATTCATATCCAGTAAGAGCAACGGGTTTAGGAATAGAAATAACAGAAGGTGGTATATTTACAAAAACTTGAGACTTTTGAACATCCTCAGAATAACCATCATTAACTCGCACCGTAAATAAATGATTGTTTATTTGTGCTGCCCTAGGTATCCAAACAACCTTTCCATCTTCTGTCATTTGCATTCCCTGAGGTGCTTTTAAAAGCTCATAAACTAATTTTGAGTTTGAGTTTTTATCCTCTACTTGAATTTGATATCTATAGACCTCATCAACAAGGGCTGATTTAGGTGCATTTGATACAATGATCGGTTTATGATTTACATAAATTTCATATGATTGTTCATCTTTCATATATCCATCTGAAATTAGAAGTTTTATTGTATGAGAATCATGCTGCTCTGGCCCAGGAGTCCAATTAATAATACCGGAATACTCATCAACTTCCATCCCATCGGGAAATTCTAGTAGAGTATATTTAATTGGACTTAATCTTTCAACAATAACCTTTGGAGGTTTACCTTTTGAACCTTGAAAAAATTCCCATAAAAGATCTTTTATTCCTATTGTTCTATCATCAACAGTTTTTATTAAAATGTAAAGTCTATCATTTTCCCAAAAAATGTTGTTAACATATTTTTTTGCATTTAATCTGGAAAATGCACTTGATTCGGGTTTATCATTTTCCGTTAAATATATTTCCTCTGCACTTTCCCATTCACCAATATATCTTCCTATGTTTTCTTGATAAACGTCATCAGTTATATCAATAGAGTAGATTCTTACTGAATTAATTTCATCTATACGTATAGTTTTGTCATAAGGAAGCAAGGCGCTTTTGTTTTTATCTGAATTCAATATTCTGTATTGATAGGGTTCCCCCAAATTAGCCGTCATAACAGGCACAGATACTATTTTGATAGGCGCATTAACATAAAACTCTGAATCTATAAAATATGTTTCTTTTCCATCAGAAACTTCAAGTCTCATGTGTGAAAAGTCAAGCTCTTCGTCAGTAGGGTCCCAACGTATTCTCCATGTAAAAGGGTCTATCCTCATTCCATCAGGTAATTCCAATGATGTAATAGTTAATTTATCAGCCATATTTGGATCAGAAATTTCTAATTGAAAATCCCACGTTGACCCCACATTGACGACATTAATTTGGGGTGGTGCAGAAGAAATAATAGGTGGATGGTTAACAAATACTGCCACATTTTGAGTGTCTTTTGCAACGCCATGGCTCGCTTCTATGGCAAAATATTGTGTATCTAGTTGAGTTGATTCTGGTGTCCAATTAATTAAATTGTTTTTATTAATTGACATCCCAATAGGAGCGTGAAGTAATTTAACTTTAATTTCCTGTGATAATTCAGGTCTCCAAATATCTACTTGATATTGATAAGGTTCATGTACTTTTAAATCAACAATTGGTGATGAAATAATTTTCACGCCAGCTCTTGCATAAAGTTTAAATTCTTGTATATCTCGATCGAACCCATCAGTAGCAATAAGTCGAACATCATATACATTCACATCTGCGCTATCTGTTTTCCAAACTAAACTTCCATTTTCTCCTAGAATCATATCATCGGGAGCCACTTCAAGGCTGTATTTAATTTTAGTATCAATATTTCTATCCTTTACAACAGGGGTATAAGAAAAAACTGAATTTGACACAAATTCTGTACCAATTGGGCTTGTTACAAAAACTGGGGGATCATTTACATAAATCCACACATATTCATCGTACCCTTCTAATTCTGGAATCATCTGGTATGTTAATAATGAATCCTTAATAGTTGCTTCTAATGATACAGATTCTCCTGTTTTCATTTCAATTCGATATCCTAATTTATAGGCTCCTAACTGAGTATTATCAGGAACCCATTGAACAGATCTACTTTCATAATGAAAAAACATGCCCCTAGGTGGCGGTGTTAACCAACGAAAACTATAAAACTGATGTGCTTCATCTTCGGGAATTTTATAAGTAAAAAGCTGATTTAAGGTAAGGACATGTCTAGGTAGAATACTTTTTGGTAAAATCTGTCCCATTGTAGCAGGAGGCTTCGGTAGCTTTGGCAAATCCATAGCATGTTTAATTTCTGGGAAAAGATCTATTAATTCAATCTGTTCATCTAAAGCTGTGATAACATCTTCTTCATCGGGAGAGGGAAGTTTCATTTCAGTCTTGCCAATTTCTGTTAAAAAAACATTACTTACTTTGCCATCCCAGCTTGAAGCAATTATAGAGCCAGTATACTCACCTTCTTCAGTAATAGGAATTATATTAAAAACCTGTGCATCTGCAGTATCAGTTTCTAATGTAAAATAACTAGTTTTTAATCCAACTGTATCCAAGGATCCCATCGCCATAGTAATCATATTCATTTCTCCAGACACAAGAAATAAATCATTCACATTATCTAAATTAATATCAACAACGCTCATATCTGATAGTGGTCCTGCATCAATAGGCAATACATCAATTGCTACAGTTGCAGGTGATAAAGTCATGGCAATAATATGCCCAGATTGAAAAGGCAAAAGAATATCTTTAAAACCATCAGAATCCCAATCAGAAATAATGATTGACATGGGTAGAAGTCCATTCATCCCCGTGATTATTTCTTGTTTCGCTTCTCCAATTACTAGTCTTCCATTCCGATTAAAATATGGTTGAATCTTTAGAACATTTCCTTCAGGACTAAAGCTAATTATTTCATCATACCCATCATTATTCCAATCTACCGATTGACCATAGACGAACCCTACTCCTGTACTTAATGCTGGCGGCTCTAAGCGCTCTATAATAATCAAATCACCATCACTACCAACATCAATTAGAGCTAATGCTCTCACTGGACTTCCAAGTGATAACATTATTTCTTGAGCGTTATCATTATCTAAGTCAATGAGATCAAAATTATGACATCTTACAAAGTTTTTTTGATCTCCTATATTTAAATATCCCGAAGGTGTTTCAGAAAAACCATCATCATACCATTTATAATAAAATATTATTGGTTGCAATATTGTTTCATCTCCATTGGATGATAAATTTGCAACAGCTATAAGTTCTGGAACACCATCTCCTATAATATCAGCTAGTTTTACGCCTATAAAACTCCCTAACAATCCATCGGGCATTTCTAACTCCCAAGATAAATTTTGATATCCATCAATATCTATCTCATAGTAACGTATCATAGAAATAGCATCACCATTAAACCGGTTATACTCTAGTGCAGCAAATTCATACTGGCCATCTCCATCTAAATCATACGTTCCTTCCATATCAATTATTTTTAGTTCCTGAGATAAACCAATTCCCATAAAGCATAGAAACAAAAATGTGGAAATATATTTATAGGTCATTTGTTTATTCTTTTTTAACAGCTGCGCTATCGGGCACAACTATACTGGAAGAATCACTCTGAAGTACAGCTGCGCTATCGGGCACAACTATACTGGAAGAATCACTCTGGAGTACAGCTGCGCTATCGGGCACAACTATACTGGAAGAATCACTCTGGAGTACAGCTGCGCTATCGGGCACAACTATACTGGAAGAATCACTCTGGAGTACAGCTGCGCTATCGGGCACAACATCGCTATTATTTTGTAATGTTGAATCTGAAGTGGAAGGGGCATTATTAAATAAATTAGTTGAATCTGAAGATAATGAGTCAGTTATGGAAGTATCATTGCTTGATGAAAATGTTTGTAAACCAGTGCTTTTTAATAGCTTTTTGCTTTCTAGAAATTGTTTATTAAACCTTACTCGATCTTTCAAATCAAAAATTCCAGCTAAGGAATTAGCTGAAATATTACCATATAGCTCATAGGTTGCTTTAATAGATTTTGTAGATAATGAATCCACGGTAATAATAACATCAATATTCTTTACATTAATTTCATTTGGGAATGAAAAGGCGCTTGTATAGAAATTTTCACCCAATGGGACAGTAACTGAAATATTAGTATAAGGGTGGGATTTTATATCTTCATTTATCTTGAATTTTAGATTATTATTTATTGAATCCATAGATAGAGATTGAGGAAAACCATTAAATACGTAATTGGGATAAAGATACCAGTCTGGATTCCAGTCTTCAGGGCTATATGATTGTGGAATAGAATCAATTGAATTTGATGTTGTAATATTTAAAGTGTTATTAATTAAGTCATGGTCTATCGATATTTTTGTAAGAGAACTATCAGGTGTGTTCTCTCTTAAAAAAGATAATTTCGAAGAAATAGACTTGTCTACTAAAGATAGATTTGATCTAATGTTAGTGGTAAGTACAGATGTTGAATTATCTTTAAATAAATCATAACCCACATCTAATTCAAAGTAATGTTCTCCATCAAAATGATATCTAGAAATAGTGCTATCTCTAGTAACCATTGTTATTGATGCTGTTTTATTTTCAGGAATTATAAATTTATCTGGAACATATTTTGTTATTGGTGATAAAGTGTCTTTTACAAATAATTTAAATGCGAAAAGAGAATCAGTTAATATTGGAATTATTTGATGTTGCTTACCAAATGGTGTGGATACACTAAGAAGTTTTTCACCTAATCTTATTTGAGAAAGATAGGCAAAAATATTTTCTCCTGTTTGTTTATTAGTAGGAACCCAATTAATTGTACCTGAAGTAGGCTTATAAGCTGTGCCAATTGGCGGTTTTACTAGCCACTGAAAACTATAAAACCCTCCAGCAGAGTCTACTGTCGCAGAAATATTTATAGAATCTCCAACAAAAATTGAATCTGAATTTGAAATATTACTTATAAGGGAATCAATTTCTATTTGATCAATTGAAGACTCAGAGGATAATTCTTCATCAAGTATTTTATACAAACCTGATTCGATTCTTTTTAAAATAGTATTATTTATCACTTCTGCAGATGATGTGTCAGAAATACTAAATAGACCTTGTCCTGAATATTCAGATTGCCTTAAAGAAAGTTTTTTATCTAAATAAGATAACATCAACACCTCATCATTTTGAAATGGTAATAACGCTCCTTCTTCATCATTATAAGTAATATCATATACCCACATATCTGGTGCATATAGGTTTTCTTTATCTTCTAAAACAAGTAAGTCTGATGAAATTTCTGATCCATCATCCACAGAAAATATTCCCGTTTTTAGTATATTATTTTCTTTGCTAAAAATTAATACCATTTCTCCACTATTTGTTGTTATCAAAGCAGTATAAACTCTACCATAACCATTTTTTAATATTTCAGGTTGAATAATTTTAGACTTATTTATAGATAGAGCGCCGAAATCTTCTACTAAATTAAAAACTGCCGCCTTTCTGGAGGGGCTTCCAAAAGATACTGCAAACATGGACAGAGTATCTGCATGATGAAAATTAATATTTGAAGGGCGTAAAAAGTCTTTCTCATTAGGGAATTCAAAAAGCTCCATAGGGACAGATGAAAATCTTCTTCCTGTCCACTTAAATGCTACAAGCCATGGGGTTTTTTTATCTGAAATAATTGATGGTGAAGATATTATTGCTATTATTTCCGGGTTAGGATCTTGGTTTATATTTGCCATTAC
>Ga0208408_1001679_pt1 | contig 12501 bp, 4 predicted proteins | sample ETNtaG_4_FD_185776 | JGI IMG/M metagenome (GOLD analysis project Ga0208408, IMG submission 185776) | Marine microbial and viral communities from oxygen minimum zone, Eastern Pacific Ocean - ETNP201406SV67 (SPAdes) (version 2) | ecosystem: Environmental > Aquatic > Marine > Oceanic ... | reverse complement strand
GAGACAATCATTAGCAGTGTCAGATTTACTGATCTTGTTGCATTATCATTCATAGGCGTCACTTAGTGACTATCACGACTTGTATCAAATATAAACATCTCTCAAAATGCTCACTTTTCCACTTTTTCACTAATCCGGTAATATATTCGAAATATACTACTAGATTAGGAAAAATATTACGGATATAGGAAGAGATATTACTTTTTACTTACTTAATTAGGAAAAATACTGCTATGATTGATATTGGATATTCCAGTAAAAAAAATACACAAAGTGCAAAAAATGCACCGATTATTGCTGTTACTCCCAATCGGAGTAGTAATCTCCCTCGTCTTCATCGTCCCCGGACCATGACTGTTCCTCGTCGTAATGCTCCTTGAGCCTGCTCCTGCCGAACAGGAATGCCATGGATGCCGATAGGATCGCGGCTAGGCTCCCGATTGCTATGATTGATAACTCTGGGTTGAGCTTCATCTTGTCCATTACGGTGAGCGGGTTTGCGTTGTCCCCCAAGTCGTCTGAGTTCCTGTCAGCCCACTCTTGGGAGTCGTGAGGGAAGGCATCCTCCTGGTCTATCACTCCATCGTTGTCGTCGTCTGGGTCAATCAGGTCGCATGTCAAATCCTCGTCGAAGTCGGCTGGAACCTCTCCCGCGGAGATTGGGGAGGTCTCGCACACGGCCTCGGTTACGTCAGCCCATCCGTCGTTGTCGTCATCGGGGTCACCTCCATCCCCATGGCCATCGCCATCTGTGTCCTTCGTCTCCGTTGGGTCCTTTGGGAATGCGTCGTCGTAGTCGAGTACGAGGTCGTTGTCGTCGTCTTCGTCCAGGTTGTCGCAGATCCGGTCTCCGTCGAAGTCATCGGGAACTGATTGGGAGTCCCGGGGGTTGGTTCCACAGATGCTGAGTTCGTCGGAGTCGCTCCAGCCGTCGCCGTCGTCGTCGGGATCCGAGTTCGACCCATGGTTGTCGCCGTCTAGGTCGTCCCACTCGTTGGGGTCGAATGGGAATGAGTCCACGGTGTCGTTCCAGGCGTCGTTGTCGTCATCTGGGTCGACCACGTCGCACAGCCGGTCATTGTCCCAGTCATCGGGTGCGGATTGAATCAGTGATGGGTTGGTGCCGCAGTCGATCTCGTCCACGTCATCCCAGCCGTCGTTGTCGTCATCGGGATCGGCGTTGTCCCCGACCAAGTCCCCGTCGTTGTCGTTCCACTCGCTGATATCCAGGGGGAAGGCATCGAAGGGATCCGGGTAGCCATCGTTGTCGTCGTCTGGGTCTGAGGCGTCACCGATGCCGTCACCGTCTGTGTCGGTGCTCTCGGAGTCGTCGAACGGGAAGTCGTCCAGGTCATTCCCTATACCATCCCCATCGACGTCGTCGTCCAGTTCGTCGCAGACCCCGTCTGAGTCTGTGTCAGTGGGGACTGACGAGGGGTCCAATGGGTCCGTGAGGCAGTCGACCTCGACGCCGTCGTAGAAACCATCGCCGTCATCGTCTCCGTCCGAGTTGTCCCCTATCCCGTCGGAGTCTGTGTCGTACCACTCGCTTGGGTCGTAGTCGAAGCTGTCGGAGGGGTTGTTATACCCATCTCCATCGATGTCCTCGTCTAGGATGTCGCAAATGCCATCGGAGTCCAAGTCGTCGGGGATCGAGTCGGGGTCATTGCCATCTGTTCCGCAGGAGTACTCGTGGGAGTCGCTCCAGCCGTCGTTGTCGTCGTCTGGGTCTGCGTTGTCCCCAGTGCCATCACCGTCGTTGTCCGTGGTCTCGTTCGCGTCTTCTGGGAACGAGTCGTTCGCGTTGTCGACGCCGTCGCCGTCGATATCCTCGTCCAGGGGATCGCACAGTCCGTCTGCATCGGTGTCTGTTGGTATGCTGGCATTGTCGTATGGGTCTGATCCACAGGCGTACTCGTCATCGTCGTAGAAGCCGTCGCCATCGGCATCGAGGCTGAAAATCCAGAGTGAGAAGTTGTACTGTTCCCCTCCGTTGTATGCCGAAACCTCGATGATGACGTTTGAGCCTCCGACGTTTGCCCCGGTGCCGTTTGTTGACACCGACTGCGGGTTGGAGTAGTAGTCGTAGTCAATCTGGCTGTTCGCGCTGTCGTAGAGGGAAAGGGCGAGCCAGGTGGACTGCCCGTAACCAGGGGAGAGCTCGGCCGTGATGCCGTGATCAACGGGTACGTACACCTGGTAGTAGTCGTAATCGTCCGAACCGCTGTCTACGTATCCGGGCCAAACGGAGAATCCAGTTGTTGCATTCACCAATGGGGTGGCGTTGGTGAACTCGTCGCCTGCGTCCCCACCCGAATACGCGTCGTTCTGGTTGAGTCCGGGTACCTCTGACTGATTCACCAGCGTAATTTCTAGGGTGTAGTTTCCCTCTCCGCCGCTCCCCCACCAGCCTGATGAGGATTGGACGAGAACGAACACCGTGGAGTTGCTTACGTCAGTCGAGCCGCTCTCCACGATCTCGGGATTATCTGATGTGCTGGAGTCGATCATCGACTGGGCTTCATCATACAAGCCGAGGTCGAAGTCGTTTGCCGAGTTGAGCCAGGAAAGATTGGCCTCGATCGCATATCCGGATGGGATCTGGACACTGTAGAAGTCGTTGTTGTCAGATGATTCCGAGATCCATCCGTAGTACGTGTCATTGTTGCTGGGTAGTCCGAAGGCAGAAGAGAAGTCGTCACCGGCATCCCCTCCGGAATTCGCGTCGTTCTGGTTGAATGCAGGGCTATCTGACAGGTTAGCTATCCCTATTGTCAGGTTATAGTAGAGATCGTTGCCGGAAAAGGCGACTACGTTGTAGTAGATTGTGGTGCCACCTATCGAAGATGAGTTGCCGGAGACTGTCTCCGGGTTGTCGAAGTACGAATATTCGAGTGTGGTCTGGTTGGAGTCGTATAGGTACAAGTCGATGTCGGCCGAGGTGTTTGACCACGATACAGAAGCCCATGACGTCCAGTTGGTGGGCACGAAGACGGAGTAGTAGTCGTTAGAATCCCAGTTGTTGTCGACCCAGCCCTCGAAGGTGGTGGTGTTGCTGGTCATGTTGATCTGTAGAGCTGCACTTGCTGTGTCCCCGGCATCTGTCCCGGAACCGGCATCGTCCTGCGATGAACCGGGTTGTCCTGCAGTGGAGAACAGCGTAATTGTGAGATTGTAGTAACCCTCGTCAGAGCTTGTCAGGACTCGGATGTATACGTATCCACCCCCTACATTGGTGCCGTTGCTGGTTACCTCGTAGGGAGAACTGTAGTCGTATTGGATGTAGTAGGTCGCGGTTGACTCGATCAATGCGAGCTGGGAACCTGACGAGGAGCCATTTGGGAAGCTCATGGTGACAAAGATTCCGTTCCCGGATGGGACTGAGATGTTGTACCAGTCCTGGGGGTCGAATGTATCCGAGATCCAACCTGGTACGGTCTGGTTGGTCGAGGTGAGGGGTGTTGCCGAGGTTGCAGTGTCACCAGCATCAGAACCGGTTCCGGCATCGTTCTGGGCAGGGCCTTGCGGTTCGGAGAAGATCCAGATCTGCATCGTGTATTGGCCAGCGCCGGACCAACGCCTGGCTTCGATGAATACTGTAGTTCCACCTACGCTGGTGCCATTCGACGTGACCTCGTCGTACGAAGAGGTGGAAAGGCTGGAGTCAATCGGCGAGTTCCCGGAGTCATACAGGTAGAGGTCGAAATCGCCCCCGGAGGGAGATGTGAGGCCAACGGAAATCCCAGTTCCGTTGGGCATGGAAATGGAGTAGAAGTCCGTCGTGTCTGCCCCGGAGAGGTTTCCGTAGTATGTAGCGTTGTTCGGATTGAGGGAGGTCGCACTGCTCGAAGAGCCCCCCGCATCGGAACCCGAGCCTGCATCATCCGCTAGAACTAGAGTAGAAATTGTGCTAAGAATTAGGATGGCGACTATTGGACGTGCCATGCTCGCACTACCTCCCATAGCTTTGCCGAGGACTCGGGAGTATTGAAGGTTGGCGAAAAATGGTGCAGAAAACACACCGCGCGCGAGTGCAGTGTTTTAGTAATGGTAGAATCCAGAACCGGACTTGCGCCCTAGTTCGCCTTTTTCGACCATCTTGACTAGCAAATCTGCCGGAGAGTACTTGTCGCTGTCCATCCCTTCTTCCAGGACATTCATGATGTGCAGGACGGTATCCAAGCCGATCAAGTCGGCCAGAGCGAGGGGTCCGATTGGATGGTTCATCCCCAGTTTCATGATTCCATCAATCGCCTCCGGTTCCGCGACGCCCTCCTGGAGGGTCAGGATCGCCTCGTTGATCATAGGCATGAGGACCCTGTTGCTGACGAACCCGGGCGAGTCTTGGCACGATAGCGGGGTCTTTCCCATCTCCTCGGATGCCGAGATGACCTCTGAGGTCACTTCCTCGGAGGTCTCGCTGCCGTTGATTATCTCGACCAGTTTCATTATCGGCACCGGGTTCATGAAGTGCATCCCAATCACCCTGTCGGACCTATTCGTGTGTCTCGCTATCTCATTAATCGAAATGCTAGATGTGTTGCTGGCGAGGATTGCCTGAGGCTTGCAGATTGAGTCTAGCTTGCTGAATGTCGAGAACTTTAGTTCGGGTATCTCCGGGATAGCCTCGATGACTAGGTCGCAGTCGGACAGGGACTCCACTTCCACGGAGGATTCTATCCGGGAGAGTGCCGAATCCGCGTCTTCTCTGCTCAACCTCTCCCTCGATACCAGCTTATCCAACGAGTCCGAGATCGCCGAGACACCCTTGTCCAGGTACTCCTGCTTGATGTCCACCATCGTGACCTCCATCCCACAGCATGCTGCAACCTGTGCGATTCCGTTTCCCATCTGCCCCGAGCCGACGACTCCAACTCTTCGTATTGCCATGGATTATCCCGGCAGAGGGGGAGACATGAGGTTTGGGATGGTGCTATTCCGGGATACGGACTCTGCTCCTTGATAATCGCAGGGTCAGGACCACGATAGCCGTGAGTAGGGATATGGCCCCGAGCGAAAAGATCCAGAGCATCGTTCCCGAAGACAGAGCATCGTCAATCGCCCAATCCGCCCAATCTTGCTTGAGCACCTCGATTTGATGTGTTTTCGCGTTCTTAGCCGCATCCATGGAGAATCCCTCGATGACATGCTGGCCCTGGGCCCCTGGGACAGTTATGTTGAGGGAGAACAGCCCGGTTTGTGGGCAAATGATGTCGCGCGATTGCACTTGGCTGCTAATTCTGACGAGTAGCCCTGGCTCGCACTCTCCCGAAATCTCCCTTTGTGTTGTGAGAGTTGAGCCATGGTATGACACCTCGGTGAACTGCAAGGAAGGAGGAGTTGCGTCACGCTCAATTGAAATCGAGTAAGAGTCGGTGCTATCGAGTGAGTCTACCTCTATGACGAATTGGTTCTGCCCCTCGACTAGTTCCAGTGAAAGCACGGGGTTCCCCTCGCCGGGGTCAACGACACCGGTGGCGCCGGTAGTCAGACTGGTCCAACGAACCTCTTGGGAGTGATGTCGATCAATGATGATCTCTACGCTGTCTAGTGAGACCAGGGGCTGGTTCTCGCCCGATACTGCAGTGTCATAGCTTCGCTCGGGAAGTTCCATCTCCCTGCATTCGTGGAAGGAATTGTGATTCTCCTGCTCGATAGTCCGATCGGTGGCGTGGACGCAGAAGGTTTGGGTCCCGGTTGTGTTCAGGATGGCGGCGTGGGATCCCGACACCCCCATTTGGGTGGACAGGTCGGCTCCGTTTACCGTCACCCTAAGGGTGACGTCCTCTGATGACCACCAAGAAAGGTTCTGGACGTGGCCCTCTAGGGTGTCACCATGTGACGGGGAGAGGGCCCATGATACCTCGGGCATGGTTGAATCCATCATCAATGACCAATTGTGCTGATAGGCATTGCCAGCCCAGTCCTCCAGGGTGATTGAGATGCCAATCTCCCCCTCTCCCAAGCCGTCTAGTGACAGGGGGACGGAAGCTGTTCTGGTGGAGGGGTATTGGGAGTTCCCCGGGATTGGGAAGCCGGTACTTTCATTGAGAACCGGTGGCGGATCGCTCTCTTGTGTGCATTCCGAAGTCTGTATCCATGAGAAGTATAGCACGAAAACGCACCACTCCTTTGCATCTGCTGGGATCTCGAGAATGACCTCTCCACTCGTAATGTTGATTGGGTTCAGGAGATCATCCGGCTCGTAATGGAAGGAAGCCTGGTCCCGCAGGGATATCAGGGAGACATCCGATGGGGGGTTTGGGTCATGGACCACCTGGAAGGACGAGTGTGCAGTGTTACCTGCGTTATCAGATGATGAAATCGAGAACACGTTTGGAGCTCCGTTGTGGAAGAAGAAGTACTCCCCCTCGGGACCATCGTGCACCCCCATAGACGAAACTTCGAGGTCGACTGACATGTTAGCGAATCCAGTGGCATTTGTGGGGATTGTGGTCCCGTCAACTACCAAGAGGGCCCCTGGTTCGGTCTGAATCTGGTATTCCAGAGTGGGCGAGTCGGATATCCATGGGATGCCGTGTACAGCGAGCATAGGGGATGTGGCGTCATAGGACACTGCGAGGTTCGATTCCGAGTAGCGCCCCGATGCGTCTGACACCGAGGCGTGGAATTGGAACCACTGCTCGATTGGGGGTAGTGTTGTATTCACCCACGCCTCCCTCAGTAGAACTGGTTCGGTATCGTTCACCATCCCATTCCACACCTGGGTGAGTTCTTGGAGGCTACCATTCGTAGCGACCCCCCAGACCGAGTCCGCGGGGAAGGTCGTGTTGTTCGACGGCCACTTCCAGGATAGCTCGGAGATGTTGAAGCCTATTCCTATGTCCATAGCATGGAGGTTCAGAGGGACCTGGGAATTGGTCTCTGTTTGGTTCTGTGGCGTGGTGAATGATATCTCTGGGTCCAATTCAATTAACTCGTACTGATATGGGAGCCTAATCATTGCTCCTCCTTCCAGAACTATGTCGATGAAGCCGGTCCAGTTGCCCTCTTCTGGTGGCCTCAGGAAGCTGAGGTTCAGCTCAAGGGCCCCCTCTGGAATCATCCCCCCCAGGGATTCTGAACCAGATGGCCAGATGTTGGAGATGCTAGAGTCGTTCAGGTTGTGGAATGAGGGGACGGCCAGGGATGACCCGGCCACGACCTCGATGTCGATCCAGAACCTTGACGAATCGCCGTCAACGGACCATCCGTGAACTGCGACCCCGTACAGTCCGTCCTGGGGGTTCGCCAGGGATATCGATTCGGATGATGTTCCACTCCATGACCTCGTAACCTCCTCTCCCGAGGAGAAGGCCCCGTCGCCGTCATCGTCACGGAAGAGGAAGAGGTCCAAGTCACTGCTATCGTACGAGTCCATAGAAATGCTCAGCTCGGTCGCTTCCTCGATTGATATATTGTGCCACCACGATGCAGTCATCTTGTCGTTTGGTTCGTCCTGAGAAGCCGACTGGTTGTCCAGACTAATCGGCCGGACCCACCCCTGTGCCGAAACGTTCTCGACTGGAAGTGGCATTGTTGAGACCACTAGCGCGCTGTCGTTGACCTCGGATTCCGACCAATCGGAAACGGCCCTGCTGAATCCGGATGACTCTGCGGAGATGTAGCCGACAGAGATGTTGAGTGGGTTGTCGTTGGTCTCGACTCCGTGCAACGCGGTATGGAGAACCATCTGGTGCACCCCAGGGGAAGCCGGGACGGCGAACGTCTCCCTAGACGTACCCGTATAGGTCCCCCAGTTGTGCTGCCCGCTCGTAGCATGGTTGTTCACCGATCTTTCTTCGATGAAAAATGTGCTTGGGCCATATGCATCCATGTCGTCGCCGGAGTACTCGTGAGGGGTCTCGGATAGCCAGAGGACGTCGATGTCGGTGAAGGGATTGTCCTCCCAATCGACGTCGAGAATTACGGCTCCGCCCTCATCCAGCTCCTCTGGCCAATCAATCGTCAGGAACCTCCAGTCACCGCTTTCCGGTCTCCAGCCCCAGCGCATCGCCCCACTGATCCAAGATTCAGAGTATAGGGTCTGGTTCTCGGGATTGCCATCCAGAGGCTTCGGAAGCAAGGAGAAGGGCCCATCCCATGGGACATTGGTTACGATAGGAAGGGTCCAGACCCTCGATGTGGCCTCATCGGAATCGGATTGGGTCTCCACCTTGATACCGTGCTGGTGCAGTCCTGGAGTCGCACCCTCCGGCACAGAAACGGTAACTGGGGCAGAAACCATCGAGCCTGCGGCTACCTGAACCGTCTCGCTAACCGAGATCCATTCGTCCTCTGACACTCCGAATGACGTCCAATCAACTTCAATGCGAACTGGATCGAGCCCGGATGGAGACTCGTCGTACCTCCAGACTCCGAGTAGAAGCCCGTCACTGACGTCCTCGAACGGCAGACCAACCCTTACCTCTGCCTGGGGGCCATGTGACCGCCAGTACGTGACTTCCTCGAGCTCTTCCGAGTCTTCCCATTCGAACTCGTCAACCATTCCGTCTGAATCCGAATCGTTGTGGTATACGCCATCTCCATCGAAGTCGCTCCATCGGAAAACTTCTAGGTACACCCTCTCCATCGAAGACCTGTCAAGGTCATGATCGAAGGCCTCGTACTGGATGGTCGCCCTAGCTCTGAATTGCACGGTTTCTGGAGGGAGTTGGTGATCTGAGTCATTGGTGATGTGCAGGGGAATGAGGAGATCGGGCCTATCCTCCTGATACCCGTCCCAAGTGTCATTCTCACCGTCACCGGAGCCGTTTCCCGTGCTGTTCCATACCAGAACCTCATGGGCAAGTGGTTGGAATGAGACGGGAGTCAGATTCAACTCGATTCCCGAATCAGCGGGGTTGCTGAACTGAACATCGAAGGTCTGGGACTCGCCGGGCAGAATAGAGTTCAGGTTTGCATCCCTATGCTTTCCATGGAACCATCCAGTGTTCCATTGGGCTGGGGATGCTGACCATGTGCCGTTCCCCCCCTCTAGAGTACTTACCGCCCGGGATGCATTCATCCACCCTCCTCCCTGGACAAAGGGCTCGTAACCGCGGTCGTCGGCTGTGGAAAGCACGAAATCACGAAGTTCCTGCGAATCTGGGTGATGCCCCCTTTCCTCGAGCCAAGCCTCCTCGACAAGGGCAAGAAGTCCGGCTATCACGGGAGTTGCCAGGCTTGTCCCCCCCCAAGATGTCCATGCATGGTTTGCATTGTCATAGCTATTGAGAGGCATGTCGCCCGTTGCTGACCAGCCCACTGCGACGATGTCCGGATCCATTCGTCCAACGACGTTCGGGCCTCTGTTGGACCACGGTGCACTCTGACCCCATGAGTCAGATGATCTGCTACTGAATGCTCCGACTGAGAAAACACCATGGGCGGCCCCGGGGACCTTAGTCGTCCCGAACCCGTGCCCTCCGTTGCCTATTGCCACGGCGAATGAGGCGTTGGAGTTGTATACCCTGGTGAGCCAGTCCAAGTACAAGGAGTACCCATCTGCACCGGAGTCGTCAACTGACGAATAGCCAAACGAGAAGGAGCCGATGTGTGGTTGGTCTGGGGTGCTTGGATCGCCGTCGTAGCCCTCGGCGATGAATCTCCAGGCGTCCAATGAGTGCCCTCCCGAGTAGTGGTTCCCGATAGAGGAAATCGTTGCATTGGGAGCCATTCCTAGTACTCTGCCTTCATCGATGACTCCCTGAGCAGATATCGCGCTGGCACATAGGGTGCCATGGCTCCCAGACTCCAGCATGAACAGGGTCAGGTTCCCTGGTCCAGCTATCCTATCTGAGTATCCGTGCCTGGCCGAGTATGTCGATCCGTATGGGACCCCATTGACCCCATCGGACACCCAGTAGACGAGTCCGGCTGAAATGTCCCAGAGGCCATCTCCATCAGTATCCCTGCCAGAAGTCTCCTCCCCGGGGCGCATTGGGACCTCGTTACCGAACCGTTCGTCCCTGTCCGTATCAGGCCAGACGGTCTCATAGAGGCCGGAAACCCTGTCATCGACCACAAGGATGAGGACATCCCCGCCCGCCTTGTTCTGGAGCCCCCAGTCTGGATGCTCCCCCAGGTGGTATTCTCCCGAGATCGAAGCGTTCACCCCTGAGATATTGAATCCAGACTCGTCCAGAAGGCCATCTCCGTCATTGTCGACATCTGTTCTCGAGGTGTTCGCGTACCACGTACTCGACTCGGGGTATGCCTTGCCATCAACCATCCATGTGTACATGCTGTTGTGATCGAACATCAGTGGCCAACCGTAGTAAGTGGAATTGTCGTAACCCACCCTGGCTTGAGTTCCATTCAGATCGGGATGTCCGAAGTCAACTCCTGTGTCGGCCACAGCAACGATTAGCCCCTCTCCGGAGTAGCCCTTCTCCCAAGCGTCATTGGCACCATGGATCTCTCCCGATCTGACTGTGTTGGGAGTGGGTTCAGTTGGCATGACACCGTATGGCTCAGGCGATCTCTCGGCGTCCAGCAGGGCGATTACCCCTGGAACAGAGATGAGTTTCGGAAGATAGGAGGAGTTGGTCCAGAAGGTGCGATGATCTATTCCCGTGGAAATGTGGTCATTTTGTGACATAGATTCTCCGGGGCCGGGAGAGGCTTGTCTCTCGATTGAGCCCATCTGGCGCTGCCATGCATCCAAGTGTCCGAGCGAACTGGTGATTGCGGTGATCCAGACCCTCTCCTGACCAGAGTCTGCCCTGCTCAGCAAGGATTCATCAATCCACGGGTTTGCAAAGGGTATCGGATCCACGGGGTCTGAATAATCGGATTCTTCCGATGGGGAGGGGTTGTCTAGAAGGCCATCGGATGCGATAGATGGTAGAGAAGATGACAGGAACAATGCCAAAACGACAGGAACGAGTCTGCGTCGCATGCGTCGGGGGCGGAGAGATTGATGCTTGATATTGACGGCTGGTGGTCCCGTCAAATACAAGAGTCGGGACACGAGGGCAAGGTCGGAGTCCCGTAGTGTAGTGGTCCATCATCTCGGGTTTTGGTCCCGGGGACCCTGGTTCGAATCCGGGCGGGACTACCAGAAAAGACAAGGGGACGATGACGAAGAAGTCCCCATAAGTGTGCAAGTGGTAATGTTTGAAGCCAATGCAGCATAAATATCTGCATAGGTCTGCTGAAGTTTGATTAATTGGGGCAGTAGCCGGGTAACATGACAGATGAGAGGCTGGTTAGACCACTGAGCCTGACAATGAAGGGGCCGGGGAAGGCGGAAGAGGGAACTATTCTGAAGCCCAAGAAGGAAAAGATGGTTGAATTGACTCTTCCGTGCATAGAAATCACAATCCACATCGAGCGAAGAATCCAGAGAACCGTCATCAGGGGAGGGGAGGGCGATGATCTTCTAGACGAGGGTTCTGAGTCCGCCGTTTACGATGTGACTTCCTCGGCATCGGTTTCCGAGTACCTGTCCATGATGGAACTGTTCAGAGGGGGTCAGCCGTACATCATCGACCCATTCGATGGGAAGGAGGTCAAGGTAGCCTTCAAATCGGTGGAGTACAGTGCCTCGAACGGTGCATTGAAAATGAACCTGATAGAGGACGTCGACTGATTAGCCATCGATAACGCTTGAGTCTCTCTTCAGATCCTTGGTGATGTTCTTCTGGTGGCTCTCGAGGGTCCCGCCGCCTATTTCTAGGAGTTTGGCATCCCTCCACATCCTCTCTACCACGTACTCGCCCACGTACCCGTAACCACCCATTACCTGGATGGCTCGATCGGCGATATTCTTTGCCGCGGTGGTGGCGAATAGCTTGACGCCGTCCGAATCCAGCCTGTGACCCGCCTCGGAGAGCTCGATCTGCCTCGCAGTATCATAGACGTAGGCTCGCATAGCTCTGTACTCGGCCCATGACTCCCCAATGTGGCGCTGAATCTGCCCGAAGTCCCTTATCTGCTTCCCGAATGCCTCCCTCTCGGTGGCATAGGCGTTCATGTCAGCCAGGCACCTCCTAGCAATCCCCACGCTCATGGCAGCTAGTCCGACACGCTCGTGCTCTAGGTTCCTCATGAGGTGAATCATGGACTCCCCGGGTTCACCTACGACGTTCTCTGATGGGACAAGGCAGTCCTCGAAGACTAGCTCTGCCGTTGTGCTGGCTCTCATTCCGAGTTTGTCGGTTATCTTCTGCCCAGCGGAGAATCCATCCATGCCCTTCTCGACTAGGAAGGTGGTGAGTTCGGCCCTCCCCCTCTCGTCGGTTCCGGTCCTTGCGTATAGCCAGACCACGTCAGCAGGGGTTCCGTCCTCGTCGATGATTCCGTTTGTTATCCACATCTTCCTCCCGTTGATGACCCATGAGCCTTCGAGGGACTGGACTGCATGGGTCTGCATTCCTAAGACATCGGTCCCGTAGTCGGGCTCGCTCATCCCTAGGCAACCGATCCACTCTCCACTGCACACCTTGGGCAGGATCCGATGCTTCTGCTCGTCGCTACCACTGTGAACGAGGTTGT
>Ga0208408_1001677_pt1 | contig 12527 bp, 10 predicted proteins | sample ETNtaG_4_FD_185776 | JGI IMG/M metagenome (GOLD analysis project Ga0208408, IMG submission 185776) | Marine microbial and viral communities from oxygen minimum zone, Eastern Pacific Ocean - ETNP201406SV67 (SPAdes) (version 2) | ecosystem: Environmental > Aquatic > Marine > Oceanic ... | reverse complement strand
AGAGGTGGGAGCCACTGAAACCACTCATACTGGAAGTAAAACTGTGGTTTTACATAAAGCTCTCGGATCCAGCCATTATAATAGTATCGTGTCATTTCCCAGAACATTAGCAGTCCAAATACAATTCGCAACAAGACGACACTGGCTGCATCCGTTGGTGTATCTATCCGCTTTATAATGAGATTAATCCATGTTTTCATTTAAAAACTCTTTACCATTGCATCTTGTCTTGGTATATAATTAAACTATATCACTCTTCCAAATTTTAGGTCAAATTGTTCGAGAAATTATACATGATTACTCCAAAACATTTTTAAAATAATCGAATGCCAATTCTTCTCTTTGACGGACATTGTAACCTCTGCAATGCATGGGTCAATTTTATTGTAAAAAGAGATTCTTCCAGTACAATACGTTTTGCTTCGCTCCAAAGCCCGGCTGGGAGGAGAATGCTGGAAGAACATAAAATAGATTCAAACTATATAGACAGTCTGGTACTTTTTGAAGAAGATAAAGTTTCTGTAAGCAGTACCGCAGCTTTAAGAATTCTATCATATTTGGATGGATGGGAACGGCACATGATTTTTCTGTCAGTTGTGCCACGACCCTTACGTGACATAGTTTACCGTTTCGTTGCAAAGAACCGCTACAGATGGTTTGGCCGGAGAGAGCAATGTATGGTACCAACTGTAAAACTAAGTAAGCGGTTTTTACCGGATTAAGCAGAGTAAAAATTTATTAGACGATTATTCTTTTTCCCTTTCCAACTGGTTGAGTTTGAGCTTTGCAGGAATAGCATAGGGACTGTCCGGGAACTTCTCTAGGAAATAACGTAAGTCTTCCGCACTGTTTGAGTCCTTAACCAGCTTCCAAGTTGATTCCTCTGCTTCTGAAGACATCCGTTTTTCCTGAATGGTTATTTCTTTTGTATTTTTTCTCTCATGGTTATACAACCCATATTCCCGCTGCTGTTCTTTATCCATGATCTCAAGTAAACGCTCTCTGTCAAGCATTATCTGCCAATTTTCGCGCCCCTCGCTTGAGAGATCAAAAGAATCATCTCCGACTTTCAAAATTGCGTTTTGAGCATACGCTGCTTTGCGGAAGTCCGATTCTGAAACCCAAATCAAAAATTTTTCGATTAATACCCCATCTGTACCGTCTTTGGCTTTTGCCTTCATATCGTAAGAATTTGAATAATCCCTCTCATTTAAATTAACTTTTTCCAGCTCCGTTTCAATAACTAGGTCCTTGCCTGATAAAAATGAAAAACGGTCTATATGCTTGACTTCCAATTTAATTTCCTGATCAGTACAGATAAATTTCCCCGGACATTCCTTTCTGGCCACCAACTCAATTTCCTTGCTCCGCGTAGTGGATTTAAATGGTTTAGCTGTGAATCGAGTCACGTCTTCTTCTTGGTGATAAACCGTCTCGACTGGTTTGAGAGTACACGCTCCCAAGGCAAACGCGGCAAGAATCAGAATATAAATACGCATAATTGTAATATTGTTAATTGTTTTAAGATGAGTTTGATGATGTCGACGAAAAAACTACGAATTCTGCCGATAAGCCCGCAGAGTTGTTTCCAGCAGAGTGTTTGCGTCACTGTGTTTTGGTCTCCAGCCTAGAAGTTCCTCCGCCAACTCTGCTTTTGCCAAAACAACCGCCGGGTCACCGGCACGGCGCGGTCCGAGGGTATAATTAAATTCCTTTCCGGATACTTCACGTGCAATCTGCATAATTTCCAGCACACTCAAACCATTGGAGGTTCCAAGATTAATCACTAGATCCTGATTTTCATGCTTCAGATAATCCAGTGCCTTCAGATGTGCGTCCGCGAGATCACTGACGTGAATATAATCACGTATGCAACTGCCGTCCCTAGTATCATAATCAGTACCAAAAACTTCTACTTTCTCCCGCCTTCCGATAACTGTTTCCAGGACAATAGGCAGCAAATTATTCGGCTCCTGTTCCAAGCCGTTCAACTCTCCGTCTACATCATAACCTGCCGCATTGAAATAACGCAGACTGCAAAAACGAAGGCCGCGGAGCTGACTGTACCAGTGCAGGAGGTTCTCAATTCCAAGTTTTGTGTAACCATAAAAGTTGATTGGTACGGTAGGATGCGCCTCATCCATCGGCAGGTATTGCGGCTCTCCGTATACCGCGGCACTTGAGGAAAAAACAAAATTCTTTACATTCGCTGCCGTTGCAGCATTGAGCAGGTTAACGGTTCCGCACAAATTATTTCCCGCATATTTTTCCGGTTCTGTCATCGACTCTCCGGCTGCTTTCAAAGCAGCAAGGTGGATTATTGAATACACACCTTCCATGGCAGACTTTAGCTGTTCCGGTTCCAGAATGTCTCCGAGAATAAAAGGGATTCCGGGTAAAAGGTTTTCCTGCAGTCCGCTGCTCATATTATCAAAAACAACTGGTGATTTTCCTGCATCACGCAGTGCTTTAACAACATGCGAACCAATGTATCCCGCACCTCCGACGACTAGTATTTTTTGCTTTTCAGAATACACTCAGATTGTTTTTTTTGAATCTTCGACTATTTCATAGAGCACTCCAAAAGGAGCGTCATCGTGAGATTTTGGATGCAGGAAAAATACTGTTGTTCCACGTGAGCCCGGGCGGGGAGCCGCGTCAATAATATGGAAATTCTCTGCTTTAAAAAAATCAAATGCCGCCTGTGCATTTTTAACGCGGAAACCAACATGCGCCAGGCCGCCGCGGCCGCCGTTTCTGTCAATCTGTTTTTGAACAGGAGAATCAGCTGACATCGGTTCAACCAGTTGAATTAAATTCGGGCTTTCTCCAATCTGCAGCAGAACTTCCCTTACCTGATCACTGCCGCTGATTTCTTCACGATGAAGCTCACGGAAACCAATTTGCCGATACATGCGTACCTGACTTTCCAAATCACCTGAACAAACCGCAATTGCGACATGGTCAACAAACAGAAACCCCGGCGGTTCGTCAGCCTTAAGCTCTGAAAATATGGTGTCAGAAATTTTATCTGTAGAATTTGTTGCAGGCATTATCATTTGTTTTCAGCTACTGACAGAAGATTGTCTTTTTGTAAACGATGCTGGTGTTGGAGTAAAAGACACATGAGGGAAACAATCGTTTTTATTTTTTTCACAAGCAGTTAAGACAGTTTTTGACACGCTTTAAACAAATCGCCCATCTGTCGCTGAAAGCTGCTCATAATATTGCTGCACGCCTTCTTCAAGCGACATAAATTCTTTGCTGTATCCGGCAGCACGCAGCTTATCAAGTCCGGCTTCAGTGAACTCCTGGTATTTACCACGCAAGTCCTCCGGAAAAGGAATGCTTTCGATTTCACCGCTTCCATGGAGGCTTTGTAGAGCAGTGGCAATATCTTCAAAACTACGTGCTTTTCCGGTACCGGCATTGAAAATTCCGCTGGTTTTAGACTCGTAAAAATGCAGATTGATTTTCACTGTGTCAGCTACATGAATAAAATCCCGCCTGAAACTTCCGCTACCTTCGAAAAGCTTCATCTTTCCTGTTTCCTGCAACTGATGAAAAAGATGGAACGCGACCGAGGCCATACGGCCTTTATGATTTTCCTGAGGACCATAAACGTTGAAGTAACGCAGCCCCAAAACCTGGCTTTTATCTTGTGGTAAGACGCGACGCACATAATTATCGAAGGCAAATTTAGAAAAACCATAAACATTCAACGGATATTCCGCTTCACGTTTTTCTGCAAAACCAGCCTTGCCGTTACCGTACACTGAAGCACTGGAGGCATAAAGAAAATCAATGCTGTTTTCCAGACAATAGTTGAGCAGAGTTTTAGAGTATTCGTAATTGTTGGACATCATGTATTTTCCATCCTGCTCTGTAGTAGAAGAGCAGGCACCCTGATGAAAAATCGCTTTCACGTTCTGAAACTTGTTGAGCTTCTGCAAATACTCATCTTTGTCGATGTAGTCAGCAATGGAAAGACTGTTCAGGTTAAGATGCTTTTCCGCATTACTCAAATTATCGACCACAATAATATTTTCTTCTCCAGCCTCATTCAGTCCCTTGACAATATTACTGCCAATAAATCCGGCTCCGCCAGTAACAACGATCATGCTTGCTCCATAATTAAATTGACAATACCTGTTGTCGATTTCCCTTCAACGAAACTAACAACCTCCACTCTTCCTCCATTTTTTGTTACAGTCTGATAACCTACAATATCTTCCGCGATATAATCACCGCCTTTAACCAGCACATCCGGAAGCACAGTTTCTATTAAACGCTCCGGAGTTTCTTCATCAAAAATCACAACGCAGTCAATTGCTTCAAGCGCACTTAGTAATAAAGCACGGTCTCCCTGCGACATGATTGGGCGGCGCAGTCCTTTTAGTTTGCGTACAGAAGAATCAGAGTTCAGCCCCAGGATGAAGATATCCGCAAATGCCGCTGCAGTCTGCAAATACCTGATGTGGCCGGCATGCAGCAAATCAAAACAACCGTTGGTAAAAACCAGACTCCGGCCTGCTTTGCGCCATTTCCGGACTTGTTCCGCAATCTCAGAGAAAGCTGTTATTTTATATTCAGTAAATGTGTTTTCTGCAGGCATCTGTTTTTTTGTCTGAGTGAGAGTGCTTATTTTAGCATAACAACCTCTTGAAAACGAATTAAAAATGACAGAGGAGGCTTGTAAAACAAAAGAATTAAATAGCACTTTTTAGGCGCTGATGCTGAGTTTGACTTGCAAGAATGCCCAAAATAAAATCTAATAAAGGGTTATTTATTACCATAAATGCAGACATCACAAAAATAAAACAAAAAACAGGACTAAGATGATTCAGGAATTAAGGGAATATTCAAATAACATATTTTTCAAACTTCTCATGGGCGTTATTGCAGTAACCTTCGTGTTATCGTTTGGAGTAGGAGGTTTTTTTGGTGACCGTAAGGAAGTTGTGGCGAAAGTCAATGACCAGGAAATTTTACTCAAAGAGTACCGTGAAGCCTATCAAAACCGGCTGGGTGCTTTGCAGCAGCAGTTTGGAGAAAACGCGGAACAATTCGCGGAACAGCTTAATTTACGGCAACAGGTATTCAATCAACTGATTGACCGGCATCTGCTCTTGACTGACGCAGCAGAACTTAACCTGGTAGCGACTGATTTAGAACTTCAGGACTATATCCGCAAGCAGCCTTTTTTTCAACAAAACGGGCAGTTTGATTATGATACATATGAAACTGTTTTGAGTCAAAACAGGATTGTACGTCACGAATATGAAACCTCTTTGAGAGCAGACATTCTACTGGCCAAAAAACAGCAGTTGCTGGGAACAGGGCTGGTAATCTCTGACAGCGAAGTTGAGCAGACTTTCCGCAGAAATTTTGAAAAAATTGAGGTTGAGTATGTATATTTTGACCCGCAGGCTTTTGTTGAAAAAACTACTGCAGAAGACGCAGAACTCAGAAAATATTTGCAGGATAATCCTCAGGAATTTCAAACACTGAATCGGTTCCGCATGGAATATTTCACAATTGCCGCGGACTACTACCAGGACAATGTAAAAGTTCGGGAACGTGAAGTACGTCGTTATTACAAAAAATACGCCGAAAATTATGTTACTCCGCCGGAAGTCAAGGCACGTCATATTCTGGTCAAGCTCATTCCGGACGCTCCTGAAAATGAACAGCAGGAAAAACGTGAACAGCTCAACAAATTGCTGGCTGAAATAAAGGCAGGATCTTCATTCGAGGAGCTGGCAAAAAAACATTCCGAAGATGGAACATCTGCTGAAGGCGGTGATTTGGGTTGGTTTAAACCCGGAGAAATGGTCCCGGCTTTTGAATCCGCCGCTTTTGCACTTGAAGCAGGACAAGTGAGTGAAATCGTGCAGTCTCCTTTTGGACTGCATCTGATTAAAGTCGAGGAACGCAAGAACGAAATCACAAAATCTCTGGATGAGGCACGTGAAGAAATTACACTCATCCTCGCTGAAAGTCGTGCACAAAAACGGCTGGAGGAAGAACTCGATCGCTTAGCAGGACTCGCAGGTGAAGCCTTTACAGAAGAAGCACAGAAATTGAACAGAGAGGTACTTAACGCAGAATGGTTTGACCGTACAGAAGTCATTCCTGGACTAGGCTCCGCCGCCGAGCTTGTGCCGGAACTAGTGAGTCGCAAATCCGGTGAAATGGGTGTCTGGAAACGTAATCCTGTATTGGGACATGTAATCTACCGTCTCAGTGAAACAAAATTTCCGGAGACACGGCTTTTTGAAGATGCAAAGGAAGACTTATTTAAGGCTGTGCGTCTGGAAAAAGCAAAAGCTGTTGCCATTGAAAGCGCCAAAAAAGCTTTGACTCAGCTTGAGGCAGGTACAAAATTAAATAATCTCGTTAAAAAACATGGACTCAAAACCGAAACGCTGGAATTTACTGCAAACACAAGATTCCTGCCAAACATCGGTGACAATACGGAGTTCCGTAAAGTCGGTTTGCATTTGAATGAAAATTCGCTTTTTGGCTTAAGCCTGGATGGGAACAGGGCTGATCTGATAAAATTCAAAAAACGCAGTTTGAGCGAAGATAAAGAGCTCGAGCAAAAAGACAAAGTCCGAGCGCAACTGCTCCAGAACATGCAGCAGGCACTGCTCAGTAAAGAGTTGAAACGTTTACGTGATTCAGCAACTATTGAGGTAATTAATCCGGTGTTCGGTACACCAGGTTCTTCATGATTTTAGACTTTTGACTGATCACTGTTCATTGAGCATTGTACATTGATCACAGACAAATGATCATTGACGAATGCCCCGCCTTCACTATTCAAACCACTTAGAAAAACTGATTGTGCCGCTGGCACATGAACTGGACAAAAGGGATCCGTTTGACACTGCAGATATCGTAGTGCCGAATTTCAGTCTGGAAAAATGGATTTCGCTCAAACTGGCGCAAATCAGAGGAATTGCCGCAAATCTGCGTTTCATCACGCTGGAAAAAGCAATCAACGAAGGGCTCCAGAATAAGCTGAGCGAGCGCCACTATTCTTTACTTAAACCGGAAACCATCCAGTGCCTGCTGCTGGAAGTTTTACGGGAAAAGTTAGCATCTTCCGATCCCCTCTGGCAGCCCGTACACAGCTATCTCGCCCCCCAAACATTTATACGTCCACAAGCACGCGAACATCGAATCTATCAACTCGCAGGCCGGCTGACGCGTTTGTTTCTGGAATATGAATTTTCCCGCAATGACGAACTGTTGACACCATGGCTGGCGGGACAAAATGCGATTGATCCCGATCCACTTGGAGCAGAAAGTTGGCAAAGAGCGCTCTGGACTGAACTCTTTGGTCCGGAAGGCAAATTAACGCGGCACAATTTCAAGGCCCGTCATTCATCATCAGCAGACTTTCAAGCAGAACTGTTCAGTTTAACCCAGCTTTATCGCATTTGTCAGCACAAAGCAAATCCGCAAAACGCAAATTCCACAACAGAAAACGGCAAACCAGCAAAAGCCCCGCTGCATGTTTTTGGTGTTTCATATCTCTCACAGTTTCATCAAAAAGCCCTCACTGAGCAACTGGCGCATGTGCGTGATATTCATGTCTATGCACTTAATCCGTGCATGGAATTCTGGGAGGATGTACAAAGTCTTGGTGAGTCAAAAGCCATGAATTTGAGAGCATTAGCAGCCGAACGTCAACGTTTTAATAATATAAAGTCTTTAACTGAGACAGAAATTGTACTTGGAGAATTACTGCAGGATGAAGAGGACAATCCATTTTTACAAGCCTGGGGACGTCCCGGACGTGAGAATATCAGGTTACTGAATCAGTGGGCTGACTGGAATTTTACCCCATGGTTTGTAGAAACTGATTCAACTGAAATAACTACGGAAGGCACAGAAAATCCGCCGCACAATGTGCTGAATCAATTACAGGAAGATATCTTGTTCCGGGAACCACGCCGTGTCAAATCCCTCGAATTGGAACAGGACGAAAGCCTGATGATTCTAGCCTGTGCGAATCCGCGGCGGGAAGTTGAAGCTGTGGCAAGTTTGATTTGGGACTGGATTCGGCGTGATCCGGATTTACAACTCAATGAATGTGCCGTGATCGTTCATGATATGGAGCGTTATCAGCATGAAATCGAACAGGTTTTTGAAAGCATTTACAATTTACCGTACCATTTGATTGACGGAGCCAGCGGCAGCGCGGGGCGTTTGGAAGATGCAGCAGCGGCACTTTTAGGTTTATGCTTCACTGAATACACCCGGCGGGATTTATTCACTTTGATCAATAACCCCTGTTTTCTGGGAAGATTTGAAGACAGTGCACCGGCTGGGAAAAACACTTTGGGTGAGCCTCTGAAAATTGAGCAATGGCTGGAGTGGGCGGATGAACTGAATGTTTTTTACGGTATCGACAATGAGTCTCAGCAGGCACAGGGTTATCTCCATTTAGAGCAGGACATCTACCACTGGGAACAAGCTTTTCGGCGTTTGACTTTAGCTGAAATGGTGACCGCTCCTGCAGAGACAGGGATATTAACGATTGCAGAACAACAAATAGCACCCGCGAAAATTCCCGATGAGTGGAGTGAGGAAGCAGCACGCTTCATGCTGATAGTACGTTCCTTAATTGCCGATACACGCGACCTGCCAAAGTGGAAAATGAGTGGAAAAGAGTGGGGCGAATATCTACAGATTTTGCTTAAAACCTACCTTAAACCGCTTGAGCAGGCAGACGAGGAAGCTTTCCAGAATTTGCTCCGTAATGTGCAGGCAGCCCGTGATCTGGACTTGGCTCAAGAGAATAAACGCAGTTTCAGTTTCAGTACGATTCACGAATTTTTCAAACAAAAACAGCAGTCCGGGACCTTACAACGTGGACATTATTTAGCAGAAGGCGTTACCGTTTCATCTTTTCAGCCCATGAGACCGATTCCTTTTAAAGCAGTATTTTTATTAGGTTTAGGTGAAGGCATGTTCCCGACACCGTACCAGCGTGACACCCTAGATTTACGACACATCCCGGTAAAATTGAGCCCTGCCGTGGAAGGCCAACAGTTTCGTGAACGCCGCCTGGGTGATGTCTCGGTGACAGAACGTGACCGCTACATGTTTTTAGAAACTCTGGTTTCCACGAGAAAACATCTGGTGCTGAGTTACGTCTCCCGAAACGACCGTACCGATGATGAACTCAACCCTTCATCAATCATCCAGACTTTAGTAGATGAGCTCGACAGCGGTTATTTGAAGAATAAATTTGAAAAAATTCAGCATCCGCTCAAAGCATATTCTTTAAGCTACTTTCCGGAATTAACTGATTCCGAAAGAGAAAATGCCACAACGAAAAGTTCACAGCCTAACTATGACCCCGCGGCATTCAGGCAGGCAAGAGTTTTTCGAACTCGTGAGTTGTTTGATCAGGAATTTAGCGACACCAAAGGTTCAGCTGGATTTCAACGGATATCTCCGGAATGGCTTTCTCCGGAAGTAATTCAAGTCATAGCCGGAAACGATTTCCAGCCGGCTGTTCCGGAAAGTAGCACGGAAAATAATCTTCATCCTGTTTCGTTTACACATCTGAGAAAATTTCTCGAATCACCGCTGCAGTCAACCGCAAGTCAGCTGCTGCGCCTTGATGAAGATGAGGAAGAGCGAGACGATATAGTAGACGAACCTCTGGTGCTGGAGCGCCTAAGTGAATGGTCACTGCTACGGAAAGTATGGAACAATGCCCTGACACTTCCGGAAAATAGTCCACGCTCTGTAGCACAACCGGAGTGGGAGGAGCTTTATCATTTGCAGGCGCAGCGGATGGAACTGGAAGGTGAAATGCCGTCCGGAATTTTCAGAGGAGCGATGCAGACAAGGCACCTGAGAATTCTTAACAGCTGGCAGAAACAGCTCTGCATGGCACTGGAAATTGACTGGCCTGGCCTGAAGAAAAATCTTCGTCAATATCATTTAGGCCCAGTTCAGGAAGGCACTTTTGATTCCGGATTGACTGATTCACATCAACTTTTTCCGGCACTCTGTCTCAAAAATGGAAATTATGCAGAGTCAGACGCAGATATAAATGAAACAAAATTTTACGGAAAGACCGAATGGTGGTATACTGATGAGTCCGAAAATTGGCACGTAATTTATCTCAGCGAACGTGAGAGCAAAGACAAAAGCTGGTTACGGCATTTTTTAGATGTGGTGATTTTACGTGCAGCAGATTTGTTGCCGGAAAACGCAAAAGTAACTGGATTGTGCATTGCAGCAGAAGGAAAACTGAAATCAAAAACGATCCAACTTCCTGCTCAACAGCAGGCGCGGGATTACCTGTATAATTTACTGCAGGAGATGAATGCAGAGAATGCGGCTGTCCTGATGCCAGTTGAATCAGTGCTTGAAATTGCAAAAGAAAATTTAAACTCAACCAACTACAACCAAAGATTTACGGAATGGATGGACCACAAACTGAATTCATCCAGAGAAATCAAAGGCATCAGTTCACAATACGGTCCGGTGAAATATATAAAAGATGCTGCTTACCCTGATAATCCATATCAACTGATGAACCGCCGCTTTCAATTATTTTTTGAAACATTTTCGGTTTGAACCTTTTACTGCAAAGTAATGGAAAAACATCTCAAACAAATGCAGATTTTACTGGAAGCAGGCACACCGTTTGTTACAGTTACTTTGGTGGAGGCCAAAGGTAGTACTCCGCGTGCGCAGGGAGGAAGGATGCTGGTCACCGGGGAAGGCTTGAGTTCTGGAACTGTAGGCGGGGGGCTGGTTGAAGCAAAAGCGCTGGATTTTGCACTTGATTTTTTAGCAGAAACTACTTCCACTGAACAAACAAAATTTGTTCAGTGGAATCTCAACCGTGACGCAGGTATGAGCTGCGGAGGTTCGATTAAATTATTTTTTGAACGTTTCCATACCAACATCTGGGAAATTGTGATTTACGGTGCAGGTCACGTCGCACAGGCGCTGATTCCACTGCTTTTGACTTTGGAAAGTCAGCTGACTTGTCTGGACACACGGCAGGAGTGGCTGGACAAATTACCTGATTCTACAAAACTAAAAAAACTTTGCGTGAAGTCACTGCCGGAAACAATAAAAAGCACAGCAGAAACAGCTTTTGTGCTGATCATGACTCAAGGTCACCGCAGTGATTTTTACGTCGCTCAACGATTTCTTGAACGCAACACGCAGCCTTTTTTAGGTGTAATCGGCAGCCGTTCAAAAGCTGCCACCTTACAAAGAGAGCTTAAAAAAGAAGGCCTCAAAAAAGCGGTTATAGAACGTCTTGTCTGTCCGCTAGGTTTTTCGCTCGGCGGTAATAATCCACAGGAAATTGCCGTCAGCATCAGCGCTCAACTGCTTTATGAGCGTGACAAACTTTATCAAAAAATTCATCCACGTAACCCTCTACCTGAAAAGTCATGAACCAGTTAAATCTTAGTCTACCTTCATGGATTGATTCATTTTTAAATGAGCAGCCAAAAATTATTGCTGAGCAGGAAACTCAAATGCGTTTTGTGCTCGCCTTAACTGAACGTAATATCCGAGAAAAAACCGGCGGTCCGTTTGGATCCGCCGTTTTTGAAATTGCTTCCGGGAGACTGGTTTCGGTCGGTGTTAACGTGGTGGTTCAGCAAAACTGCTCTGCCGCTCATGCAGAAATGATGGCACTGATGCTGGCGCAAAAAGAACTCTCAAACTATGATTTGGGAGCTGCTGACTTGCCGGCTCACCGTTTGGTAACAAGCGGGAAAATGTGTGCTATGTGTTTAGGAAATGTTTGCTGGTCTGGAGTTAAAGAGGTTTTATCTTCCGCTGAACCGGAAGATGTAGAGAGTATTGCAGGATTTGACGAAGGTCCAACACCTCCGGATTATAACGCTCAACTTGAGAGCAGGGGAATTAAAATTGTACCTGGACTACTGCGTAGTGAAGGGCAGAGAGTCTTACAACTTTATGTTGATTTGGAGGGACTGGTTTATAACCCTGAGCGCAATTAGTGAGTTATACTTTTCGTAACTCTTCCACGATCTCTAAAAAAGCGTGAATCATGCGGGAATTTCTCCGCTCCCTTAAACAAACTACATGAGCAGTGGTGTAAACATCCGCGTTTTTCAGAGTTAATTTTCGTAGGTCCGGATGCCACATGAATTCCTCATCGGAAACCACACCAATCCCCAGTCCTCTGGAGACCGCCAACCAGACCGCCTCTCGGCTGCCGATTTCCATCACCGGACTGATCTTAACTCCTGCTTTAGTTAATGCTTTTTCAAAGGCACGCCGCGTTGTAGAACCGGGTTCACGCAAAATAACAGGCTGATTTTTCAATTCTTCAATTCGGAGTTCCTCACGCTCCGCCCACGGATGTTCCGCATGAACAAACACAACCAGTGGTTCCTGACAAAATGGAACTGCTAAAAGGCGCTGATCTTCTTCCGTCTGCGAAAGAACTGCGACATCAACTTCAAAACTGAGCAGGCTTTCAAGAATTTCCTGTGAATTAC
>Ga0208408_1001665_pt1 | contig 12573 bp, 8 predicted proteins | sample ETNtaG_4_FD_185776 | JGI IMG/M metagenome (GOLD analysis project Ga0208408, IMG submission 185776) | Marine microbial and viral communities from oxygen minimum zone, Eastern Pacific Ocean - ETNP201406SV67 (SPAdes) (version 2) | ecosystem: Environmental > Aquatic > Marine > Oceanic ... | reverse complement strand
ATTAAGATGATAGATGAAATACATGGTGAATTAATTGCCGAAGCCGTCATTGACAACGCTTCTGATCTGGATTTTGCAGGTGCCAGACTGCAGCTGGTGGAAGGAAATCTGAATAAATTATCCGGTGGAAGACGGCCGCAGAAAAATACTGCTGCCATGGCAGCCAGAGTTTCCACGGGTCAGGCTATGACCCGCGAAGAGCTTGGTGATTATCATATTTACCCACTAAAAGATGTCCATAATTTGCAGGCAAAGGAAAGTATCACAGTTCGAATGTATGGGCCATTGAATGTCAAATATAAGAAAACCTATGTGTTCGAAAATTCTGAGCGGCGGCAAAAAGAAGAACCCCTGGAAGTGAAAATTGCTCTGAAAAATACGGAATCAAACGGCTTGGGGATTCCGCTTCCCGATGGAAAAATCGAGCTCTATACATATTCTGGCAAAGGAGGCCTGGAATATATTGGCGCCGATAAAATGGGCCAGGTGCCAAAAGGTCAATCTACAGAGATAACATCCGGCCGCGCCTTTGATGTGGTGGGAAATCGCAAAGTGTTGAATTATGACCGTCAGCGCAAAAGTGAAGAAGCTGTTATTGAAATTAAAGTAACAAATGCCCGGAGCGAAAATGTAGATGTATTATTAGTGGAACACATCAATGGTGACTGGATTATCAAGGATGAATCTCTGGATTACCTCAAAAAAGATGCCTCCACCATTCATTTTCCGCTAATCCTGAATGCGGGCGAAACAAAAAACGTGTACTACACTTACCGCAAAGAATGGAAGTAAACTCGGCAGGGATTCCCTGCTGAACCTCCATGCCAGCCTTTCATTTGCTTTCATCCATCTCTGAACTGAGCGGAGTGGGGTCAAAAAGAAAACTCATTTTGAACGATCATGGAATTTCAACCCTGCAGGATCTATTATATTATTTCCCGCGACGTCATCTGGATCGAACATCTATCACTCCAATTCGAAAACTGGAAAAAGGGATGGTTGCTACCCTGATCGGTCAAGTCGAAACCTTTGGTGAAAAATCCGTCCGTCGGGGAAAACTGTTTCAAGTCATTCTTTCAGACGGGACAGGGATTTTAACCCTTACCTGGTTCAACGGGGTTCGTTTCATGAAAAAATTATTCAAGGTTGGTGACCGTCTTGCCATACATGGGAAAATCGACTGGTATAACGGGCCATCTATCACCCATCCGGAATTTGATAAACTAAACCCAGATGATGATCCTATATCTACAGGTGCTGTTGTTCCGCTTTATCCACTGACAAATGAGTTAAGATCGATTGGTGTAGACCAGCGTGTTTTACGAAAAATGGTTCGAGAATTATTGCGTTCAGGCCTGGCTATTCCAGAGCTTTTCCCGGACCCTGTGTTAAAAGAATATAAATTGATCTCCCGCCAGGATGCATTTAAGCAGATTCATTTTGCTGATAATGGTGTAAAACTAAATAATGCTCGGAGACGATTAAAATTTGATGAACATTTTTTTCTGCAGCTGCTCATGGCCCTACGGAAAAAAAGTATTCAACTTACAGGAACAAAACCACTGCCGGATATTGGCCCTTATTTTCATACCATTGCTAATACATTGGATTTTGAATTGACCGATGCACAAAAGCGGGTTATAGAAGAAATTCATGATGATCTGAAGAAAAAGGTAGCAATGAACCGCCTGCTGCAGGGTGATGTTGGGTCAGGAAAAACAATCGTATCTATTCTGATCAGTGCTTTGGCAGTAGGGAATAATGCCCAGGTAGCCATCATGGCTCCAACGGAGATTCTGGCTCACCAGCACTATGAATCTTTTATGTCGTTATTGGATAAAGCAAATATTCCCTGTGCCCTGCTACTGGGAAATATGAAAAAAAATGAACGCCAATCTATTTTGAGGGGATTAAAAACCAGCAAGATCCCAGTAATTATTGGTACCCATGCTTTGATTCAGGATGATGTGGAAATGAAGAACCTGGGCCTGGTAGTTGTAGATGAACAACACCGTTTTGGTGTGAATCAAAGACTGAAACTCCTCAAAAAGGGATGGAACCCTCACTTTTTGGCCATGACGGCAACACCAATACCAAGAACGCTATCCATTACCTATCACGGGGATATGGATCTTTCCATAATTGATGAATTGCCCAAGAGCCGGCTTCCCGTTGTTACAAAAGTTGTAGAACCTTCCCGTCTTTCCAGGATCTATGCGTTTATAAAAAAAGAAGTCGCTTCCGGACGGCAGTGTATGATAATCTACCCGTTGGTAGAGGAATCTCAAAAATCAGATCTGGCCGCAGCAGTTGAAGCCCATAAGGAATTAAATAAAAATGTCTTTCCTGATCTGAATGTGGGTTTGGTTCATGGCAGAATGAAGTCAGAAGAAAAAGACAGGGTGATGCAGGATTTTGCCAGCAACAAAATTCAAATTTTAATATCCACTACCGTAATCGAGGTGGGTATTGATATCCCCAATGCAACGGTGATGGTAATAGAACATGCAGAACGGTTTGGTTTGACTCAACTGCATCAGTTGAGAGGCCGTGTAGGACGGGGTACAGATAAAAGCTATTGTATTCTGGTGCGCAGAAATATAACAGAAACCGCTCAATCCCGCCTGGAGATCATGGAAGAAACAAATAATGGATTTATCATTGCAGATGAAGATTTAAAACTACGCGGCCCAGGAGAATTTTTCGGAATAAAGCAATCAGGATTTTTTCAGTTTAAGATAGCAAATATGATCACCGATGGTCCTATAATACGGGATGCCAGGAAAGTCGCCTTTAAATTGATTGAAAATGACCCGGACCTACAAGAGTCGCAGCACCGGTTATTGCGAGAAATCTTTTTACAGGAATATGCAGATCAGTTAGAAATGATTGCTTTATCATAAATTGATTCTCCATTTTGTCTGTAATACAAGGAGATTAAATTCCCCGGCTCTATAAGTAAAAAAACCAGTGTCTTGCCAACCCAGAACTCAATATGAGAAGATAAAGAAAAAACTATGACCCAAGAAACCCCTACAAAAGATGAACAGCTTTTTATGTACCTGGTTAGTACTTTTCAATCCAGCGCCTGGGTGGCTCTTGGAAAAATGAAAAATCCCATGACGGATAAACAGGAGCAAAACCTGGAACAAGCCTCATTTTATATCGATTTGCTGGACATGATGCAAAATAAGATGAAAAGCAATCTTTCCGAGTATGAGGAACAAGTACTTATTAATGCCGTTAGTGAACTGAAGCTGAACTACATAGAAGAACAAAAAAAGCAGGATAAACCAGAAAAAGAAGAAAATGAAAATGATACACCGGAAAACTCATCAGAAGAAGAATAACCAGTGATGCATACTGATTACACCCGCATAAATCGATTTTTAGCAGGTATTCTGTTTATTTTTTCTTTCATTGTTTATTTTGACACAATGGCCCCTACAGTATCCTATTGGGATTGTGGTGAATTTATTGCTGTATCTTATCGATTATCTGTTCCCCACCCACCAGGAAGCCCGCTTTTCCTGCTGTTGGGCCGCATAATATCTATGATACCCTTCAATCAGGATATTGCATTTAGAGTCAATATCCTGTCCCCTCTTTCCAGTGCGCTAGCTGTCATGTTTCTTTATCTCACTATTGTAATAATTGTTACGCACTGGCGTGGAAAAATTACAAGTAATAACGATGCTTTAATTGCATTTGGCGGTGCTGCAGTTGGTGCCCTGACCTTTGCTTTTACCGATAGTCACTGGTTCAATGCTGTGGAAGCTGAAGTATATTCAATGAGCACCTTTTTTACAGCGATTGTGGTCTGGCTTATTCTGCAATGGAGTGAACGGGCTGATGAAAAAGGCCATGAGCGATATATTTTATTCATTGCCTATATGATTGGGTTGGCGACAGGACTGCACCTGTTAAATCTTTTGACGCTGCCCTTTGTTGCTCTCATCATTTATTTCCGGAAATACAAATTCGAATGGCAGTCTTTCGGAATCACAGTTGCCATTACAGGCGTCATTTTTTTTATTATTCATAATGTGATAATCAAAGGTCTGCCTAAGATTGCAGCCGCATTGGGTGTTGGCTCAGTTGCAGTACTTATTACTGCTGTATTTGGCGGAATGGCCTGGACAGTGATGAACCGGAAAAAACTCGCATCAGTCGCCCTCACATCCATGGTGCTAGTTCTGATTGGTTATTCCACTTATGCCTTGATTTTCATTCGATCCAATCAGGATCCCGGGATTGATGAAAATGATCCTGAAACGGTCGAAGCTTTTATTTCCTACCTTGAACGGGAACAGTATGGCGATGTAGGAATATTGCCCAGAAGATACAAGGGTATCCCACCCATCCATGAGGTAGCAGGACGTCCGGCTGGGCCTAATCGTGATTATTCGTCCCAGCAGAAAAAACAGTATCGGGCTTACGAAACCGGGAAACAGTGGGACTTTTTCTGGGACTACCAGATAAGAAAAATGTACAATCGCTATTTTCTATGGCAGTTCGCCGGCCGGGGCCTTTCCACGGATTCCTATGTGACCGCCATGGGCGCTAATAGCCGGGAAGATGGTATCGACTGGACTCAGTTTGGTTTGCCACTGGCTTTAATTCTGGGGGTCCTGGGTATGATTTACCACGGCTATAGGGATCAGCGTATGGCGTTTACGGTGATGACCCTGTTTATCATGACCGGGTACGCCATTATTGTCTACCTGAATCAGGACAACCCTCAGCCTCGGGAGCGGGATTATTCATATGTAGGCAGCTTTTTTGCATTCTCAATCTGGATTGGGATCGGCGCCAGCGCTATTGGTGAAAAAATCACAGAATGGATAAAGGAAAAAGAAATAGCTCACCGCTTGATTTCGATCGCAATGATTCTGCAACTGATTTTTCTTCCTGGTGTGATGCTCCGTGCCAATTATCATTCCCATGATCGTTCGGGCAATTATGTGGCCTGGGATTACAGCTATAATATTTTACAATCTTGCGGACCGAATGGGGTGATATTTACCAATGGTGATAATGATACTTTTCCGTTATGGTATTTACAGGAAGTGGAGGGATTGCGTACCGATGTGGCGGTTGTCAACCTCAGTCTGCTCAATACACCCTGGTACATTAAACAGATGAGAGACTTAAGGCCCAAGAAAACACAGTTTATTAATCTTACCGATGCGCAGATTGACCAATGGACCACCAGTCTTACCCGCTGGGAAACCCAAAAAGTGAAAGTGCCCGTTTACGGTGACCCGGAAAATAAAGACGGTTTTATTGAATGGACTTTGAAACCTACTTTTGCAGGCCAGGCATTGAGAGTACAGGATATGATGATCATGCGTATCATCAATGACGCAGCCTGGAGGGTTCCTATTTATTTTGCTGTAACCGTATCACAGCAGAATCGTATCGGACTGGACCGCTACCTGGATATGCAGGGGCTGACGTTCCAGTTGAAAAGTCACAAAACAACCCCGGTTGATGCGGATAAAATGTATGAAAATTTGATGACGACAGTAGGGCCTCAACTCTGGTCAAGTAAATTTGATCAGGCAGACTTTTATAATCCCAAAGACTTAGATTATTTGAACTGGTCAAGAGAATTCCAGCCGGGGTATATGTTCCGCAATTTGGGCAATGAAGATGTACACTATAATAAACAAATCATCCGACTGCTGCAAAACTACCGCAGCGCCTATATGCAATTGGCCGTGACCTATTATCTTGATTATCAGAAGGAATCCCGTAAAAAGGATAAAGATGAGTCCAAGCTGTCCCGACTTAGACAGAAGACCCTGGATACCCTGGATAAAATGAGTCAGAATATCCCGGAAACCACAATCCCAATCACCGCTGAAGAACTGCATTACCAGGTTGCCCGCATGTATGGTGATCTTGGCCAGAAACAATCGATGGCTGAAATAATGGATCGTCTGACGAATCCTAAGGTTGAAAACCCCGCAAACAGGGTAGAATATGCAAATATTTATTTTAAAGAATTATCTGATACAACCAGAGCTTTATCTATTTTAGAGAGTCTACATGCCGAATTTTTACAGCTGGAAGGGATGGTGAATCTTCAGGGTTTTGGATCAAAATCTATAACACAGAAAAAGTGGCGCCAATGGCAGCAGGCTTACCCGGATATGATTTCTTCCCTTGTTTTTATATATAGAAACAGCAATAGGCAGGCAGAGGCAGAAATGATTCTTAACGATTGGGTACAGCGTAATCCCAGCGATAAAAATGCACTAAAACTATTGGAAGAGGTTCGTACCGAAGGATAAAAATCCCAGTACGGTTCATCGTGGCCGAAGGCACACCTACAATCAGCATCATTATACCCCACTGGAATGGCATCGAAACCCTATCCGAGTGCATTGATTCATTAAAGTTATCCACATACCGAAGTTTTGAAATTATTGTTTCTGATAATGCTTCTACTGATGGGAGTCAAGATTGGCTCAAAGAAAACCATCCGGATGTGCTTTTACTGGAACATGATAATAATTATGGCTACGCCGGCGGCTGTAATCGAGGAGCGCTGGCTGCCAGCGGATCTTTTCTTCTATTTTTAAACAACGATACCATTCAGGACGCAGGCTGGCTGGAGCCGCTTGTAGATCGAATAGAATCTGATTCTTCTATAGCGGCACTACAGCCGAAAATTCTCAATTATTATGAACGGGATCTTCTTGATTATGCCGGTGGGAGTGGCGGCCACATGGATTTGTTTTGTTTTCCGTTCACGCGGGGCAGGCTGTTTATGGATCAGGAAAAAGACACTGGGCAATATGACCGGGCTGAACCATGTTTCTGGGCCAGTGGGACTGCGATTATGGTGCGCCGGGAAATGTTTGAAAAATCTGGTGGTTTTGATGAAATATTTTTTGCCCATATGGAAGAAATTGACCTGTGCTGGCGCCTGCAGGCTATGGGCCATAAAATCTGGGTGGAGCCTCAATCAATAGTTTACCATAAAAATGCTGTTTCCATGCCCATGTATTCGCACTGGAAATACTATCTGAATCACCGTAATTCTCTGTTAATGCTCCTGTCCAATTATTCAATTCCGGTCACTTTTTATGTGGGCCTTATCCGGTTGATGCTGGAATTTGTTGCACTGGGTTATGCGGCAGTAAAGCTGGATATAAACCATATCACCGGAATTCTGCGGGCATTGGGCTGGATCCTGATTCACCCTCACACCATTATCAGCAAAAGAACACGCTTTAGAAAACATCGGCGATTGCGGGATGGAGTAATTATGAACAGTATGGTACACGGCAGTATAGCATTGGAATACCACCTGCTGGGGAAAAAGACTTACTTGGAAATCAAATCCAAGGCATCCTGATATACATCACGCCGGTCCGGATCCAATTCCTGCATATCTTTCAGCATTTCCCTGCGCCCCAGCTGGGCCAGGGTATAAGCGATCGATTCTGATTTTACTTTCAGGAAATACTGTGTGTTGTGGTCTCTGCCCACATCGTCGTAAGATTGTTCAAGACCATCCAGCAGCAGTTTCAGTTCGGTCAGAGCTCCATCCATATCCCCGTCTTTTATTAGATCAATTGCAATATACCAGGCTAGACGAGCCTTGCGCAAACCCACGTTGCGGCTTAAATCGTCCACTAATGTGATGCGGCTGCCCCAGCCTTTCTTATATTCTGATGCTGCCCCTCGAAGCGCAATTTCCCGGGCGATCTCATGGGCGCTATTCCCGCCGTTGAATTCGTAAGTATCGATTTCACCAGCCAGGATGAGATAGGCATAATAGGCCAGAAATCCGGGCAACGGCTCAAAAAGTACTGGGTCGAAATACAGACTGGTGCCGGAGTTATAATAGAACTGCACACTTTTATCAAAATACCTCAGATCACTGCCATTAGAAAACAAAGCTTGACAATTGAATGTTTTTACATTTCCCTTTGATTGAGCACTTTCAAAGATAATTTGAATATGAAGAGCAATATCAAGATCGTCATAAATTTCATCCCAGACAGTAGATATAAAAAAGCGGTTAATATCCTCCCGAAGGGCAAAGATTTCCTGTTTTTCATCACTGCGCAGCAGTCGATCGTCAAACGTGATATCCACAGATGCAAACTGTGCATTAAGGTGCTCAATACCGAGAAAAAGAAGTAAGGTATAAAGAATCTTATTTCCCATACATGAAAATTGGTGGATTGCAGGTTTTTGAGCAAGGTCTTTGTCAATCCCGTTTTTTGAAGAATTATTGAAGGTAATTTCCCCTATGACAAATGTCAGAGAATTACTGAGCAAATCCAAGTATGATCAGGTAGGAGCAATCCTAAAAACAGCAGGCAGGATTGGTGATTCTTCAGGAATGGAGGTCTATGCGGTTGGCGGATTGGTCCGTGACCTGTTGATGAGCAAGATCCTCAATGATATAGATATCATGACTGTTGGTGAAGGCATACCATTCGCGAAGCAACTGGCTGGGAAACTTGGAGTGAAAAAAATTGTTCCCTTTGAAAAATTTGGCACGGCGCTTATCCCCCATAAACCAGTACAGATCGAAGTGGCCAGTGCACGCCGGGAAACTTATGAGGGGAATTCCAGAAAACCTGCTGAGGTTACTTATACTGACTTGAATGGGGATTTGGCCCGCCGGGATTTTACCATCAATGCCATGGCTATGGATATTCGACCAAAGCAATTTGGTGATCTTTACGATCCTTTTGGCGGGATAAGTGACCTGAAAAACAGCCTCATCCGGACACCTTTAGACCCGGATGAAACTTTTTCAGATGATCCGCTGAGAATAATGCGGGCAGCTTATTTTGTATCCAAACTTGATTTTATCATTGAGAAAGACTGCCGTCAGTCCATGAAAAAACAAGCCAGCCGATTAAAGATCGTTTCATGGGAGAGGATCCGAGATGAATTTTTAAAAATACTATCTACAAAAAAACCTTCTGTCGGTTTAACAATCCTTCAGCAAACAGGTGTGTTGGAAATTGTGTTCCCCGAAATACACGTTATGTATGGTATGGAGCAGACATCAGAATGGCACCACAAGGATATTTTTGCTCATACCCTGCAAGTAGTAGATAATACAGCCCAGTTGTCTGATAAAATGGAATTGCGGTTCGCAGCCCTGGTACATGATATTGCCAAACCTGATACACGGCGCATCAACGATGAAAAAGGCTATACTTTCCATGGCCATGATGCAGTTGGCGAACGAATGCTTAATAAGGTTGCCCGTCGGCTTAAACTATCCAATAAACTAACAAATTACCTGAAAAAATTAACCCTTCTGCACTTACGCCCTATTGCCCTGGTAAAATCAGAAGTCACTGATTCGGCATTGCGGCGCCTGATGATTGCAGCAGGGGATGACCTGGATGACTTAATGACCTTGTGCCGGGCAGATATCACCACCAAAAACCCCAATAGAGTTAAACGCTACATGAAAAACTTTGAGATTGTAGAGGAGAAAATGGCTGATGTGGTAGAGCGGGATTCTATGAAAGTGTTTCAATCCCCAGTGCGGGGAAGAGAGATTATGGAGGTCTGCGGGCTCCAGGAAGGCCGCAGGGTAGGAGAAATAAAAAAAGCTATTGAAGAAGCGATCCTAGATAATAAAATTGATAATACCTATGATGCCGCAAAACAATATTTACTGGAAATCAAGGATAATTTTTAACTACGAAAATAAAAAGAAATTTATTTCAGTCTTTTGAGTCTAAGTAAAGGGTTCAAAACCAATAAAACCAATGAAATTCTTTTTTCATATATTTTTTCATCTGATTCTTGTCTATAGTGCAGTTGCCCAATTTGAATATGACCTGGCGGAATGTGTCACCATTGCTCTTGAAAACAAGAAAACACTTAGATCTGCGGAGTTAGAGGTGCAATCAGCTCAAAAGGGTGTTAAAGGTTCATACAGCGGTTTATTGCCAATTCTGAATGCAACGGTGGGCTCCGGCAGAACCCAATTCCCTGAACAGGAAAATGTTACTTACGATCTATCCGGTTTTCCCAATGTTTCAAGTGATACACTTTCGATAACTCATTATAATTCCATGTCCGCTGGCCTATCGTTGAACCAAACCCTTTATGATGGCGGTCGTTCCATAAATACTGTACAGCAAGCCAAGATCAACCTGGAAATTTCCAAACTGAATCATCGTCAGATCAAAATCCAGGTCATTCAAAATGTCACCAATTCCTATTTTGGGTTGCTCCAGACTCAACAGCTTCTTGAAGTATCCAAAAAAAATCTGAACCTTTCAGAGCAGCAGGTTGATCTAGTTCGAAAACAATTTGATGTAGGTGCTGTCCGCAAGACAGATCTACTGAAAGCAGAAGTGGCTAAAGGCCAGGCCCGGGTTGAATTACTGAATCGCAAGACTGGGCTGGAAAATGTCCGGCGGCAGTTATTCAACAATATGGGCATGCAGGATTTTGGTCAGTCTATTTCTGCCAGCGCGGACGAATGGACAGAGGTTCAAGTTCCATCCAGTGCGAATGCACTGGAATTGTTAAAGACAAAGAACCCCAGTTTGTTAATTCAGCAATCCCGTATCAGCTTGGGTGAACTACAGATTGCAATGGCGAAAGGAATGCGTCTGCCAACATTAGGAGCCTCCATGAGTTATTCAGCCAATGGTGATAACAGTGATGCCTTGATAGAAGCAGCGAAGGATGATTGGGTCGTAGGTATGAACCTGTCTTTAAGCGTACCCTTATATTCTGGGAACCGTCTATCCTCCAGCCAGCAGCAGGCGAAGTTATCTCATGAAAAATTAGAAAATGATTATATCACCTATTTGAATGATCTAAGAGTGCAGGTTGAACTGCTTCGCAAATCACTGGAAAATTACAGTGAAATTATTCCCATTAATCAAAGTGTAGTGGCTTCAGCAGAGGAAGACCTGAAATTGGTCCAGGAGCGCTACAGCCTAGGTTCCGCCACGATTCTGGAAGTTCTGGATGCTCAAGTATCTTTGATCCGTTCCAATTCAACGTTGATTAATACTGTACATGATGCCCGGATCAAGGAAATGAATCTAAACGCCATTTTGGGAATACTGGATTTAAAATATCTAACTGAAGAAGAATAACTATGTTGAAAATATTAAAAAATAAAAAAGTATGGATACCATTACTGATTTTAGCAATAGTAGCAACGGGCTTTATTATTTCGAGAAATAATGCCGTTGAGGAAATAATTGTAGAAACTGAGAAGGTCCAACGGCGCAATATTGTACACAAGGTAAATGCCAGCGGTAAGATCCAGCCGGAAGAGGAAGTTCAGATCACTTCCACAATTACAGGATGGATCACCGAAATTACAGTTGCTGAAGGAGATACAGTCCAACCGGGACAGCATTTGATAAGTATTGATGAAAAACAATATCGGCCGCGCTACAACCAGGCTTTATCCCAGGTTAAATCTTCAGAAGCGAATATGCGCAAAGTTCAATCACAGATGGACCGAACAAAAACACTATTTTCCCAGAACCTTATTTCCAAACAGGAACTGGAACAATTGGAAGCTTCCTATCAGATCGCTTTGAGTCAGGCAGAACAGGCCAGGGCTAATCTATTGTCCGCGGAGGATGAACTTTCCAAAACACGCCTGACAGCGCCTAAATATGGTATTGTTACCAGCTTGACCAAAGAGGAAGGTGAAATGGCTTTGGGGGGAATGTTTAATCCTGGGGTATTAATGACTGTAGCGGACTTGAGCCATATGGAAGTTCTAGTAGATGTTAACGAGAACGATGTCGTTAATATTGATATCGGTGATACCACAGAGATAGAGATTGATGCCTTTCCCGATACAATTTTTTTTGGTGTGGTCAGTGAAATAGCGCATACGGCCCAGTCTTTGAATATGAGCAGCCAGCAGCAGGTCACGAATTTCAAGGTTAAGGTGAAAATAATATCACCTCCGATAAAAATACGACCCGGGATGAGTAGCACTGTAAATATTATCACTGAAACTATTGATAATACAGTCTCGATCCCGATTCAGTCCCTAACCTCCCGGCCAGAAAATTATGAAAAAGTGGCCCGTAAAAAGAAAAAAACAAAAAAGAAGCGCTGGGATAATGAAGATGATAAAAAAGATGAAGATTCTTTCATTGGTAAGGAAAAGAATCTTGATGTTGTTTTTGTTCTTCGTGATGAATTTGAAGGTGAAGCCGCTCCGGATGGGAAAAAATATGCTTTAGTTCGACATGTAAGCGTAGGCATTGACAGCGATACGCATTATGCAGTGAAATCTGGTGTGGAGGAAAATGAGGTAATTGTAACGGGTAGTTACAGGGTATTAAGTAAGCAATTGCAACATGGAGATACGGTGACGGTAGAAACAGATGAAAAAGAACAGGAAAAGAAAGGGAAGGATATATCAGTAAAAGTCCAGATAGGATCCTGATATAGTTAAAAACATGTCTCTTATAGTTCTGAAAGATATTTATAAGATTTACCATGTTGGTGGCGAAGAGGTTCGGGCCCTAGATGGTGTAGATTTAAACATAGAGGAGAACGAATACCTGGCCATTATGGGACCTTCCG
>Ga0208408_1001664_pt1 | contig 12575 bp, 13 predicted proteins | sample ETNtaG_4_FD_185776 | JGI IMG/M metagenome (GOLD analysis project Ga0208408, IMG submission 185776) | Marine microbial and viral communities from oxygen minimum zone, Eastern Pacific Ocean - ETNP201406SV67 (SPAdes) (version 2) | ecosystem: Environmental > Aquatic > Marine > Oceanic ... | reverse complement strand
CTGAAGTAACAGCTGTTGGTAAGGGTTCTCCTGAAGCAATTGTAGGAATATTATTCCCAGAAACTGGTTGTGGTGTTCTTCAACCTGCATACGAACAAGGTCTTCTTGACATACCGTGGTACATGACTGACGGTGTTAAAGATGCTGGACTTAATTCAGCATGTGGTCTTGGAAATGCTCTAGACGGTATGAAAGGTACAGCTCCCGGCTCAGCTGCTGGTGCTGCAAAAGATGCTTTTGAAGCAGCCTACGCACAAGTTAGTGCAGATGGTTCGCCTACATTCATCTTTGCGCCACAAGCTTATGATGCTGTCATGTTAATGGCAATATCAGCTGCTGCTAATGGTGTAACTGGACCCGCAATAGCTGCTGGATTAGTTGAAGCATCTTCAGGCGGTACAAAATGTATCGGTGCTGAATGTGTAGCTTTAGCTGCTGCAGGTGAGGATGTGGACTATGTCGGTGCATCTGGAGAAGTCGAGTTAGACAAATCTGGTGACCCAACTGCATCTACTTATGATATTTGGACTACAGAGGGTGATACAAACCCAGTTCTTAAATCAGTAGATTTTGGTTCATAATTCTTATAAAGAATTGAAAAAAGGCCTGTTTTTACAGGCCTTTTTTTTATAGTTTTCCTAAGTATAAATCTACAACTCTTGGATCATTTAAAAGTTCTATTCCTTCTCCCTGGTAAGCATTTCTGCCTTGATCTAAAACATATCCCCTGTTACTAAATTTCAATGCTCTTTTTGCATTTTGTTCAACTAGCAAAATTGAGACACCAGTATCATTTATTTCTTTTACTGTTTGAAACACTTCATTTATTGCAACTGGTGAAAGCCCTGCTGAAGGCTCGTCCAATAAAAGTAACTTAGGTGAAGTTACTAAAGCTCTTGCTAATGCAAGTATCTGCCTTTGACCTCCTGATAGATTTCCAGCTTTTTCCTTCTTTCTCTCACTTAGAAGAGGAAAGTCTTGAAGAACCTTTGCAACGCTGCTTTTTCTATGCTTGGTTAAAGACCAGGCTCCAATTTCTATATTTTCTTCAATTGTCAAAGATGGAAATACATTTTCAACTTGTGGTACATAACCTATTCCCTCATTAACAATTTTATGGGTTGAAAGATTGGTTCTATCAGAACCATTTATAAAAAATCTTCCGGCAGATATATTTATCAAACCCATTATTGCTTTTAATAGTGTCGACTTACCTGCACCATTTGGACCAATTATTGATATAATTTCTCCCTCGGAAACAACCAAGTCAACTCCTTGTAAGATATTCAAACCTTTCACATATCCAGCTGCAATACCATTACATTCCAAAATTGGTTTACTCATCGCCAGTTCCTAGGTAAGCTTCAATTACTTTTTGATTTTCTCTAACTTCTTGAGGTTGTCCATCAGCTATTAAAGCTCCCTCTGCTAAAACAACTACTCTTTCAGAAATCTTCATTACTGCTTCAATGTTGTGCTCAACCATCAAAATCGTAATCCCCTGATTTGATAAATTTTGTATTATCTCAAGCAAGTCTTCAGCTAATTTTGGGTTTACCCCAGCTAAAGGTTCATCTAATAAAAGAACATCCGGCTTTTTGATGATCGACCTTCCTAGCTCTAATAATTTTTTCTGACCCCCAGAAAGTTCCCGAGCATATGAACTAGACATTTGTTCTATATTTAAATCCTCCATTACCTTAATAGCCTCTTCTTTTAGTGAATCTTCATATTTTTTTTGATTTGATAATTGCATAATTGATTGAAGTAAAGAGTCATTTGAAATATTAGATCCAGCAAACATTAAGTTTTCTAATACCGTCATCCTATCAAAAACTTTCGTCAATTGAAAAGTTCTTACCATACCTAATCTTGCAATTTTATATGGTTGGCTTTTTGTAATATTCTTATCTTTATAAAATATTTCTCCGTTATCCTCGTCTTGAAATCCAGAAATTAAATCGAAAAGTGTTGTTTTTCCTGCTCCATTAGGTCCTATTATTGAAGTTAATTCCTTACTTTGAAAATTTAAATCTTCAATATCTACAGCCTTCACGCCTCCAAAGCTTTTTTTCAAATTATGTACTCTTATTAAACTATTTGACATTTAAAAGCAGCTCTTCTTTCTTTCCTAATAACCCACTAGGTCTAAAAATCATAAGAAGCATGATTAATAAACCTACTAGAACAAACCTGACTCCAGCCAATTGTTGACCATTTGCATTTTCGAATATCAAAGAAGCTAATTTATCAGTTTCAGAAATAATTACCCAAAATATTATTGATCCAAAAATAGGACCACTTAAACTGCCTACTCCGCCGAGAATCATGATTGCCCAAACATAAAATGTTAACAATGGTACAAATGTTGTAGTTTGAAGGGAACCGTAATTAAATGCTAAAAAGACTCCTGCTAATCCTGCGATTCCAGCTCCTAACATAAAACTTTGTAATTTAAGCCAAACAGCATTCTTCCCTAAAGCACGTACAGCATCTTCATCTTCTCTTACCGCTCTTAATGCTCTACCCCATGGAGAATTACTTAGTCTTCTTAATATCAGTAATACAAATAAAATAGAAATCCACGAAAGTAGTCCCACCCAAACTTGTGAAGGATTCAACTCATATTTTGAAACAAAATTCTCTAAAAAAAGAGGTCTGTATCTCTGTAGAGAATCAGAAAAGTTAATTATTCCGTATACACCACCTGTTATTGATTCCAAATCTCTTACTAAAAGTCTAAAAATCTCAGCAGCAGCAATTGTAACTATTGCTAAGTAATCTCCCCTAAGTCTTATAGCTGGCAACCCAAGCAGTAAGCCAAATAAAGATGCTGAAATTACCCCAATTAATAAAGCAAGGAGGAAAGGAAGTCCTGATTCTGTTATCTCTCCTTCTCTGCCGGCAGCATGTGGTATTAAAAGTAACGTAACATATGCACCTACGCCCATAAATGAAGCATGACCAAAATTTAATAAACCGGTTAACCCAAAATGAACATTCAACCCAATCGCTGCAAGGCCATATATTCCAGCAAATGTTAAAAGATTAAAAAGTATTCTTAATGGTCCTTCGTCATTTAGAACAAATACTAAACATATTGAAAAAATAGTAAGCAATATAGCTACTACCCATTTAATTGATAAATTCATGAAATTCTTTCTTTTTGTCCAAAAATCCCCTGAGGTCTAAATAGCAAAATTAGTATCATTATTGCAAGCGCAACTGCATTTTTAGCTTCCGTATGTCCTTCCATAAATGGCAAAGCTACTGATACTTGAACAAAAATTCCTATAAGTAAGCCACCAACCATTGCTCCAAAAGATGTTCCAATACCACCTAAAACTGTCCCAGCAAATATAAGTAGCAAAATTAGAAAACCCATGTTGTATCTAACATCATTTATAATTGCTTGAAAAATTCCAGCTAAACCTGCAAGCATGCTTGAAGAAATCCAAGTAAATAAAATTATATTGTCAGAATTAATTCCTGAAACACTAGCTAGCTCTCCTGAATCTCTAACAGCTCTCATAGCTTTTCCTATGCGTGTAAAAGTTAAAAATAGGCCTATTATTATCATCACTATTAAACCTGCTATTAAAACTTTGAAATTTCGAGGAGTCATTTCAAAAAATAAATATGTTTCTCTTCTTTCTAGCTCAAGTGGAAAATTTTGTACTCTTCCTGTTGCAAATAAAAGGTACAGATGACGTATAAATATTGATAATCCAATAGTTACAACTAAAACAGCAATGTTACCAACTTCTGCTTTTCTTAATGGCCTAAAGAGTAGTAGCTCCAGTAAACCTCCAAATACTCCACAAAGAATTATGGCAATTATTGCTGAAGTTATAAAACTCATACCTAATGGTGAAAATCTCTCGAGGAAAAGAACTCTTGAATCTACTGGTCCAGAAAAAAATAAAGTAACAATTGCTCCTAGAGCAATTATCTCTCCATGGGCAAAGTTTACTATTCTTGTTACTCCATAAAGTAAGGAAAGAGCAACAGAAGCTACTGAAATTATTATCCCTAAAAGTAAGCCGTTGCCTAGCTGATCAATCATTTTTAATTTTATTCATCCTTAAATATTACTTCGGATCCATCAATTATTTCAATCTCTAATAAATATGTTTCATCTATTTGGTTGAGATACCCGACAGTTGCATTAAGCCAAGAAGAAGGAACAGTTGCGCTACCTTTAATTACAACTGGTAGTTTTTTTGAAATTGTAATTTCATATTGACCGTTTAGAATGAGTTCCTTCATATTAAGATTGGGCCCTAAGTATATTTTGCCGGTACCAGATAAAGATGATGGCATGAGGTTAAGATTGTCTAAATAGAAATTTGAGTCAGTTGAAAAAATATTAAGTTTCCAAAAGTTTTCTGTGCCTAGTTCTACTTTCCAGCCTTTAATTTTAAGTAGGGAACTAGTGTCAACTTCTCTAAAAACTATTGCTCTTGGCTCTCCAACCATTGTTTCGATTGTTTCTGGATATCCTGATCTTCCAGGCTTATTTAAAATTTCAGTCTTGTAACCATTGCCAATAAAATAATTTAATTCAATTGCATTGTTCTCATCAATAAAGATTTGATATTCTAACTTCGGATCCAAGTTTAAATTCTCGAAACTTGAATCAAAAGAATAGGTGGTTAAAAAATCTGCTTTAAAAAAATGTCCAACTTGAAAAATTAAAAAAATAACTATTAAAAATAAATAAGAATAAAATTGCATTCTTTCATTTATATTTGTTTTTCGAAACAACAATAAGGTAGTTAACGGAACTATTGTTAATGGCCAATAATCTAAATAATCATAAATAATTGAGGGTCTTAAATATCCAAAAAATAATAAAGAAACTTGCAGAATTATTACTAACCCAAATATGTACTTTACAGTATTTTGATAATTTTTCACTTAGAGCCGGAGAGGGGAGTCGAACCCCTGACCTGCCGATTACAAGTCGGCTGCTCTGGCCACTGAGCTACTCCGGCGAATAGTAAAATAATAGCAAATAAAAAATTTCAGTTAATTTATTTTTTAATAAATATTTGATGCATTGCTATAGCTGCAGCTACAGAAACGTTGAGTGATTCGGTATTATTTAACATTTTAATCTGCGAAATTACATCTAATTTGTTTTTTACTTCTCGACTAATACCTTTTTCTTCGGAACCTAAAAATATAGCAACATTTTGATCATTAAAATTTACATCATTCATTTTTGTATCTCCACTCATGTCTAGACCTATCGTCCATATATCAAGAGAGTTAAACTTCTTTATAAGAGAAAATATAGAATTATAGATTAATATATTAACCTTTTCTAAACCTCCAGATGAAATCGAAAATACTTTTTCTGATAACTTTACTGACCTTTTTGAAGGTATAGCCAGTACATTGAAACTGAATGCTGCAGCACTCCTTACAATAGCTCCTAAATTATTTGTGTCCTGTATGTGGTCGCAAACAATAAAATTTGAACCTTTGAATTTTGTTATATCTGACTCTCTATATGTTAATAACGGACTACATAGAGCTACAATTGAATGTCTAATATTATATTCCCAGTCTCGTTTATTCTTTACTTCTCGTATTTTCAATTTTTTATTTTGAGCTTTATTAATTAAAGAATCCAATCTGTTTGATTTGTTTTTTCTACTTAAATATATTATTTCATTTGCTCTATTTGACTCTAAAGCAGCTTCTACAGAGTTAATACCTTCAACTAGTTTTCCAAGACCATCCACTATCTTTTCCATCTTCTAGCCTTATTCCAACTTCTAAAATACTGTCCCTCATTTTGTCTGCAGAAGCAAAGTCTTTTTTCTTTCTCAGACTTTCTCTTTTATCCATAAATTCTTTTACTGATTGATCAATGTCTTCAAATTTAATATCATATTTTGTGAAAAATTTTATAAGATCCTCTCTTGTATCTTCATTTATATCTTTTTTTATTAATTCAAAACCAAGAACATTAAATACAAACTTAACACTTGACTTCAAATCTTGTAAAGTTGTATCCTCTAAGGTTTCTGATTCTTTTATTAACTTAAATAACTCTCCAAGCATTTTTGGAGTGTTTAAATCTTCATTCAAAGAATCTTCAAAAATGCTTAAAACTTTTTGATTTTTTGGTTCTGGATTTACTCCTTTCGTAAATTCAATTAAATTATTTAATGTAGACTCTGACTCTTCTAGAAGTTCAATACTAAATTCCTGAGGACTCCTATATTGAGATTTTAAAAAGAAAAATCTTAAAACTTGTCCATTAAACTCAGCCAAGTAATCATTTAATAACTTAATATTCCCTTCAGATTTAGACATTTTTTTACCTGATAAATTTAACATTCCGTTATGTAGCCAATATTTTACAAATTCCTCTTTAGGGTATGCCCCTCTTGATTGTGCAATTTCATTTTCATGATGTGGAAAAATTAAGTCATTACCACCACAATGAATATCTATTGTTTTGCCTAGAATTGCTTCAATCATTGAAGAACACTCAATATGCCAACCAGGCCTCCCATTCCCCCATGGTGACTCCCAAAATGGTTCATTTTCTTTTGAAAGTTTCCATAAAGCAAAGTCTTCTGGAGATTTTTTATCCTCTTCAATCTCAACCCTTGTCCCAGATATCACATCATCTTTTTTTCTTCCAGACAATAATAAATAATCATCAAATTTTGATATGTCATAATAAACACCAGATTTAGTTACGTATGCAAATTGCTTTTCAATCAATATTTCAATATATTTTGTTATCTCATCTATAAACTCAGTTGCCTTAGGTTCACTATCTGGCTTAATGCAATTAAGCTCTTCGTAAGCGCTATGAAATTCTTTATATACTCTCGTCCCAAGTTCTTTGTATGAGATATTCTCCTCTAAAGACTTTTCAATTATCTTGTCGTCAATATCTGTAATATTTCTAACAAATGTAACTTTATATTCTAAATATTTCAGATACCTAACAAGAAAATCAAAAACAACAGCTGACCTGCCGTGACCCAGATGTGGTGATGACTGGACGGTTGGTCCACATAAGTAAATTTTTACTTCTCTTTTATTTAAATCAGCTTCTTCTATTAAATTGTTAAATGAGTTATATAATTTAAGCATTTTCTATAAGTATTGTAACAAGACATGCTGATGCTTTCTTGTCTCCAATAATACCTAGGGAATCAGTTGTTTTTCCTTTAATATTTACTTTTTTAATATCTATATTTAATAGCTTTGAAATACTTTCCTCCAACACTTCCCTCTTCTTGCTTATTAAAATACGTTGTGAAATAATTGTTATATCAATATTGCTTATTTTTAATTTATCATATTCAATAATTTCTAATATTTTTTCTAACATTTTTGTACTTCTTATTCCTTTTTGTGTAGGTTTTTTAGAAGGAAAATAATACCCAAGATCTTTTTTACCTACAGATCCTAAAAGGGCATCACATAAAGAATGTAGTACAATATCACCATCTGAATATCCTTCAAAGCCATCTTCTTCAAACTTTATACCTGCAAGATAAAGAGGCTTTGACGAAGAATGCCTGTGTAAGTCCCAACCACTACCAATAAACATATATAACTCTCTTCAATGAAGTTGTTTATTAAATTATAAACCGTCGTCGGGATCTTCTTCTGGAAGATGTTGAGATATTTTTTCTACAGCACTCTCTTCATCTATTTCTAAGGCGCATGCTACCTCACTTGCTAGTGTCATCCTCGCTTTAGCTAACATTCTTTTCAGAGCTGGTGAAATACCTTTATTTATTTGAGCATGTGTTAAATCTCTAACTACCTCTGCGACCTGGATTATATCTCCTGAAGTCATTTTTTCTGTTAGTACTTTGTACCACCTACTCCAATTTGTCCCTGCTTCTTCTGGTTTCTCCTTGAAAATCGGAAAAACTTTTCTAGAAACCGCACTCTTAGAGATTACAGGCCTAATAACCTCGTCAACATTTTCAACAGGCACCATTACAGTTAAACCATCTAACAAAACCTGAATTTCAAAATATTGAATTCTTTTAGATTTAGTTTCTCCCTCAACGAAAATTTCAACATTTTTGTTAACTTTTCTAATTACTTTTGCTGCTCCATGGTGTGGATGAACTACAAATTGGTTTGGTTTATATTTATCAGTTACTTTTTTTGATTTTGTTGCCATAGATGTCAACAATACTATAGATAAAAATCTATCTAATGACCATTAATATAAGAAAAACCTACATTTTTTAAGAGTGTATCAAAATATTCTCTTAATTGTTGCGCCCTGTTTCTTCCTATCCCATCTACTTCGAATAATTTATCAGTAGAAGCGTTAAGTAAATTTGGTAGAGTTTTAAATTTTTGGATTAATAAATCATGTAAGTTATCAGGAAGCCCAGGTAGCCTGCCTAAAACCCTGTACCCTTTAGAAACAGAAACTTCATCCAATGGCTCCATAAATAAAACCGAACCTAAGTGTTGAATTGTATTCAGTTCTTCATATGTTAAATTTGCTATTTCATCAACAGCTTTAATTATGCTTCTAAATCTTTTAGTTGGTAAATGATCTTTTAAAACTAAATCCAAAGTATTTCTAACTCCTGACTCTAAAGAGTCAATTTGAATCATAACTAATCCTGAATCTTCTCCTAAGTCGGACGCTTCTTTTCTTACTTGCTTAGATAGCCTTCCTAGTAATTCTCCCCTTTGAATAACCTCAAGAACCTGCTGATTTGTTAAGGTATTTTCAATCTCTAACTCTCCCAGCTCTAATACTGCATCATCAAATCTTCTTCTTGTTCTGTCAATTGATTGCAATGACTCATTAACTCTTCCAAATATTATTGAAGACTCTTCAAGCTCATTTACATCATTTCCATTAAAAACTTTAATAGTTGAAGACTCTTCTGAAACTGCAATAACGCTAAGTTCGGTTTCTACTGATACTCTCTCAGCGGTTCTATGTCTAGTTCCAGTTTGTGATGTTGCAATATTGTCCGATGGATTTAAATGTATATTTGCTTTCAATATATTATTTACATTTCCATCTACAACAATAGCTCCGTCCATCTTTGCTAATTCTGATAACATTTCAGGGGTATAGGAACAGTTGTTTAAAGCTATACCGCCAGATGAAATTTTTTCTAACCTTGCTGAAGTACCTATAACAATTAGAGCTCCTGTTTTCTTGTCAGCTATAAGGTCTACTCCATTTCTTAATGCTTGGCCTGGAATTAATTGATCTTTCGCCATAAAATAACCTTTTCTTCTTTTATTATTTGAGTATTTTGTTTATTCGAATGTTACTGTATTATTTTATTATTAATCTAGTTATCAAAGGATACTGTGGAAAATATTATCTGTAAGGCATGTCAAGCAACTGTTGACAAAAAGTTGGAGTTTTGTTCAAGTTGTGGGGAATGGCTTGGTTTAAAAGTAGAAGACTTTAAAGCTGAACCTACTAAAGAAGAGAGTAGGTTCCAAAATCGAACACGAGTACCTCAGATTAGATGTTCAAATTGTAGTAACACTAATCTTCCATCTGTTAAAAACTGTAGGGAGTGCGGTGTTCCTTTGGTTAAACCTTTATCTAGCTATGGTGCTGCTGAGTTACCAAATAGAAAAGAAGTCCCAGGTGTTAGAGCTGTTTTTTTTCTTGCACTAATTATTCCACTTATTACAGGAGCAAGTTATTTTTACAACACAAGAATAGCTGAAGAAGTAGTTGAAGAAATAGAAATAGTAGAGCAAACAACTCTACCAACTACATCTACGACCCTTCAAAGCATGCTGAAATTGCAAAAACCTTTATCCTGCACAGCTTCAAGTACGTATGAATCAAGTAACTCTGGAGATTTTTCATGTGAGAATCTTTATGATAATGACTACACAATGTGGCAAGATAATTCACTTCAATGTAAAGAAGGTTGGCTAGAATTTACTTTTTCAAATGAAATATTTATAGAATTTATTGTCGTACAGAATGCTGAAAAGAGCAGCTCATTTAAAAGAAACTATAAAGTAAGAGACTTATTAATTACTGGTGATGATGCAGAATTAGAAATACAAAAAGAACTTGAAAATGACAACTTTGAACAATGGGTAGATGTTAACACTAAAACATCTTATCTGAGAATTGATTTTTTAAGCACATATCCAGGAGAAGAGTTAAATGGACAAAATCCTTTTGATGAGTGCGCTATACAAGAAATAAGATTTTTTGGTAAAGGTTAGTCTTGACAATAAAAGACCTCTCTTTACAGTATGCAAAAATAGAAAAAAATATAAATTCAGTTAATACCTATCTATATAAGAATCCAGAATTAGGATATGAAGAATTTAAATCAAGTAAGAAAATAATTGATTTCTTAAAAAAGAATGTAGGAATAAAGGATTTTAAATATTTTAATGATATACCTACTGCATTTGTTGGACAATTGAATAGAAAAAGCAAAGAAAATATTTCAATTTGTATTGAATATGATGCGCTTCCAGGAATTGGCCATGCTTGTGGTCATAATATAATATCTTCAATTGGCCTAGGAGCAATGTATCTATTATCTAAAAATAAACTTAATACTGGTGTAAATATTGTTGGTTGCCCTGCTGAAGAAATCATACCCTTAACTTTCAAAAATGGTGGTGGAGGTGGGAAAATTAAGTTAATTGAAAAGGGTGTATTTAAAAATACTAAAGCAGCGCTTATGATACACCCAGCAACAAGAAATGAAGTTGATCCATTGATGATAGCTGTAAAACAAATTGATGTTGAGTTTCATGGTAAAGCTGCGCATGCTTCTGGTTCTCCTTATGTAGGAAAAAATGCTTTAGACGCTCAGATTTTAGCCTACAACTCAATAAGTGCTTTGAGACAGCAATTAAAAAGCACTGAAAAGGTCCATGGAATTATTACAGATGGTGGTGATTCTGCAAATATAATTCCAGATTTTACTAGATCTAGTTGGATGATTAGAGCTCAAAAGACTCAGGAATTAAAAAAACTTGAAACAAAAATTATAAAATGTTTTAAAAGTGCCGGCTTAGCAACAGGTTGTGAAGTAAATATAATTGAAGGTAATGGTATCTATGAAAATTTAGTTACCGATAAAAAGTTAGCAAGTATATTTACTAAGTACTCAAAAGATCTAGGGATAGACATGAAAACTAACAAAGCTTTTGATCAATCAAAAAATGGATCTACTGACTTTGGAAATATCTCTAAATTAATCCCTTCCTTACATTCTTTCTTAGCAATCGTTCCTGATGATGGTAGTGTTGTTAATCATCAACCAGAATTTGCTGATGCAACTTTAACAACCGCTGCAAAAGAAACTATAAAGAATGGAAGTATCTTGTTAGCAGCTACTGTCCTTGAGCTACAAAACTAGAATTTTATAAACTATTCTTCAATATACCCAACAGCTGTTGTTTCTATCCCCCCTCTTTTAGATTGTTCATTTGTAACTCTTACCCATTTTGGCTTTAATGTATCAAATATTTTTTGTGTAATTTCACTAGCTAACGCTTCACAGAAATGTCCCTCTTCTCGAAATGTCCAAAGATAAAGCTTTAGAGATTTTGACTCTAAGCATAATTTGTTTGGTTCATATTCAATAGTCAACTCTCCAAAGTCAGGTTGTCCGGTTATAGGGCATATACTTGTTAACTCGTCTGTAAAAAATTTAACAACAGTAACATTCTTTGGAGCTGGAAATGTTTCCAAGTTATCAATAGGTTTGTTTATTTTGGATTTTAAAACAGATAATTCTTCACTGTTTTCAAGCATATCAGTCATTATTTCTCCTAGTTTTTTATAAGGTTTTCTAGTTACTTATTAATTAAAGATTAGCTTAATTGAAGAAGTTAAAAAAATTAGAATTTATAAATTACTAAATAGTGAGTCATAGCTATTTTTTATTAATATTTCTTCATCGGAACTTTCTAAGTTTAAAGATTCTTTTGCTTTCTTAAACTCTTTAGATAATGTTGTATCTGCCATTAGGCGATTATCAGTATTCAAAGTGACCCTAAATCCACTTTTCAAAAGGCCTAAGGCTGGGTGATTATCAATTGAGACTTCACTTGCTCCTGATTTTACATTAGAAGATATACATATCTCTAAAGGTATTTGGCGTTCTAAAACTACTTCTGCAATTTCAGAATCTGGTACAAAAATATCACCATCCTTTTTACAGCCATCAATAATTTGCCAACCATGTCCAATTCTTTGAGCCTTACAGTTTAAAACAGCATCTTCTATATATGATAAATCTGCTGCCTCTCCAGCGTGAATTGTAAGACCTACGTCTGAAGCGCTTATTAAATTACATGCTTCTAGGTGGTTCTTAGGTGGATAATTAAATTCTGGTCCAGCTAAATCAAATCCTACTACTTTATGGTGAAGATTCTCAATTGCAAGCTTGGCAACCTCTACAGAATCATTATGTTGCCTCATACCACATAAAATTAAGTTAAAATTTCCACCAAAATCCTTTTCTCCTTGTATTAAGCCATTAAAAGCTGCTTTTACAATTTCTAATGGCGATAAGCCTTCATTAATGTGTTGCAGAGGTGCAAAT
>Ga0208408_1001661_pt1 | contig 12585 bp, 5 predicted proteins | sample ETNtaG_4_FD_185776 | JGI IMG/M metagenome (GOLD analysis project Ga0208408, IMG submission 185776) | Marine microbial and viral communities from oxygen minimum zone, Eastern Pacific Ocean - ETNP201406SV67 (SPAdes) (version 2) | ecosystem: Environmental > Aquatic > Marine > Oceanic ... | reverse complement strand
ATTTATTCAGTGGCTATAATGCTACACTAATAATAGAATACAACAAATCAAAAAAAGATTATAAAAATCAAAAAAATAAAGAAATTAATTTAAAAAGGTCAAATAAAAATATTTTATCAACAGGACTTCTAAATATAAAAGACTTATCGTACATTAAAGAAATAAAAATCAAATATCAAACTACTCCTGAAATTATTTTTAGTAAAAAAATTAATGGAAAAACTGTAAAACGAAATAAAAAAGGGTACTATAGATTTGATGACTTTTCTATAAAAATAAATGAAAATTCTCTATATAATGATATCTTCTTATCAATAACTAATAATAAAACAGAAATACCAAAAACATTTACCAAAATTCACAAACCATTTACCCTTATGCCAAACAATGTCCCATTCAAAAATAATGTTGTATTATCTTATTTAGGGAATAAACCAGGAGGAATATTCTCTTATAATTCTAGCTTAGAAAAATGGATATATATTCAAGAAATGGAGGATGATAGTTTAATTGCAAATATAACATCTGGAGGAACATTTGCAATTTTAAATGAAAAAAATCCTCCCAAAATTAAAAATATTTTTCCAAATAATAAATCTACCTATAATATAGAAGACTTAGAATTAATTTCATTTAATATTACTGATGATGAATCTGGCATTAATTCAAAGAGCATAGAAATCAAACTAAATAATAATACACAATACTATGAATATATTAAATATAGAGATTTAATCAGAACAGATATTGATAAAAATTATCTAAATAAAACAAATAACCTTGAAATATCCATTAGAGATAACCTTGGAAACAAAAAGAATTACAACGGAGTTTTTTATCTAAAATGAAATCTACTATAATCGGAATAACTGGTGGATCAGGTTCAGGTAAAACTTATTTAGCAAATCAATTAGTAAATAATTTTGGCAAAGACAATATCAATGTTATCAAAATGGATTCATACTATAAAGATTTAGTACATCTAACAATGCAAGAAAGAGAAGTCACTAATTTTGATCATCCTGATGCATTTGAGTTTAAATTATTAATTAATCATTTAGAAATATTATCAAAAAAAGGAAAAGTGCAAATTCCAATTTATGATTATAAAACACATACAAGAAAAAATACATTTGAATTATTAAATATCACACCAATTATAATCATTGAAGGAATATTTTCAATATATGATAAAAAACTAAGAAACTTAATTGATCTTTCAATATTTATCGAGACATCTAATGTGACACGAAAAGAAAGAAGAATCCAAAGAGATAAAAAAAGCAGAAAAAGAACCTTAAAATCTATTTTAAATCAATATGAAAAAACTGTAGAGCCTATGTATGAAAAATTTATACACCCTATAAAAAGCATATCCGATATAATTATAAAAGAAAATGATAATAATAATGTTAATATTAATAAATTATTTAGATATATTAATTCTAAGATATAATATAATATGAAATATAAAAACAAAAGTAAAGGCTCCATTGAAGTTATTTGTGGACCAATGTTTAGTGGTAAAACTGAAGAGCTGATTCGAAGATTAGTCAGAGGTCAAATAGCAAAGAAAAAAGTTTTTATCTTCAAACATTCAATGGATAATAGATATAGTGAAGATTATATAGTATCTCACAATAAAAATAAGATTAAATGCCATTCAATAATAGATTCAAAACAAATCAATGATTTTAGTGATAATATTGATATAATCGGTATAGATGAAGCTCAATTTTTTGACTCATCTATCATTAACGTTTGCAATACACTTGCCAATGGTGGCAAAAGAGTTATTGTTGCTGGTCTGGATAGAGATTATAAAGCAATTCCATTTGGACCTATGGCAAATCTTCTAGCTCACGCTGACTATATTAAAAAATTAAGCGCTATTTGTATTTCTTGTGGTAATCAAGCAACTTTTAGTCAAAGACTTACAAATGAAGAAAATCAAATATTAGTAGGGGAATCTGAAAAATATGAAGCAAGATGCAGAAATTGCTATAAATCATAAAAGGAGATGATATGGGAAAATTCACTGGTATAATAGGTATATTCACTATTCTTGGAATAGCATATTTATTATCAAATAATAAAAAAAATATTAATTATAAATTAATTTCCTGGGGACTATCAATTCAGGTGGTTTTTGCCCTTTTAATTCTAAAATCTCCAATTGGAAAACCAGTATTTAGCTATCTAGATAAAATCATAAGGAAACTAATAAGTTTTTCAGATGCAGGCAGTGATTTTTTGTTTAAATCATTTATTCCTGATGTGGGATTTCATGTTGGCTTAATTAATTTTGCATTTAAAGCTCTACCAACAATTATATTTTTTTCAGGATTAATGGCTGTTATGTATCATTTAGGGATAATACAATTTATTGTAAAATGGATTGCAAAAATGATGCAAAAAACAATGGGGACAAGTGGATCTGAAACTCTTTCTGTATCAGCAAATATTTTTGTAGGACAAACAGAAGCTCCATTAATGGTAAAACCATTTATAAATAATATGACTAAATCTGAAATGTCTGCTGTAATGACTGGAGGCTTTGCAACAGCAGCAGGAGGAGTGCTAGCATTGTATGTAATGTGGTTAGGTGATATTCCAGGAATAGCAGGTCATTTATTAGCAGCTTCAGTAATGTCAGCTCCAGCTGCTCTACTCATATCTAAAATAATATATCCTGAAACTGAAAATTCTGAAACAATGGGTGATTTAAAAGTAGAAATAGAGCAAAAAGATGTAAATAGTCTAGATGCACTTGGACGAGGTGCAACAGAAGGTTTAATGCTAGCAGCTAATGTCGCTGCTATGTTAGTTGCATTTGTTTCAGTTGTAGCAATGTTCAATTATCTTCTTAGTTTTTGTGGAACATCACTACAAGAAATAATGGGATTATTTTTCAAACCTCTTGCTTGGACAATGGGTGTCCCATGGAATGAAGCTCAAATTATGGGAACATTAATGGGTGAAAAATTAGCTTTAACTGAATTGATTGCATATGATGATTTAAGAACTTATATACTAAACAATGAAATCTCAAGTAGAACTGCAATAATTGCTAGCTATGCTTTATGTGGTTTTGCAAATTTTGGATCAATTGGGATTCAAATAGGAGGTCTAGGAAGTATTGCTCCAAAAAGAAGAAAAGATTTAGCTAGACTTGCATTTAAGGCTATGATTGGTGGAGCATTAGCATCTTGGCTAACTGCTACCATTGCAGGAATATTAATTTAAAAGGATTTATAAAATGAGAATTTTACTAATTGGTCCTCCAGGTGGAGGAAAAGGGACGCAAGCTAAAAATTTAATGTCTAAATTCAATATCCCTCAGATATCTACAGGAGATATGCTCAGAAAACATGTAAAAGAAATGACATCTCTTGGAATTAAAGCAAAAAAATTTATGGATAATGGAGAACTTGTAACTGATTCTATTATTCTTAATATGATGAAAGAAAGATTAATTCAAAAAGATTGTAATAATGGCTATATATTAGATGGCTTTCCAAGAACTATTCCACAAGCTGAAGGGCTAGACAAACTTTTAAATAGTCTTAATAGTCCTCTAGACAAAGCGTTAGTTATTGATGTTAATGATCAATCTATTATTGATAGAATGGGTGGACGAAGAGTTCATCCTTCATCTGGGAGAATCTATCATATAAAATATAATCCCCCTAAGGAAAAAGATAAAGATGACATTACCGGGGAACCTCTTATTATAAGAGAAGATGATATAAAAGAAACTGTTAAAAAAAGATTGAAAATTTACCATCAGCTAACAAGTCCATTAATTAGCTACTACTCTACTAAAAATATTCTAGTTACTGTAGATGGAACTCTAAGTATAAATGATGTTTATAAGAGTATCCTTAAAAAAATAAATGATTAAGTTAGGTATTACAGGAGGTATATCAAGCGGCAAATCTACTGCAGCTATGTATTTTTCAAATAAAGATAAAACTTTTATTTTTAATGCTGATAGAGAATCAAAAAAACACTTAAAAACATCTTCAAGTTTACAAAAAAAACTTATTCATGTATTTGGTAACAAAATAACAAACAATAAAACATTAAATATAGATTTACTAGCTTCTGAAGCTTTTTCAAATCAAATAAATCATAAGATATTAAACGGTATCATGTGGCCTGAAATACTGATTCTAATAAACCGGGCATATGAATCTGCAAAAACAAATAAATATAAATTATTTATAGTTGATGCAGCATTAATTTTTGAAGCAAACTTTACATCCTTTTTTGATAAGACTATATTAATCACTACTAATAAATCAATTAGAATTGATAGAGCAATCAAAAGAAATAATTTATCCTTAGAAAGTATTCAAAACAGAATACACTTACAAATGTCAGATAATAATAAAAAGAAATTAGCAGATATAGTAATTAACAATAATGGAAGTATAGATAGTTTAAATAAGAAGTTGGACAAACTATATTTAGATTTATTTAAGTAGTGTAACTTTTTTAACTATTTTACTACTATTAGATTCAAACTTAACCAAATAAATTCCACTTGAAAATCTACTAGCGTCCCAACTAATTGTGTGATAGCCTCTTTCAAATGATTTTGAATCAATTAATGCTTCAACTAACTGACCCTTAATATTATAAATATTAATATTAATCTTTTCATTGCCTGAAATTTCCAAGTCAATATTTAATACAGGATTAAATGGATTTGGATATGGCATATTAATTTTATACTTATCAGGATAAGAAAAATTTTCTTGAGTATCATCTATAACAAAATTACTTAGATTAGACCAATTAGGTGTATTTCCAGATATATCTATCAATTCATTATTAGATGACTTGTATACTTTAAATGTAACTTTAGAATTATTTTCACAGTAACCTACTGTTTCATCAAAACCATCATATCCCATAACTGGAACTTCTGTATACTCTCCAAACCACTTTCTTGCTCCAACAACAACATTATCATTAAAAGCAATAATCCAATCATCTTCAGTAATTTTCTCACCATTAACAATAATATTTTTAAAGAAATAAAAAGCTTGATTTTGTGATTGATTATAATGAAACTCATCAGGGACATCACTTATATTTACATTTATAATATTATTATTATTTCTAGCTAAATCTTCAGTAAAATTATAACTAAAATCTAAATCTTCTGATACATTAACCCAATATCCTCTAAGTGGCTCTAAACCATTGTTAGCTAAAGTACCAGCCCATTGTCCATTGCTCAACCTAGTAGCAGATGAATTCTCCCCAATTATATCTAAAAATAAATGTTCAACATCATCAGGAAGGATATCATCAATATTATCATAAATATTTGACCCAATATATGATATAAGATTAGGACCAAAATGTAAATTGTAGACCAAATCATTGGTACTATCAATAAATCGGTATGTTTCTAATTCAAAATTATCGTCATCAGACCATTCTTCTTGATCTAATCTAATCCAGTAGCCCTTTTTAGCTTGCAATGTATCTATGCTACCAAACCATCCAAAACTATCTAAATAAATTGAAGCATAGTTTTCTGTAAAAATATGAGTCAGACTATTACTAATATTATTAAAAATAGATTCTATGGAATTATTTTCTTCATTTAAGCCTATAAAACTAATCAAATTATTATTTGAATGCAAAAAATCAAATTGCTGCAATACTTTTATATCAATATCAAAAATTTGTTCAACTAAAAATTCTTCATCTGAAACTTGTATAGATATATCTGGATAATAACCAGTAGAAAGTGGAGTCCAAGTTATCACACCACTTTCATCAACACTCATTCCAGTTGGGTGATTTGTTAATAAAAATTCAAATGTATCATTGTCTGGATCATCTATATCTAATTGATAAATATATTCTTCATCAACATATGAATTTATTATTGGTAATGAAGTGATTTGAGGAGGATCATTTACAGATAAAACATTAATAATAAATGACTGATTAACAACATTTCCATCAATAGGATTTCCTTCATTATCAATATCAGTATTATCATCAATAGTTATTGTTATAAGTCCTGATGTTGTAATGCCTTCTCCAGGTGTCCATGTGAGTAGGCCTGCATCATTTGTTATAATCATTCCATCTGGTTCATTACTTAATAAATATTCAATTGAATCATCTAAATCTGGATCATCTAATAATACTTGGTATATATATTCTAAATCTTCAGTTGCATCCAATGAAGGTTCACTCGTAATCGTAAATGGATCATCTATATTTAAAACTTCAATATATATAGTTCCATCTGCTGTAAACTCACCATCAGAAACAACAAAGAATAATTCATCTAATCCAAAATAATTTTCATCTGGAGTATAAGTGATAAATCCCGAATTAATGTTATAGTCTCCATGTTCAGGTTCCAAATCAATCGTATAAGATAAATTGAAGTTATCAACATCATTTGCATTAAAGTTGAATGTTGTTGATGTATCTTCATATAATACTACAGACATATTATCAGCAATAGGAGGATCATTTACAGATATAACATCTAGGATAAATTCAGTTGTAGAATTTAAAAGACCATCAGATACAATTACAGTGATAGATAACTGACCGTAATAATCTGTATTTGGTTTAACATTTAATATATTTTCCTCAAACCAAATTAGAGCATTATCTTCTGGTAGATAATCATAAATTAAATTATCTCCATCAACATCAATTGCAATTATTGGTAATTGTAAATGTGGATCTTCATCCTCATCTATTGTTTGATTAACAATAGAATCAATAACAGGTGCATCATTAACATCATTTATATTTAAAATAACTGTCGCAATATCTGAATCTAACAAGCCATCTGAAACTTTATAACTAAAACTATCTTCTTCAGTAGAATTTTCTTCAGGAGTATATGACACTATTGCTCCTTCAGGAACAGATATATTTCCATTTGGTGCATCAACAATAGAGTATGTTATTGCATCTCCATCAACATCTAAACCATTTAAGATAATAGTTGTAACTTCATCCTCATTAATATCTAAAGTAATATCTAATGCTTCTGGATTATCATTAACTGCATTTACTGTTATTATGATTATCTGACTATCTGTCAATTCACCATCTGACACAGTAATAATAAAACTTTCTACACCATTAAAATTTTCTGATGGTGTAAATATTATTGTATCTCCATCAATTACTGCTACAATATTATTTCCTCCTTCAATTACATATGACAAATCATCTCCGTCAACATCTTGAGCAATAGAGTTCCCTTCATTATCAAATAATTCCAATGTATATATGATATCTTCATCAAAACTAAAATCATTAATATCTGCTAATACTGGAGGATCATTAACTGGAACTACAGTTACTGTTACCACAGCATCATCTGTTAATATACCATCTGATACTCTAAAGGTAAAGATATCATCTCCATTAAAGTAATCATTTGGTGTATAGGTTGCATAAGAACCACTAATTGATACTGTCCCATATAAAGGCTCAACAAAGCTTGTAAATGTTAAGACATCTCCATCAACATCTGTCCCAGATAAAGCAATAGATACACTAGCACCCTCAGGGGTTGTGCCTGTAATGCCTGTGCCTGCAACAGGAGCATCATTAACTGCATTAATTGTTACTGTTATAACCTGTGAATCTGTTAAATCACCATCTGTAACAGAGACTGTAAAGTTCTCACTACCATTATAGTTTTCATCCGCGCTAAATGTTACAGTATCCATATCTAAACTAGCTGTAATATCTGATCCAGCTGTTATGCTGTAGGTTAATTCTGTATCATCAACATCACTTGCAGACAATTCTAAAGTATCTGAACCACCTTCATCAAAAGATATATCTAAAAGAGTCGCTAATACTGGAGGATCATTAACTGGAACTACAGTTACTGTTACCACAGCATCATCTGTTAATATACCATCTGAAACAGTAAAGGTAAATGTATCATCTCCCCCATTATTATCATCATTTGGTGTATAGGTTGCATAAGAACCACTAATTGATACTGTCCCATATAAAGGCTCAACAAAGCTTGTAAATGTTAAGACATCTCCATCAACATCTGTCCCAGATAAAGCAATAGATACACTAGCACCCTCAGGGGTTGTGCCTGTAATGCCTGTGCCTGCAACAGGAGCATCATTAACTGCATTAATTGTTACTGTTATAACCTGTGAATCTGTTAAATCACCATCTGTAACAGAGACTGTAAAGTTCTCACTACCATTATAGTTTTCATCCGCGCTAAATGTTACAGTATCCATATCTAAACTAGCTGTAATATCTGATCCAGCTGTTATGCTGTAGGTTAATTCTGTATCATCAACATCACTTGCAGACAATTCTAAAGTATCTGAACCACCTTCATCAAAAGATATATCTAAAAGAGACGCTAATACTGGAGGATCATTAACTGAAGTTACTGTAATATTTATTGTGAATTCATCAGTAGTTAAATTACCATCAGTAGCAGTAAAAGAAAAACTATCTACACCATTAGAATTTTCTGTAGGAACATAAGTTACAACAGCTCCATCTAGGATAAGAGTTCCACTATCTACATCATTTATATTTTCAAATGTAATTTCATCACCATCAACATCACTTGCTAAAAGCGCTATTTCAATTGTTTCATCCTCATTAATAACAATATCACTATTATCTCCTAGAATAGGAGCATCATTAATTGCATTGACTGTTATTTCAAACTGCTGTGATACAATTTCTATTCCATCTGATACATTCACAGTAATGATAGAATTACCATGTGCATTATCAATTGGATTAAGCGCAAGTGTATATGTTCCATCAGATACTGATATATCATCATTTAATAAATTTGAAATTAAAGCTGTATTACTAGATAATACCTCAACAGTCAAATCATCTTCATCAGCATCAGTTGGGATAATTTGAATCGTAATATTGTCACCATCCTCATCAACAACACTTGGATCATCAATCGATGACAATACAGGAGTATCATTAATATTTTGCACAGTAAATGTGAATTGAACACTATCAGAATCTAACTCTCCATCATTTACCATTATATCAATATTTACGCTTCCAAAATAATTATCATCAGTTACTAGGGTCAATATATTTTCATCAGATATACTTAGAGATACATCAGATGATTCAGAGGTTGCTGAAAATGTCAAATCAGTGTCTCCATCAACATCAGTTGCACTTAAATCGATACTTAAAGATTCACCTTCCTGAATTATTTGATTTGGAATTGAAGTTACAACTGGAGCATCATTAATAGCCGCTATACTAATAGAAAACGTCCCGATATCTTCAAGAGCTGGATCAGGGAATTCAAAATCTGGATTACTTGAACAATATTCAAATTGTTCTTCTGCAATTTCAATTAGGCAATCATCATAGTTTTCAATTGCTTTTAAAGTTATTTGGAAATCACCGTTTAAATTTTGATCCGTATTAATTGTTAATCTACTTGGAGTATCATTATTATCAAATACAACATTTATCCTTGAATCTGATGGAGTAACAAATAAATCTACGTTATTAAATAATACATCTGGATCAACAATCGTTACTTCTTCATTTGAAAATTGATATACTAATTCACCATCAATATCAATCTGTTCTGGCCTAAAATCAATGTTAATTGTATATTCTTGATCTTCATTAAAATTATGAGAAGTAACATTATTGACATCATCTCCAGAATATGGTAAAACCACAACAGGCTGATCATTAGTTCCATGCACACAAAACTCTATAATAGCTTCATCTGACCATCCATCTATACCTGAAGAAACATCAACATTATTAGGATTAAATATCTGATATGTGAATGAATCTGATCCACCAAAACAATCAAGTTCTCTTATGTATTCAAAGATACCGATATCATCTCCAAAATTACTATTTGGAGTATACCCTCCACTCATAACCACATATGAAGGATTAGATGGATCAACTGTAATTTGCATTCCGTCAAAATTCAAATCTCCATTTTCAGGCTCTTGGGTAATTCTAAAACACTCATTATCAAACTCAGCATCAAAATCTTCATCTCTAGTACAGAAATCTTCATAATCATCATATGTAATTCCATTATAAGTGAAATTTCCAGATGGAAAGTTTGAATCAGTTGCTAGTGGATCACCATTAAATGATATCATAGTTGCTTCAACTTCTGTATCTTCTACTAAATCTACATTCTGGCTAACGCCACCATTTGGAATAGGCCTTCCATCTTCAGGTCTTCCACAATCCCAATTAGATAATGTAATTAAAGCTGGCTCAGATTCAAGTAAACCATCAGTTACTTTATATAAAATTAAATCTTCACATGGAATATCAAATTCATCTATGATGTCATCACCATTAGAATCGTTATCATTAGTAAATGAATATACAAATTCAAATCCACTTCCTGTAGACTCTCCTTGTATTTGACCACCAAAGAATGTAGACCCTACAATTATTTCTGAAGGACTAATCTCATCTGGTGCAGGTAGAAAAGATAGATTATTATCTGAATCAAAACCATCTGCAACAATACCACCTTGGATAACATCATCTATATCACTTACATAACTACTTAAATCAATGGTATGACCGTTTTCAGCAGAAACAACTAAAACCTCGAATGATTGAGCAACAGGTGCATCATTAACTTCTTCAATATAAACAGTAATATCTTTTATATCACATAAACCCTCATCATCACATACAGTATAACCAAAATCAGTAGAACCACTGTAATGTTCTTCAGGGATTAACTCAATTATAGCATTTGATATATTTGATTCATCAATTACTGCATTTAATGGGGATGTTGTTATTGAATATATTAAATCAATGTCATCTGGATCATATCCCAGCGTACTAAGATCAATAATTAAATTACTAGTATCAGCTAAACCAGAAAAAATATCTACATACAATCCATCTTCTTGCATATAATAATTTTCATTATTAAATAAGGGAGCATCATTTACAGCTTCAACTATTAAATTTAGATTATTAGTTGTCTCAAGTTCACCATCAGAAAGTGATAAAGAAATTTCAATATTTAAATTTTCTGAAAGTTCTTCATCTACAAATCCATCATCTATTAATTTTAGCACATTATCTTCAACTATCAACCAATCTGGTAAATAAAGAGCATTAATAATCAAATCTTCATTATCATTATCAACATCAGATAAAAATGATGATAAATCATATGAATAACTATCACTATCTTCAACAGCATTAATTAGAATTATTTCTAAAAATTTCGGAGAATCATTTATTGGATTAACTGTTATGCTACCCGTACCATAAGTTGTAGATAATTCATCTGATACTGAAAATTCAAATGAATCTGGACCATAATAATCTAGATTTGGCGTATATGTAAAATAACCAAGCGCTCTTGCTGTAGTAATCTCTCCATGTGAAGGATAAGAGGTTATCAAGAATTCAAGACTACTATCTGTTTCTTCATCACTTGCAACTAAAATTATTTCTAATTCTTGATCTTCGTTTGTTATTAGATTATCTAAGTCATTTGTTTCAGGAGCATCATCAACCTCGATAACCTCTAAAGGATATACGGTAGATGTACTAAGCTCTCCATCAGAAACACTTAATGTAATGTTAGTAATTCCTATATCATTTTGAGTTGGTGTTCCAGATAAAGTAGAACCATCTAGATTAATCCATAATGGATATTCAATAAGTGATATAGTTAAAGATAAATCTCCATCAATATCATTAATATTTATAATTTGCTCGTATAATGTATCCTCAAATGCAGAATCAATATTATCAGTAATAAAAACAGGAGCATCATTAACAGGGTTAACGGTTACCTCAAAAGGCGTTGAGGCTGATTCTAAACCATCACTTACAGATACTTCGATAGATAATGGGCCATTATAATTTTCAACAGGAGCAATAGTTAAAATATTTCCAACTACACTTACAGAAGCATATTCTGCAGGGTCTACCGAATCTACTGAGAATAATAATACATCCTCTTCATCAATATCATCACCAAATAAAGCTACCTCTATAGTAGTATCCTCATCCATCTCTTGATCAGAAACACTATCAATCGTTGGAGCATCATTAACAGGAGTTACTGTTAAAGTAAATGTTTGTGAGTCACTAAGTTCGCCATCTGACACCACAACAGTCACCTCTATTATTCCATTAAAATTATCATATGGGTCTACCGTTAACTGATTATCAACAACATCAACTGTTGCATTTCCTGTTACACCTGCAGAATAGGTTAAATCATCTTCATCAATATCAGTTGCTGATAAGGCAAGTGGCAATGAAGTATCCTCATCTATTACTTGATCATTTATCTGTGATAATACAGGAGCATCATTAACAGGGTTAACGGTTACTTCAAAACTTGTTGAAGCAGATTCTAAGGAAATATCACTCACAGATACTGTAATAGATAATAAGCCATTATAATTTTCAACAGGAGCAATAGTTAAAATATTTCCAACTACACTTACAGAAGCATATTCTGCAGGGTCTACCGAATCTACTGAGAATAATAATACATCCTCTTCATCAATATCATCACCA
>Ga0208408_1001660_pt1 | contig 12588 bp, 10 predicted proteins | sample ETNtaG_4_FD_185776 | JGI IMG/M metagenome (GOLD analysis project Ga0208408, IMG submission 185776) | Marine microbial and viral communities from oxygen minimum zone, Eastern Pacific Ocean - ETNP201406SV67 (SPAdes) (version 2) | ecosystem: Environmental > Aquatic > Marine > Oceanic ... | reverse complement strand
ACACTGTCGCCCGCACTACCAAAAATAATTCCCTGATACTCAGCAATCACACTGTCTATTACTTCTCTTCTCTCACCCAAAATCTGCAGGGTCTTTTCCTCGTCATTACCCATCATTTTACTGAAACCAACAACGTCCGATGCAAATATGGTGCTGAGTTTTCGTTCCATTATTTTACTCTTTTTTTAGTGTAAGATGAGTCATGAGTTTTCGTAATTAACTGCAATTATTTTTCATTGCTTCGTCATCCAGACTTTAGAAATAATTCGGGTAAAGTACTGCTATCCCGAAAGATTCCTCACTTGTATTCGGGATGACGAGATAAAATTTGTGTATTTCAAGCATATGGTGTAAATATCTGACTAAGAGATTCACCTTTGTGCCCAATTAACAGCATCCTCAAGTCGGTCATCACCCCAGAACAGTTCATCGTCAACTATAAAACTGGGGCTGCCGAAAATGTTTTTTGACTGAGCCTGTTCTGTTTGTTTGAGATAGGCTTTTTGAATTTTATCATCTGCCGCCAGTTTCAGTACATTTTCCGGTTGCTGGCCTATTTCCCTAAGACTTTCGCCAACATTCGGTTCGCTTCCGGGTTCAAGACCATCAACAAACCAGCGTCGGTATGTAGCTGACACATATTCTGCACACCAGCCCTCCTGCACTCCAAGCACCGCAACACTGTTGGCGAGGTCAAATTTTTTCAACGGATAAGGAGCGGGAACTTTAGCCTCGAATCCGTAACTGTATGCCCGTCGCTCAATGTCTCGCCACATGTAATCTGCTTTTACCTGTTTTGTTGGAGGAAAAGGAACGTTGTCCATCTCGAGCATGATTTTTCGCACACTGAAAGGTTGCCATGAAAACTTCACTCCAAATTTTTCTTCAACTTCTTTGAGGCGTATAACTGAAAGATAGGTGTATGTACTCCCAATTGAAAACCAGAATTCTATTTCTTTCATGGATTTAATTTTATGGAAGTTTATGATCTACATTTAGTCAGTTCAAAGAAGTAATTTCTGAGCGAATCTTAACATTCAAATTTTGAAGTGTCAACAAATTAACAATCAGTATTTTGAGCTCTTTACAAGCTGTTACTCCAACACTGTTCCCACTATTTGTGCTTGTCCGCGTAAAAATGAATCTGCGTCCATTTCCTGTTTCCCTTCCGGTTTGAGGCGCAAGATTTTTAAACCTCCAGAAAGAGTTCCCACGATCAATTCCGGATAAATTCTTCCCGGTTCAAAATTCCCGTTGACAACCTCTGCTGTTGTAAACTGAAGTCTGCGCTTATTTGTGGAATTTCCCTCAAGGCGGTAAAAACCGAATATTCCCGGCCATGGTGAAAAAGCCCGCAATTTCCTTTCTATTTCAGCAGCACTTTCTTTATCCCAGCGAATGTGCCCTTCCTCTTTTTTGATGATCCTGCAATATGTCGCATCCGCATCTTTCTGTTCAGTTTCAGTAAAATCACCCGAGAGCAATTTTGGCAAATTATCATGAATTAATTTTCCGCCAATTTCCGCCATTCTACTGCCGAGCAACGGTGTTGTGTCATCCGGAAGAATCGTTTCTTTTTCGGAGGCAGCAACTAGCGGTCCCGCGTCAAGCCGCAAGACCATCTTTTGTAAAGAAACTCCGCTGGTATCAAATCCGGAGGCAATCGCGGCCTGTATCGGAGACGCACCACGCAATTTCGGTAAAAAGGAAAAATGCAGATTGAAACATCCGCCTTTCGGAATATCCAAAAACGGCTGTTCCAAAATTTGACCATAAGCGCAAACTAAAATAAGTTCAGGATTCAGAGAACTTACCAAATCCAGGGTTTCCGGACTTCTCGCTTTTTCTGGAGTGTAAACGGTCAAATTTTGCTCTAAGGAATATTGCTTTATCGGCGAGGGCTTCAATTGACGTTTACGACCAAACGGACGATCTGGTTGAGTAAAAACCGCGCTGATTTCACATCCGCTGTCAATGACTGCTTTTAAAGAAGGAATCGACCACTCAGGTGTTCCCATGAATATTATACTCATTATTTTATTCAGTAGAATTGATGATTATGTAAAAAGCTCTGAAATCGTGTTATGTCGAACAAAGCGACCCCGCACCTTTAAACCTCCTGATTATTTTTGTTTCCGGATGGCTGATATATGTGCAGGTGAAATTTGGATTTTTTTCGAAACAATCAGTGATGAAAATTTATAATTTCACTGACTCACTATAGTTTAACTTGCTTTGCGAGCAATTTGGGATTAAAGTTCTTTTTATCTCATTTTTTTTAGAATGTCTAATTTTACCGGAGTATTGCCCGTGGGAGAGCTGAGTCTAGGAAATCCATTTTCCCCTGAAAACACTGAAGAAGATTCTGTTAAAGATAGTCCGGAACTGCTTTATGACCAGATGCTGGCACGTGGTGAAGAGTTGCTAAAAAAGCCTTTGCACGGCGGAGGTGAATCACGTGTTCGTGCACAGCATAGCAAGGGGCGGATGACAGTTTGGGAGCGCATCAAAGTTTTGACTTCCTCAGAACCGCACATAACTTTTCAAAACTGGGGTTCGGAACTTGACGGTGACGGTATTGTTACAGGAATCCTCAACATTGACGGACGTGATGTTGCCGTTTACGGTCATGATTTTACGGTACGTGCCGGTTCGATAGACTCTACAAACGGGAGTAAAATCGCGCGCCAGATTTTAATGGCGGGGGAACACGGAATTCCGCTGATCGGAATGAACGATTCCGCAGGAGCTTATGTTCCTGCCGGAGTAGGAGGACTTGACGGATATTCCGAAGCTTTTGCGGCAATGCGGAAAATCAGCGGTGTTGTTCCGTCAATTATGATGATGTTCGGTTATAACGCTGGAGGAGGAGCATACCTTCCTCGGCAAGGTTCTTTTGTGATTCAGCCGGAGGATACGTTTTTTGGCTTAACCGGACCGGATGTAGTTCGTGAAGCGCTGGGAGAAAACATTAGCGCGGATGATTTGGGTGGGCCGAAAGTTCACAGTAAGAGTGGTGTGGTTGATCTGATTGCTCCGGATGAATTGGGAGCATTACGTTCGACTTTGCGGCTTTTACAATATCTTCCGGATAATAACCACTCTGCACCACCTGCCCTTTCCTCCTCATCATCACTCGACAATTACATTGAAGAGGAAGCAATTCTGCTCCACAAGACATTCACCAATCCAGTTACTGGTTTCAATACGCCTTTTGATATGCGTTTGTTTTTACAGCAGTTGGTGGATTATGGAGATTATTTCGAAATTCAACAGGTCAGGGCAAAACAGTTAACCACAGCATTTGGTCGAATGGGTGGAAATGTAGTGGGTTTTATTGCCAATAACAGTGCTTATGCGTCAGGAAATATTGATACAGAAGCTTCCAGAAAAGGGGCGAAATTTATTCGTTTCTGTAACCTGTACAATATTCCAGTTATCTTCCTTGAAGACGTCAGTGGTTATGCTCCGGGCTCTGAACAGGAACGCATGGGTGTCGTTCAGGCAGGACGAGAATTGCTTGATGCAATTGTAGATTTGCGTGTGCCTCGGCTGACTTTGATTGTTCGAAATGCTTTTGGCGGTGCGTATTGTGCGTGGAACAGTTATCATGTTGGTGGTGATTTTGTTTTTGCTTTGCCTAGTGCTAGAATTGCTGTGATGGGTCCAGCAGGGAGGCAATTCGTTTACAAGGATGAATTCCGCGAAATTCTACAGAATTATCAGCAGGAGCTTGATTCCGGAACCGAAGAACCTAAAGCTGCGGTTGATCGTGATGAGGCAATGGCAAAATTGACCACACGTTATGAAAGGGAATTACTCAATCCTGAAGAAGCCCTGCGGCTCGGTTCTGTTTCCAGGATTGTGATGCCGGGGCACAGCAGGAAAGTTTTAGGCAATACCCTTTGTTATCTGTTACGTCATTATCAGCCAAGTGCCATGGACGGACCACAGAGGGAATAGCTGAAACAGCTTGAAAAATATACTAAAAAGTCTATCCTGAGTAGTCTATTCCCAGCCACTCAACGGCTGGAAAATCTCACAAAAATTTAAAATGCTTAAATTTCTAGGTCACCGCGGCCGAACACTTGTTATTCTTATTTTACTTGCCACTATGCTGGGGATAGTTTTGTTTTTAAACAAAATTCTCTTTCCCTTCCTGTTGGCCAGCTTTCTGGCTTATGTGCTTGCTCCTGTAATTGAAAATCTTCACCAGAGAAAAATTCGCTCGCATAGCATTTCACGGGGACTCGCAGTATTACTAGTTTATTTCGTGATTCTGATCGTACTGATCGGCGGAGGCAGTTATGTTGTGCCAAATGTTTCTGCTGAAATGGGACATATGATTCAGGAACTTCCGAAAGCAGTTACGAAGGTTTCTAAGGAGTGGGGCCCTGTTTTTGATGAAAAAATTCGGGACATTACTTCTCTGTTTCCTGAACCAGAAATTATAGAACCTTTGCCCGTAATTGAAAATAATGAACCGCAGTCTAAGACCACTGTGATACAAAAGGAAAACGGTGAATTAGTTAAAATTCTGGACGGTTATACTTATGAAATACGCGGGTTGGATTCAGACAGGATCGAGATTGTGCCCCATCGAAAGATCGGCAGAGAAAGTGGAGTTGAAGAAAATGAGCAGGTTCCTCTTGATATAAACACGCAGATTTCCATCCTTGCGGAAGAGGGAATGAACCGCTTAAAAGCGGACATGGTTCGTTTTCTGGGATTTGGGCGTCAACTGATCACGAAAGTTGTCGGTTCTGTGTTTACTTTGTTTTTAACCTTTATGGTCGCAGCATTTATTCTGGTTGATACAGAAAGAATCTTATCTTTCTGGCGCTCACTTGTGCCGAAAAAATATCATTTGCGATATAACGATTTGCTGAAAAGCCTGGATAGAGGTTTGAATGGGGTGGTGCGTGGCCAATTGATGATTTGTTTGATAAACGGGATTTTAACCTTTATCGGCTTGTTGATGATTGGCGTTCCCTTCGCCTTTACTCTTGGTCTGGTAGCCATGGTTTTTTCATTGATACCGATCTTTGGTACGATCCTTTCGAGCATACCAATCGTGATTATGGGACTGACTATTTCCTTGGGCACCGGACTGCTAGCGCTGGCTTGGATTTTATTGATTCACTTTATTGAAGGAAATTTCCTTAATCCAAATATAATGGGAACTTCGGCACAAATCCATCCCGCCATAATTGTGTTTGTCCTTGTAACAGGAGAACATATGGCTGGAATTGCTGGTGCACTGCTAGCGGTGCCAGTCTATTCCATTCTGCAAACTTTTTTCTTCTTCCTTAAAACTATGGTTGATGAACTGGAAAAAGATGCAGCCTCAGTAGTGTAGAACACTTACAAAGATTAATTCTCATTTTACTCAAAGCTAAAACTGATGTCAGAATTTGAGCTATTTTCCCACGAACTGGCAGATGCGTCTGGAAAAGTGATTCGAAAATATTTTCGTTCAAAAATGACGGTTGAGGACAAAGCGGATGAGAGTCCGGTCACGATCGCGGATCGGCAGACCGAAACTGTTATGCGGGAGATGATCTCAGTAAAATATCCGGATCATGATATTCTTGGAGAAGAACACGGATACGAGGCAACCGGAAGCAGATGGAAATGGGTGCTAGATCCGATTGACGGAACAAGGAGTTTTGTGGCCGGGATGCCAATTTTTGGAACACTGATTTCCCTGTTGGATAATGATGTTCCGCAATTTGGGATTATAGATATTCCAATTATGCGTGAACGCTGGTTAGGAATACGTAACCAGGAAAGTTTGTACTATCCGGATCAGCAAGGAGGAACACCGCAGCTCTGCAAAGTATCCGGTAAGAAAAAAATCGAGCAGTCAATTCTTTATAGTGCGGATCCCGCAATGTTCAACATTTCGCAAAAACCTCACTTTGACCGGATTGTCGCTCAAGTAAAAATGGTACGATACGGCGGAGATTGTTATAGCTATGGTCTGTTGGCTTCCGGACACATAGATTTGGTGGTTGAGGCTGATCTCAAAATTTATGATGTAATGGCACTTGTTCCAGTTGTTGAAAATGCAGGCGGCGTTATCACAGACTGGCTGGGCAATAACTCCTTTGATGACGATTGGGATGGATGTCTGCTAGCAGCCGCGTCCTCCGAACTCCACGCGCAGGCTCTTAGCCTGTTGCAGAATTCTTAACTTATTATTCCAAAAAATATTATGCACCTCTCACGCTTCCCACGACTCCATTTTTCTCATCTGCCGACTCCACTGGAACCTCTTGAAAATTTAACTAAACTGCTCGGGGGACCAAAGATTTTTATCAAACGAGACGACTGTACTGGACTTGCCACCGGAGGGAACAAAACACGTAAACTTGAATTTCTGATGGGGGAGGCACAGCAGAAAAAGGCTGACACAATTATCACACAGGGTGCTACGCAATCGAATCATGTGCGGCAGACAGTTGCGATTTCGTCCAAGTTGGGATTACGCTGTGAGGTTCTGCTGGAACACCGTACAGGCAGCGAAGATCCGGATTATCTGGAAAATGGTAATGTTTTGCTGGACAGGCTGTTTGGTGCGAATATTCATTCAGTTCCCGCCGGAACTGATATGGATGCGGCAATGCAGGATGTAGCCGATGATTTTCGCAAAAACGGTGCTAACCCATACATTATTCCAGGAGGAGGCTCCAATCCCACAGGTGCGCTGGGTTATGTGAATTGTGCCATGGAACTGGTGGGACAACTCAATGACCGCAGTTTGAAAATCGATCATCTGGTAACTGCAACCGGAAGTGCAGGGACACAGTCCGGGCTTGTTGTTGGTCTGGAAGGAACTCGCAGCGGAATTCCCGTTTTGGGAATTTGTGTGAACGCGGATAAAGAAAAGCAGGAGGAAAAAGTATTTGTGCTGGCAGAAAAAACAACCGAATTTATCGGAATCCCAGGCATAGTCAAACGCGAGTCAGTTGTTGCCAACGGTGACTACGTAGGACCGGGTTATGGACTGCCGACAGAGGGTATGATAGAGGCGATAGAACTACTGGCCAAAGAAGAAGGTATCCTGCTGGATCCTGTTTATTCCGGAAAAGGAATGGCTGGTTTGATAGACCTCATTCGCAAAGGTAAATTCGAAAAAGATCAAAACATCGTCTTTTTACACACCGGCGGTTCCACGGCTTTGTTTGCCTATCGTAAAACTTTTACTGCTTGAAGAAGTTATTTCTACTTCATAAGATCGTATTGAGGGAGTGAAGAAATAAGCCTGATTGCTCTATATTGCAATAGCGAATCTGGAGGTTTGAGGCAGGAGAATAACAGGAAGTGGATTCAAAGGGATTCGTGATCGAGGCGGTTCATTCCGTTAAAAGCAGCAACACGGTATGCTTCGTCTAGAGTTGGGGAGTTAAAAACTGTGTTCAAGAAATATTTGATAGTTCCGTCAAAAAACATCACTGAATGTCCTAGATGAATCAATTCTGAAGCACGCGGTCCAATGATGTGAATACCCAGAATTTTGAGTGTTTCCGGATCAAACAGAAGTTTGAGAATCCCTTCATCCTCGCCCATGATGTGCGCACGTGAAATTTCTTTAAAATGCGCAATGCCGATTTCGTATGGAATGCAGGCATCAGTCAATTCTTCTTCCGTTTTTCCAACCATCGAAACTGCCGGAATTGTCCAAATTCCAAGAGGTAAATCTTTTGGCATAGTTTCAGATTCCAATTCATTAAAGACGTGCAGAACCGCAATCCTCGCCTGCGACATTGATGTTGACGCCAATCCTGGAAAACCGATCACATCGCCAACCGCATAAATATTTGCTTGCGCAGTCTGGAAATTTTTATCAGTTTTAATCAAGCCGTTATTACCCAATTCCACACCAATATCTTCCAGATTTAAGCCCGTCGAATTTGCACAACGTCCAGCCGCAACCATTACAGTTGAACAAGGCAGAACTTTTTGACTTTCCAGTTTTACGTGAATTTCATCGGAATTTATTTTTTCAATATCTTCAACATTTTCTCCCAGCCGCAGGGTAACGCGTTGGTTACGCATCTGGTACATCAAGTTTTCGGCAATTTGACGGTCAACAAAAGGCAGAACGTTGCGGTCACGAGCGATCAGATTTACACGGATTCCCATTTTTGAAAAAATAGAAGCATATTCGCAGCCGATCACACCGGCACCGATGATGGTTACTTTTTTGGGCAGATGTTTGATGTTCAGGATTGTGTCTGAATCAAATACGCATTCGTTGTCAAAAGGTGCCCAACTTGGTCTGCGTGGAGATGAACCTGTGGCGACTATAAAATAATCTGCAGTAATAACAAAAGCTTCTCCATCATCAGCAGGGGTGATTTCCAGAGTTGTGGTCGACTGGAAGCGGGGTGTTCCCTGTATGACTGTAATACCGTTTTTTTCAAAATTTCGACGCAGGGAATTTTCCTGATCCTGGATCACGATTTCTTTCCGGTACATCAACTCCTGGGTTGTCAGATTTTCTTTAAAGTTAAATTCAATTCCGTGAGTTTGCTGACGCAGGAGTGCCAGATGCATCACAGTTTCGCGCAGTGATTTAGAGGGAATTGTACCAGTGTGAAGTGAAGCACCGCCCAGACGCGGTGATTTTTCAATAAGCGCAACCTGTTTTTTGAGTTTGCTGGCCTGCATGGCAGCTTTTTCACCAGCAGGGCCTGAGCCGATTACAATAATGTCGTAATGATGTGTTTCCTGCATTAATATCCTTTTTATTTAGTTATCTAACAGCGTTACGTCTTAACAGAAAAGTTGCTCGATGTGCGGAGTCGAGTTGTATTTGCTGTAAACTGAGAGATTGATAAACTTTTTGCCAGTCACACTATTATTATAGCGATTTTAGAAATAATTTCAATTCTCTATAACTAGCGGCTGTGATAAATAAGGAGGGCGTTTGTGTAGCTTCAGCTTAGTGGTTCATTGAGTTCAATCACGTAGCCATCAGGATCTTTGATGAAAGCCAGAATTCTTGTACCGTTTTTCATTGGTGAAGGTTCCTTGGTGAACTCTACTCCCTGCTCTTTCAAATAAGCACTGGCAGCATAAACATCGGTCACCTTGAGCGCAAGATGACCCCAGGCGTTACCTTTGTTGTATTCTTCAGGCTGATCCCAGTTGTAGGTCAGTTCGAGGTTGGTTCCTTCATCTTCACCAACATAACCAACGAAAGTGTTGGTGAATCGGCCTTCAGGATATTCAGTTTTACGGTGAACCTTCATTCCTAAAATTCTTGTGTAAAAATCGAGGCTGCGATCCAAATCTTTGACGCGCAACATTGTATGATCCAGACGAAAATCCGGTAATTGTTTTGCTGTTTCAGTCATTGTGTTATCCCTGTAGTTTGATGTATTTGAAAATGGTTGTCATTCAGACTTTTTGCGGCACGATCATGTTCTAGATATTGATAAAGCTGGGCGCATGGAATCCGCAACCAATTCCTGAAATTTGCGTACACTAGATTCCCAGTGGGGTGATAAAATTCCACCCTGTCCGCTTGCTTTTGAATAACGTCCCTCTTGAAGACGTTCACAAATATCATGATCCTCCTGGTGTACACTGGTCCACAGTTTTCTTATTTTTTCAACCTCTTTTTTATTATGCTCCACATTTTTGTGCTGATAAATCACCCTTCTCTGGCGGGTAATTCCTGCGGAAATAGGTTGATTGAGGTGAACACCAAGCTGATCCGGATAATAAACACCCTGTACGAAGTTAGGAAAAAGAGTCAAATACCTTGAACTGACGGATAACGTTCCTTCTTTTGCTTTGTTTTGTTGTTCGGATGTTAAGTCTACGGCACTGCCCAGACAGTGCCCATCCTCGACGACATAGTGATTAACCAACGGTTGGCTTGTTGTGGTTTTGTGTACAAACTGAACATGATATGGTTCAATGAAATTTTCCATCAGGAATTTCCAGTTCGTTTTTATTTCGTTAAACTCTATGCTGGCGACAGCAACAAATTCTTCCAAATTAAAATCTACCAGTTGTTTCTTCAAAGGATCAATGAAAGACTCAAATGATGCAACGTCACCATTGAGATTAATAAATATCCAGTCATGAAAAAGTTGACACGGGACCTCCAGCAGACCGTTTTCTTCCAGTTTAAAGTCTTGTGGCAGTTCTGTTTTGTTTCCTCCAAAAAAAGGTGCTGCCCGCAATTTTCCGTTAAGGCTGTAAGACCACATGTGATATGGACATGTGATCAGACTTTTACAGTTGTGAGACTTGTCAACCAGTTTAAGGTTGCGGTGACTGCAGACATTGTGAAATGCTCTAATTTTATTTTTAGCACTTCGCACTATAAACAAAGGCTGACCGGCCACTTCTAGTGGGATTATGTCTCCTGCCCGGGCAAGATCGTGGGCGAAACCAACGAATGTCCAGGCATTTGCGAACAAATGCTTAGCTTCCTGCTCAAAAAAATAATTGTCAGTATAAGCAGCGGAAGGCAACCCGTGTTTGACAATACGGTTTTCATCAAATGCTGAAAAAAACTGTGACATCATTGATTGAGCTATAAAACGTCAAGCTATTTTAGGAAAGATAGTACCGTTGTAAAATTTATATTGACAAATTTTACGGATATCGTAAAAATCTATCAAAATTTTTGATAATCTTCAATAATAAATTATTTTATTTTTGAAATCGTTATAACTGAGCATTTTGTGAGGACATAATTCAAATTGATTTCAATATCGAAACCCCGGTACTTGACTCACCACATGATGACCTGAACCGTAAAATCGTGCAAATGCTGCAAAACGATGGCCGCTTGCCCTATAAGGACATAGCCGAAGTTTTGAGTGTTTCTGAAGGAACGGTTCGGAATCGTGTGCAGAGGATGCGCGATGCAGGAATGTTGAATATTGTCGCCCTCATTGATCCAATGGCCATTAAATATCAGGCCGATGCGATGCTCGGCATCAAGGTGGCATCTCCTCACATTCCCAGTGAGGTTGCTGAACGTTTATCGGAATTTGATGAGGTTGTGTATGTCCTTTGGGTTTCTGGACGTTTTGATTTGATGGTGGAGGTCGTTTGTGACTCCACAAAAAGCTTCCAGAACTTTCTGGAACGCCACTGTTTTGGGTCTGATGACATCGATCAGTTTGAAATCATGGCTGGTATAGAAATGTTCAAAAATCAGTTTCTGTTAAAACGACAGGCTCTCTAATATAGAAATATTATTTCCATCACCTATAACTTAGGTAATATTATGAGTATGAATTATCACGAAAATTTCTCGGAAGCCCTCCCTGATCCTAAACGGGTTACGGAAGAAAAAAAGAGACTTGAAGCTGCAGGCGTCAAGTACATCCTTTCCTGCTGGATTGATCTACTTGGCGTGCCCAAGACCAAACCAGTGCCGATCAGTGATTTTGAATTGCTCTGTCAAGGCAAGGGACCGCAATTCGCGGTACATTCAATTTCCTTCGTGCCGGAACTCGGTCCTGCCGATTCCGACCAGATTCCGGTACCGGATCTGGACAGTCTTGTGATCTGCCCCTGGGATAAAACCTGTGCCTGGATGTTTGCGGATCTCTGGTGGGAAGGCCATCCTTACAACCTTTGCCCACGCAGTGCCCTAAAGCGTATAGTGAAAAACACGGCGGATCAGGGCTATGCTGTTTTTGCTGGAATTGAGCCGGAGTTCATGGTGATGAAGTGGCAGGACGGCCAGCCCGTAAAAGCCTTTGACAATGATCCGAAACCCGGAGAAGGATTGCGCCCGCGTCGGCAGGCTTTCGGTTATGACGTGGAATACTCGATTGACTCGATGGGTTTTTTGGGGGAGTTGATTGACATCATCGAAGGACTTGGTTGGAACCTGCACGATGTAGTCGCGGAGGGAGCATATTCACAGTTTGAATTGGATTTCCATTACACCGACGTACTCCGCATGGCCGACCGTTTGGTCTTTCTGCGGGTGCTGCTCAAGGAAGTTGCCAAGAGTCACGGAATGTTTGTGACCTTTATGCCCAAAACCACGATTGGCGACTGGCGTTCCGGCGCGCATTTGAACACGTCCATGCAACCGATTGACAAGCTGGGAACGAATTGCTTTGAAAGCGAGTCGGGCGGTTGGTCTGATGCCGTGTTTAACGCGGTGGGAGGATTGCTTCGTCATGGTGGAGCATTGACGGCGATTGCCTGTTCGACTGTAAATTCTTATAACGGCCTTGTTCCGAGAGTCGGGGGTTTTGAAGGCGGTACCGTGACTTGGGCACCGACTCACATGACATACGGATACAACAATCGCTCTGCCATGTTACGCTTGCCGCAGAGTCGTTTCTGCATTGAGAATCGCGCAGCTGACATGTGCATGAATCCATACCTTTCGCTGGGTATGACCGCCGCCGCTATGACCGAAGGAATCATCAACAAATACTCCGCCGGAGAACCACTGAATCAGGATTTGTACTCGATGAGCGAAGACGCGATTAATAAATCCGGAGCTCAAAGGCTACCCCGTAATTTACTGGAAGCTATAGAAATCCTGCGCTCCGACGAGCTTGCCAGAACCGTTCTTGGAGACGCAATGCT
>Ga0208408_1001659_pt1 | contig 12592 bp, 7 predicted proteins | sample ETNtaG_4_FD_185776 | JGI IMG/M metagenome (GOLD analysis project Ga0208408, IMG submission 185776) | Marine microbial and viral communities from oxygen minimum zone, Eastern Pacific Ocean - ETNP201406SV67 (SPAdes) (version 2) | ecosystem: Environmental > Aquatic > Marine > Oceanic ... | reverse complement strand
AATGATGGGCCTGAACTCCAATTATCATTGGATAGCATTGTGGAAGAAATAAAAAATGAATTTATTATGTCCATGCAAAAATTATAAGGTTTACGCTATCATACTATAAAGGCAATGAAATGATCAAGTTAGGGTTAATATGTATTTAATTAACTTGATATTAATAATATTTGAATTTGTCTTGACATCGTTTAATCTAATTCCATAGCTTTCAAAGGTTTATTTGTGAGATGGCACGAATATTGAGTATATATTTGCGTTATAAACATATCGTCTTGGGAATTTAAATTTGACTGTATTGTCTAACGATCTCGAAATAAATCTAATAATTATTTAATAAAACTCTATAATGGAGGCTACATAATGAAGAGAATCTCGCAACTAATAGTTTTTGCTGCATTTATATCTATAACATTGGCCCAGACTACCGGTAAAATATCTGGTACGGTTACATCTGATGATGGGAAAGTTCTTCCAGGTGCGAATATTTCTGTCGTAGGAACCAGTATTGGTACAGCATCTGGTGCAGAAGGTGACTATACTATTATTAATGTCCCTGTTGGAGCTTATTCTTTGAAAATAGAATATATTGGTTATACTAGTAAGGTTATTGAAGGCCTGCGAGTTAATAATGGTTTAACTAGTGTTATGAATGCAACTCTTTCATCATCCGCTATTGCGGGAGATGAGGTAAGCGTTGTTGCTGAAAAACCGCTAGTGAAGAGAGATGCTACAAATACAAAACGTGTGGTTACTTCAGAAGTTATTAAATCTTTACCACTACGTTCTGTGGACAATGTTGTCGGATTTCAGGCGGGCGTTGTAGATAACCACGTAAGAGGTGGTAGATCAGGTGATAATGCCTACTACGTTGATGGTGTCCTTATGAAGGATCACTGGGGTGGTGGAAATACAACTGCAAGCATTAGTCAGGCCGGTACAGAAGAAATTTCACTGGAAGCAGGTGGTTTCGGGGCAGAGTATGGTGGCGCTAACGGTGGTATCGTAAATATTACAACTAAATCAGGTGGGCAAAACTTATCTGCAAGTTTTGAATCAGTTCAAGATTTTGGAGCAGCTGCTGCCGGAACGGACCCAGATAAACTTTATAGTTATGGATATCAATTGAATAATTTCGAAGTTGGTGGACCCATAACTAATAATATACGCTTCTGGCTTCTTGCAGAACAAGAGAAGCGTGCTGATAAAAACCCCAGCTATGGTTCACATCCTTATGCTGATGTCAAAGAATATCAAAACGCTCTAACATCAACCGATTCTGCTTATATTTGGTCTGGCGAAGATTTAAATAGTGCTAATAATGTATTTTATTATGATGATGTTGTAAGGATTGATGGATCCGACACTTCAACTACGCACTTAGTGGGGACGAATTATGCGCGCAAATGGGGAGCTGCAAGAAATAATGGCAGTGAGCGACTTCGGCTTGGCGGAAACATAGGCATTGATTTAGGTGCACTGCGTTTTAAACTCGGATATTCTGGTGCTAGTTATTCATCAGATAATAATTGGAATGGCAATCAGCTTCTCAATTGGGAAAATGCAACAGCCAATAATGCAGATATGAATATGTTTCACCTTAATAGCACATTTTCTATAAGTGAAAAGTCTTATGTTAATGCTGTTGCAAGTATGAAAACTTATTCAACAACCAGTTATAACAGAACTTTAAGCGGCGATAATTATGGAGTGGACAAGAAGCCGTGGGTGACATATGGTAAGCGTGATCCAGCATGGGGTTCGAATACATACTATCATCGTGCAGATGGGAAATCGGCATTATCGGCGCCGGAAGTTGTTTATTTTACTGGTCATGGGTATCAATCTGGAAGTTATAGTCACAGGAATGAGCAACAAACTGGATTGCGGTTAGATTATGTAAACACATTTGGGAAACACGAAATTAAAGCGGGCGTTGAGTATTACAATACTACTTTAAGAGTTTACGGAGTCTCTCAAGGTCTAGAAATTTATGAGCAGATATCAAAATTAGACGCAGATGATAATGGCGAAGTCTCTGCAGCGGAAGTAGGCGATTATAATGCGGATGGATCAGCCGGTACAGCCCAAGACCTATTAGATTGGGAATTCAGTGCATATAGAAATGCCTATACTACAAATATTGGTTATGATATTTTTGGGAATGAATCAGATTCTTATGAAGAATCAAAGCATGCGCAGGCTCCCGGTAACCCCGTTAGCAATAGATTATATCTTCAAGACCAAATTGAATATGATGACATTGTAATAAAAGCTGGGCTATCCTTTGAGTCTTGGAGTCCTAACAATCAGGGACCTGATGCTGATGGCGATGGAAAAGCAGATGATGCTGGTTTAAATACTATCAACACAGTAAATAATCGAATTGATAGAACGGGTTGGGTAGATGTAGAAACCCATTCAGCTATCCATCCAAGGTTTGGTTTTGCCTTCCCTATATCGGATAAAACAAATTTTCGTGCCCAATACGGCACCTATTGGCAAGAGCCGGCTCTGGCGTATGTTTACCTATCTGACTCAAGATTAGCAGCCAATATAAGTCAAGGGAATATGGTAACAACTCCCAATCCAGCTATGAAACCTGAAAGAACAACATCGTATGAAGTTGGGTTCACTCAGCAGATCGGTGGTTCATCAGCTTTGGATATTGTCGGGTTTTACAAAGAAGTCAGAGATTATATGAAGCTTGTTAGTCGGACAATTCAATTAAATGGATCAGATTTCAATCTTGCATATTATGGTACTGGTGATTTTGGCGTGACTCGCGGAATGTCTCTTAATTTATCCATGAGACGAGTAGCCGGATTTTTAGCCGATTTTAATTATACCTGGATGGAAGCTCGAGGAACGGGATCCGATCCTGCAACTAATTACAATATTGCATGGATTGGCGATGAATACCCTACTGTAATCAACAGGCTTGATCATGACCAGACACATACTGGTTCCATGTTATTTGATTACCGTACTGCTTCCGAAAGTACCATTTTTTCAGGATTAGGATTTAGCGCAATCTATAGTTTTGGCAGCGGGCAAGCATATACGCCGTCAAGAATGGAGAGTTCTGTTTTCGGCCGTGGTTGGGACGCGCCTCTGGCCGCAATAAATTCAAGTTCAATGCCTTGGTATTCAAACCTCGATTTGAGAATAGACAAAAAATTAAACATTAGCAGTTATGGTCTCAATTTGTATGTATTATGTCTTAATGCACTCAGTCAGGAGAATATAAGAAATGTACAGACTCAAAGTGGAAGGCCGGATACAGATGGTTGGCTCAATACTGCCGAAGGGCAGATATGGCTACAGGGTCAGCAAGAAACTTACCCAGGTGCTGATGCAGCAGCATTGTATAATGATCGCGTGCGAAGCCCATCAAATTGGAGTTCACCAAGAACTGTACGAATTGGTCTAGTAGCAAATTTCTAACAATAGTTTTTAACAGGAGATATTTAAATGCAAGTTAATTTGAATAAAAATACACTAATGACAGCTCTGTTGGTTCTAGCGCTAGTGCCCAGCTCTGTTTTTGCGAAAGTAAACAGTCTATCAAATAAAAGCAGTGCAGCAAAATCGTTAATTGCTACTTCTGGTAATTTTGATGGTAACCGTGTAAAAGATGACCTTGAGAATAATGGTATGATTGTGAGTCATAGGATTACCGGACACTCAGGCATGGAATGGCCTAAAGATAATCATACATACTCGATCTTTGCATCTGGCATATGGTATGCGGGAAAAGTAGGGACAGATCTTAGATGTGCTACAGCGGAATATGGTCCTGAAATGGTTCCTGGTCCTTATGGCACTAATTCAGCAGATCCAAACTCCAAAATTTGGAAAGTTAATAAAGCAGACCTTGCAGATCCTCTCGCCAGTTATGATTTTCAAAATTGGCCAGTTGCTGATGGCGCTCCATGGGTTGACGTCGATGGTGATGGTGTTTACAGTCCTCTTCCTCTTGGCACTGACCATCCTGAATTTATTGGTGATCAGGTAATTTGGTTTGTCCGAAATGATGGCGATGCTGTTGCTCATACTATTTTTCAAACACTTCCGCTAGGAATCGAAGTTCAGACTACAATTTTTGGTTTTGATCGCCCTGATGATTTTGGTGATATGATGTTTGTTAAAGAACTGATTATTAACAAAGGCGATAATACTATCAACGATATGTTTGTAGGCCTCTGGTCAGACCCTGACTTAGGCGATGCAGGTGATGATTTTGTAGGTTGTGACACAACTCTTGGACTTGGATTTTGCTGGAATGATGGCGTAGATGCAGATTACTCAAGCTATGCCGGCGGTACACCGGCAGTGGGTTACGACTTTTTTCAGGGACCAATAGTTCCTAGTGCAGCCGATACTGCTTTTTCATTTGGCAGAGATATTCCAGGTTACAAAAATCTTCCTATGACATCATTTTCAAAATATATCAATGGTGATCCGGTATATACGGATCCGAATGATGTACAAGAAGTATACTATTACATGCAGGGTAAGATGCGGGATGGTTCAGATTTCCCAGAAGAAGCAACTGGAGGATCTAACTTTATACATCCAGGCAACCCGTCTGATAATGTAGATGCTTTTGATGACGTTTTAGTTGATTCTGATCTTCACGCGTCTGGCGACAGAAGGTTTTTAATGAATGCAGGTCCATTCAACATGGCATATATGGATTCACAGGAAGTTGTTTTCGCAATAATGCATGCTGCAGCGGGAGATGCGAAAGCATCTGTTGACCTCTTAAAAGTTGTTGACCAATTGGCGCAGACAGCATATGATATTCAATTCGCTTTACCAGCATCTCCGCCATCTCCAGTAGTTACGCATAATGTGCAAGCTGATGAGATCAACCTATATTGGAATGATGCATCGGAAAGTTATCTGGTAGAAAGCCAGGTGGATCTAGTGCTTGATGTAGAATCACTTACGCCAGTAACTGAAGAAAAAGCTGTAGCTTCAATAACATCTTCAACCGCATATGCTTGGTTAGATACAGACAACCAGCAATTTGTCGATATCGAAAGTTATTCTGATACTGTAGACTATGGTGGGCCGGTTGTAGTAACTGGTATGACCTATGATACCACTTATAGCATGACAACAGTTACAACATATGATACGGTTTTTTCTTCAGTGCCAACAATATTCGATTTTGAAGGTTATAATGTTTACCAGTATGAGACCCTCTCAGGTACTGGTGCAAGTAAAAAAATTGCGACTTATGATAAGATTAATGATGTTACTACGATTTACGATAACGTTTTCGATGCAAACCTAGGTGAGAGTGTTCTTATTACAGTTCAAGGTGGTACAGATAGTGGTATTCGTAATCATATTACCATTAAAAATGATGCTTTAAATAGTGGATCCCCCTTAATTCCACATAGGGCCTATTACTTTGCTGTTACGGCTTATGCTTATAATGAATACGGAATTCCTAATAATTTGGAAAGTGCTCCTAAGATTATTGAAATTCGACCAAGTGACCCAGTAGAAATGGATGTGGCGTCAGATGGTGATGATGAATTTAGTGAGGACGAAGTCACACACGGGGCCGGACAATCAGATGGCTCTGTAGATGTTGTTGTTGTGAATCCGCTCGAAGTAACAGGGGACGACTATGAAGTTCATTTCAGGTCTCAAGACTACTACAAGGATGGGACAGGCACATGGCAAATAGGGACTCCTCCGGGAGCTATGGCTGCAAAAGTCGTTGACATTAGTGGCTCATCATGTACAGCGACAGGTTATGTTGGCGCAGGTCAAATTAAATTACAATTCGATTTCACATTAGATGGAGGTGCTGGATATGCATGGTGTGACGGGTTCAAACTGACATTGCCTGATGAGCTCAGTATAATTAGCGCTGGTTCTGTAGATGCTATATCGGCACGGTGTGATGCTGCACCAACCATCAGTGGACAAACAATTCTTTGGGGAATCGAAGGTCCACCAACTGCTTGGGGCTGCATTGAAGGCAATACAACATTTGAAGTTTTAGTGGCTGACTTTGACCCAAGCGTATCGCCTGTATCAATCGACTGGATTGCTTATGACGATGATTATGGTCAGTATTATGATGTGGCTCTCGTTCACGGTGAAGGCACGATTGAGATCAGTTCTTTAGTCTATGAAACTGCAAATATCACTGTTTGGGACGTGAAAAATGTTACGAAAAGTACTACAGCTGCATCTGATCAAACGATTCTTGGTGGCACTGATCAATTGACCGGTAAATCCTATGGCGGTTTAACAGATAAAGGATGGGCGCATTTTGATGGAATTAAGGTAAAAGTATCAGGAGCACCACCTCACTCTACTAAATCTTATTCCTGGGACGAAAGTGCCGGGACGGTCTCTCCGCTCTATGCATCGGTTGAGACTTTTACGGATGGAGATGGAGACGGTGTCTATGATTTTGCTGAGCCCTACAGTGATTTCGGAGTTGATGGGCAGGAAGATGTCTTGGAGCCTGGATTTAATGATGTTGCCAATCTTGATCCAAGTGGAGACGATTATTCTGCAACAAATCTTTTAGGAAGCGAAGGCAATGGCGCATATAATTCTTATCCAACGCCTGAGCCCTTTACTGATGGCGATGCCGATGGTGTTTGGGATTTTGGTGAAGCCTACGAAGACGTAGGTACTGACGGAATTGCCAGCTCCAGTGAGCAGGGTTATATTGCATTAAATCTTGACCCTGTTGGTGATAACTATGAAGCCGCAAGCTGTGATAGTGTAGGTGCAACACAAGATGATTGCGAAAGCGCTGGTGGAACTTGGAATGCAGGTAATCCAACAGGTACCGAAGGTAACCTAACTTACGATGTGGGTGAAGTATTCACAGATGCTAACGGAGATGGATCTTGGACAGGCGCCGAAGCCTATGATGATGCCAATGGAAACAATAGCTATGATGCCGGATATGCAGCTGATGCGGTCTGGTTCATTGAGAATTCTGTAAATACTTTTCATGCTTGGTGGGGCGGTGCATCCACTATTGGTGGTACTGATTATCCTGAAGTAGAGCTTCGTTTTGTTGAGATGCAAACCTTTGAAGATTCTAACGGTGATGGATTATATAGTGCTAAAGAACCTTATACATGGGATACAACTAATACAAATGCAGGATATGCTGATATGTATCGCACTTGGGGAGCAGAGTGGACTGGATTTAACCCTGTCCCGTACAGTGCATGGAATATGGACACAGAGCCGGCCACACGGTTGAGTATTGTTCAACGCGACTTAGATAATAATGGACAGTGGGATGGTGCTCGTGGTGGTAACTATAATTATATCTGGATTACTAATGTTCCATATGATGGGACTTCAAAGTTTGATGATGGTGATGATGAAAATGATTTTATGCACCATCTTATTACTTCAGGTGAAGGTGTCCCCGCGTATTACACTGCTGATTTAGATATCCCTGGAAGCGCTAATCAGATGGCAAGGAGTGGTGTTTTGACGATAACTCCCAAGCGGGATAATCTTCCCAATGCAGATGTTTTCAGTTTCTCTACTGCAGGAGCGGTTGCTTCAACCTATGATCCTGATAAAATCAACGTATGGCCAAACCCATATTTTGGATATAATCCAGAAGAACGGGATCCCTTGGATCAGCAGTTGCATTTTACAAATCTTCCTACATCGGGAGAGTGTACAATTAGAATTTTTGATTTAGCAGGCCAACCAGTAAAATCCCTTTATCATACTAATGAAACACCGTACGAAGTATGGGATTTAACAAATAACTTTGGTTTACCTGTTGCTAGTGGTATGTACATTACCCATATTAAAACGGATGGTGGCGAAAAAATCCTAAAATTGGGCATCGTACAACCAGAGCAAAGAATCGATGTTTATTAAAAACTATTCAGGAGAAATAATAATGAGAAATTCATCTTGTATTAAAATAATTTGCCTGGTTACGGCCTTAGCTTGCTCTAGTCTGTTCGCAGGTGCTATCAGGTCACAGGGAACTGCTGGTGCTGCCCAGCTTCTTATACCTGTTGGAGCGCAAAATCTAGCCCTTGGAGGTGCAAATGTATCTTTGGTTAGCGGAGTTAGCGCCTTGTATGTTAATCCGGCTGGTACGTCGGGTCTAGAAGGTACTGGACAAGCGACTGTATCCGACATGACATATCTTGCTGATATTGGCATAACATATGCTGGTTTAGTAACCAACTTAGGTTCAATTGGCTCTTTTGGTGTCTCTGTTAAGACTTTAGACTTTGGTGATATTCCAGTAACAACCGCAAGTGAAACAGAAGGTACTGGTGCATTTTTCTCACCTAATTTCCTTACATTAACAACAAACTATTCAAGACAGTTTTCTGATAATGCTCGTTTTGGTGTAAACCTGAAATTGATAAGTGAACAGATTATGAGTACTACAGCAAATGGTTTGGCTGCTGATTTAGGTGTACAGTACGCATTTGAAGCTCTGCCGGTCAGCGTTGGGATTGCTCTAAAAAATCTAGGCGGAAGAATGACGTACAATGGATCAGATTTAGAACAGAACCAAGTTCCAGCTGGCTCTGAGTCTGGATCAATTGTAGAACGTTTCCGAATCCAAGCTCAATCTTTTGAACTACCTGCTTTGTTAGATATAGGATTAACATACCAACCTATGGCTGGTTTAGAAATAATGGGAGCATTTACGAACAATAGCTCCAGCACAAATACACTTAATTTCGCTGGAAAATATTCTTTAAATGGTATTTGGATTGGCGGAGGTATGTCAACGGCTAGTATCAATGGGGACCAAGGTACAAATACAGACGCACAGTGGGATGATATGACTAAGTCCCTTTATGGTGCAAGTTTTGGCGCAGGCGTTCGCGTACCCCTTGGTGAACTTAAACTAGATATATCATATTCATTAAGAACAGTAAATAACTATTTTGAAAACAATAATATTCTTGAAATGGCAATTGGTTTTTAATGAAACCTGAAAAAAATAAAAAAAAGGCAGGTTTACCTGCCTTTTTTTTTATTAAAAAGTATTCATGAAATTTATTATATATAATTTGGTAACCATTTTTGAAAAACATAAAATTTTCACACTAAATATTTTAAACAATAATTAAAATATTATTTACTAAGGCAGTATGGCTAATTAACTCTGAAGAGACTGAACTTTTACCAATATTGTCGAACAATAGTAAGTCATGAGTTAACTTAATTATTTCAATAAAGGAGGAATATGAATAACCCATCTATCATTATAATTGTAACATCATTCCTTGTTATTGTACTACACCATACTGCACCAGAAGAGTTACGATACCCTGTAACAGAAAAAGGAGATATTATAGATACTTATTTTGATACGACCATTGCAGATCCTTATCGATGGCTTGAAGATGATTATTCAAATTCAACAAAAGCCTGGGTGTCTAAACAAAATGCATTTACAAGTTCTCATATAAGAAAAATTCCTTTTCGACGAAAAATCGAAAAACGATTAACTGAGATCTGGAATTATCCTTCCCAGAGTATGCCTTTCAAAAAAGGAGAAAAATATTATTTTTATAAGAATAAGGGACTCCAGAGTCAGTCTGTCCTTTATGTTCAAGATTCTCCCACGAGTGAAGCAAAAATATTTATGGATCCTAATAAATTATCCAATGATGGTACCATTGCTTTAGGTGGTACATATTTCTCGCATGATTATAAACATATGGGGTATTCCGTCAGCATTGCCGGTTCTGATTGGCGGGAATTTTATGTAAAGAATGTCTCAACAGGCGAATTACTACCCGATCATTTAAAATGGGTCAAATTTAGCCGCATGTCCTGGCTTGGAGATGGTTTTTATTATAAACGATACCCAACCCCTGATGAAAATGAGGAGCTCTCTGCAGCAAACGAGTTTGCAAAAGTTTATTATCATCGATTAGGTACATCTCAGGAAGCGGATGAATTAATATATTATGATCCTGATAAACCCAAACTAGCTCCAAGTATAAGTGTATCAGATGATGAGCGATTTATTTTTCTTTATCGATCCAGTGGCACTTATGGAAATATGTTGGCTTTCAAGGACAACAAATTATCTGAAGAAAATTGGACGCATATTGTAGATGACTTAAAGTCAAATTGTTGGATTATGGATAACATTGGTGACCAATTGATTGCTCAAACTGATCGAAATTCTCCCTTTAAGAAAATTGTGCGCATTGATCCAAAAAAACCACAGGAAACAAACTGGATAACATTGATAGAAGGAACACAAGATCAGGTTCTATCTTCAGTGAATATAGTTGGAGGTAAATTATTTGCTCATTTTACTCAAGATGTTACATCAGTCTGGAAAGTTTATGATCTAGATGGGAAGTTCCTTTATGATGTAGATTTGCCTGGAAAAGGAATTGTTGGTGGATTTGGAGGCAAAAAAGACCAGATGATCACTTGGTACACATTTAATAATTCAGTGAATCCATCCACTATTTATCAATATGATATAAAGCAGAATATTTCCACAGTCTATAAAAAATCAGAAGCAAAATTCGATCGGAACGGTTTCGTTTTAAAGCAGGATTTTTATCCTTCTAAGGATGGAACAATGATCCCCATCTTCATTGCCCATAAAAAAGGGCTTAAAATGGACGGAAAACGCCCAACACTACTCTATGCCTATGGTGGGTTCAATGTATCCATTAAACCCTATTTTAGCAAAGCTAATGCAATTTTATATGAGAATGACGGTGTTTATGCTATTGCTAATTTAAGAGGCGGTAGTGAATACGGGCAGGATTGGCACGAAGCGGGCATGCTACACAATAAACAAAATGTATTTGATGATTTCATAGCTGCAGCGGAATATTTGGAAAGAAGTGGAATTACAAATCAAAACTATCTTGCAATTCGTGGCGGCTCAAATGGTGGATTACTCATTGGTGCTGTATTAAATCAGCGTCCTGATATTTGTAAAGTTGCGTTCCCCGAAGTTGGAGTTATGGATATGCTCAGATATGAAAAATTCACAATCGGTCACGCCTGGACCGTAGAATATGGATCTGTGACAAAAAAAGAACATTTTAAAAATTTGGTAGGGTATTCTCCGCTACATACAATTCAAACTGGTATAAATTACCCTTCAGTTCTTGTTTACACGGCTGATCATGATGATCGTGTCGTACCGGCTCATTCTTTCAAGTATGCGGCTGCATTACAAAATGCACAGGGAGGGAACGATCCTATTTTGGTTCGAATTGGTCAAAGCGCCGGTCACGGTGCTGGGAAGCCTACAAAGAAAATTATTGAAGAATACGCCGAAAAATGGGCTTTTATGTTTTACGAAATGGGGTTGGCTATTTAAGCGAGGACACGAGCTAGATCATCTCTGATCAAGATTAAAATGGCCGATTGAGAGACAATCAAATAATCTTTATCCTCAATTTTGATCTCAATACTTGCTTTGCCGAGGAACAAGGCATAATCACCAATTTCTGCTTGGGTTGGAATATATTTTACATCTGATCTTTTATCTTTCCAAGGTTCATCTAAAGATGAGTCAGGTGAGCCTAATGGGATTCCGGGACCAACTTCAACAACCATCCCGCCGCGGACTTCCTGTTTTTCAAGCACACTGGGAGGAAGATACAGCCCGGCAGGTGATTTGCTTTCACCTGTATCAGGACGAATCAATACGCGGTCACCAACGACCAATACCTGTTTATTTGTACTTTTCATAATTTAATAGATGTATAAGTACCGCATTGGCGATTGAATTGTGGTTGGTGCCAAGGAAATATAACCTTATAAATCTGGTTCTAATTCTTTAGGTTGTGGTGGTGACTTTCCCCAGTAAGTTGCGCTGGAATTTAATAAAAAATAGACATTGTCATTGGTACGATATACCTCTGAAGAATTGGAATTACGAATATAATTATGCTGATAATCCTGCCCAGCATTTCCAAAGATATAATGAATTATTTTCTTATCATTATTATTGAAAGCCTGAAGATGACGGCCCAATGAATCATCTACACCAAATTTTTCCCATTTAGTTTCGTTTTTTGAAATAAGCATTTCCATTTTTACAGCAAGCAAGCGATCAAATAGGTTGTTTATTTGATTTTCTTTGATTAAAAGTGAATCAGCCTGTGTAATACGCCAAGTTGTATCGGATCGTACGAGTTCTAAAGAATCGTCTCCTTCACTGATCAAGACACGATATATATCCTCTGGATCACCAGAAAATATAGACGAATCTGCTACAGTATAAGATTGTTGTACATTTTGGTTATAGAAGTAAATACCAATAAGTACTGCAAGGGCACCTAATGTATATTTGAGTGAATCAGTCATAGATTTGCCTCAGGATTTCTGCATGTTTTTTTTCTTTTCTCATTTGAAAAAAACCAAATGTTAAAACGAGTAATGACGGAATTAGCATATTTGCCCATTTCCATTTTTTTCGAGTCAAATCTTCCAACTCTTCAAGTGGACGACTCGTGATTTCCCTTGATCTTAAAGATATCAAATCTTCGTCCCCAGCAAGATAATCAACCGCATTCATCAGGAAAATGAGATTATCATTCACAGACATTCC
>Ga0208408_1001652_pt1 | contig 12616 bp, 11 predicted proteins | sample ETNtaG_4_FD_185776 | JGI IMG/M metagenome (GOLD analysis project Ga0208408, IMG submission 185776) | Marine microbial and viral communities from oxygen minimum zone, Eastern Pacific Ocean - ETNP201406SV67 (SPAdes) (version 2) | ecosystem: Environmental > Aquatic > Marine > Oceanic ... | reverse complement strand
TCGAAGGGGTTCGACGTACAAAGGCTACGAGATTCCTGTTCGGAATCAAGCAGTAATTCCCTTGCCCCTTCTGGGGATACATGGATAAACTGGAGGACTGCCCCATAGCCATGCTGAAGGTTTCCGACCTCAGGAAGGGATTCGGATCGGGTCGAAGGAGGCTCGAGGTCCTGAAGGGCATCGACATGGAAGTCCAGAAGGGCGAGTTGGTCAGCCTAATGGGTCCAAGCGGCTGCGGGAAGAGCACCCTCCTGAACATCATAGGAGGACTGCTGGAGGCGGACTCCGGCAACATTTCTCTTGACTCATTCAACTACGGGACAAAGCCCCCCAGCAGGGTGGTGGACGTCAGGAGGAAGGGAGTCGGGTGGATCTTCCAGGACTTCCACCTGGTCGACCGGCTGAACGCTCTGGACAACGTGGCCTTCAGCCTGGAGCTTTCCGGGATACCCTCGGCAGAGGCCGAGGAGAGGGCAAAGTCAGCCTTGGAGAGAGTGGGTCTCGGGGATAGGATGGACTTCATCCCGGACCAGCTCTCAGGAGGCCAGCAGCAGAGGGTCGCAGTTGCTAGGGCCATCTCCGGATCAAGGCCCCTTATACTCGCGGACGAGCCCACGGGGAACCTGGATGTGAAGAGCGGCCAAGAGGTGATCAAGCTCTTCCAGGACCTCTGCGCGGAGGACGGTTTGTCGGTCCTGATGGTGACCCACGACCCCCTTCTGGCGTCGATGGCAGACAGGATGCTGCTGCTGAAGGACGGTTTGACCGCAGCCTCGGACATCCGATCCGCATGGGGAATAGAGGAGGGGTGAGATGAACATCGAATCACTGGTCACAAAGGTACTTCCCACGATGCTGTGGGCATGGATAGCCCTTGCGTTCTTCATAATTTCCTGGAATGCTGGGAAGAGGTTTTCCGGACTCATCTACTCGCTGATCAGACCCATCATCGAGCCTTCCAAGAGACAGAAGAAGGTCAAGAGCGAGTTCTCCCTAGAGGACATGTATCAGGATTGGTACAGGTCATTTCGGACACGTTGGCTGTCAGCACCAAACAACATCTCAATGGCGGTAAAGAGCGCTTGGAGGGGGCGCGAGAGGGGTCTCGCAATCTTCGCGGGCGTGTTCCTCTCGTCATTGGTGATCACGACGGTCCTTGCCTATGCCGTGGGGTTGAATCAGGCCTTCTTCGCCTTCAGCCTAGATGGCAATGAGTTCGATGCGAAGGTCGATTTCCAATCCGATCCCGATGCCGACTGGAAGGGGAGGACGAACGACTCGGCATTGTGGGAGTCTCTTTGCGTTGAGATAGTGGAGATGGAGGAATTCGATGACTGCGGACTGGTCTTCGGAAGGCAGGGGATCAGGGTCTCCGGATTCTTCGACTCCGGATTCATCACGCCTCAGCCACTCAATGTGCAAAGCGTCACCGGAGGCTCCTCGGGATGGGATAACGTAAGCTGGGAATTCCCCGAGGCCACTGAGAATGGGCCACCGATAAACGATGACAGGATAATTCGATTCTACGGAGACGGCGTATGGGACGGCGAGCTGGGTGAAAGGCACGCTAAGTCGGTGATCTACGGAGCGTGGCCAAGCTCGGCGGCAGACGCTGAAGAAAACAGGTCAGTGATACTGCCGTCGAGAATAGCCAGCACTGCAGGCGTGGAAATCAACGAGACGATAGACTCCCTGACATTCAGCTACGTGCTCGAAACATACGAGGGAGGTGACATCGATATTGGATTCCAGGAGTGTCAGACACAGGTCGAATTCGTCACCAGCGAGGACTCCGCGCCCGTCCTCTTCTGCAAGGACAGCTTCACAGTGACCAACCTCACCATCTCTGCAATCTACGAAGAGGGTGAATTCGGCAATCCCACTCTTCTTTACCACCCTGTCATCGTCTCGGACTCCGTACTCAGCGAGGAGCAGAAGACTACCCTCATGCAAAATGACCACGTCTACCTGGGAGTAGCACTGGACAGGACTCAGATACCCACATCCTCGACGGCAGCGGCCACCAGTTGGCTTGGAGATATCAGAGAGGATCTGGAGAGCGTGAGGACGGATGTCAATACCCTCGACCCGGCGACGGGCGAGCCAACTGGCGATACTGAGTCGGTCCTCCTACCAAGGGAGTTCGTCATTGGCGAGGGTGCGGGGGCGGTCGCACTCTCAATCGAGTACAACGACATAGTCTCGGGGACGATAACATTCCTGAACATCTTCCTCGGAATAATCCAGGTATTCGACTACATACTGGTGATCCCGATAGTGGCCCTCTCCTTCGTCGTACTCCTCTACGGGCTAGTCCTCTCTCTGGAGCAAAGGAGGAGGGAGGTTGCCATCCACCGGGTCATCGGTGGCACAGAAGCGACCCTCTCCAGGATGATGGTGCTAGAGATCTACGCCATCGGCACGATTGCATGGGCTCTCGGGTTCGCATTGGCCTCGGGTGCTGTGGAGATCGTCCTCAGGGCAGTTGGTTTCCTGAGGTTCACCGACGAGGGAGACATCAGCGTGGATCCGGTGCTTAGCTTCGGATCGACCTTCGCCGTAGCACAACTGACCATCGGGGCCGCATACTTCTACGGGAAGAAGCGAACGAACGACTTCCTGAACATCGAGATAGACGAGGGAGTGAGGAGGGTCAGCAGGGTGAAGGTACCCAACTACCTACTCCACTGGGTGGTGTTCGGATTGGGCCTATTCTCATACGTGGAAAGCTGGATCCAATCCAATGGCGGCTTCCTCATATGGGGGAGCGGGGGCATAGTAAGCAATTTCATACTCAACGCAATACTGCTGCTTCTCGGACCCTTCTTCCTATGGATTGGAGGAGCACTGGTCCTATCCCGAATCGGTGCATCCGGACCTCAGATTCTCAATCGCCTAGTTGGATGGTCCCCGGCCATATCCGACATCAGGAGGGGTCTCAGTGGCTCCGGTTCGAGCCAATCGGTAAGCCGCCTCTCTCTGATCATGCTTCTGACTCTCTCCATAGTAACGCTTGCAGCGGTCCAGGGCCACACCGGAACAATGGTGGACGAGAGGACCACCAGTGCGCAGAACGGGGCAGACCTGCAGGTACAATTCGACTCAGATCTATCCGAGAGCGAAGCCATGGCCCTGATCATGCAGTCGATCCAGACCGTGAACGACGATGCGATCGCGGACATCGATTCCATGGCTTCCGTCAACTATCTATTCCCCGGCATCCTGGACAGGGACAGCGGAGGGGTGTACTCCACATGGGTCCTCTTCGACGGTCACGAAGACACCCTCATCTGGGACGAGCAGGCCTTCCCGGGCAGTGACATCGGAAAGATGTCAGAAGATTGGAGCCAGGGGGCATACACCGCAGGTGATGGAGCCAGGGATTCCCTGGACAGGCCGGCAACAGGAAGCTCGCTCAACATATCGATTGCCAGCCTGGTCTTCGACGAGTTCGGCATCCCATCAGTCGAGTCTTCCAGCACAACCGTGACGGTGAACTACGCTGGAAGGACCGATTGGATTCCGGGTTTCTCGGCAGCGGAGTCAAGCAACTCGATAATCATAGGAGAGAGCACCTTCATGGGCCTACTAGGGAATCCCACCAGCTACATCCACACCTCCGACAGGTGGTTCTTCGAACTCTGCGATGAGGGGGACGATGGCTGCAAGGATGCCTTGGAGGCAGTCAGCGCTGATCTAAGAAGCAAGGGTAGCGTGATTTCCGCCCAGGACTGGTCTTCGGCCCATGAGAACAACGAGAGAAACGGCGGCCTGGTGTTCGGGACTCCCGGGCTACTGAGCATGATGTTCGTCGTAGCAGCTCTAGCCTCAGTCTCATCCGCCTTCGTATTCCTATCCCTGGTCCTGAGCCAGAGGAAGAGGGAGCTGGCCATCCTTCAGGCCATCGGAGCGAGCCCGAACCAGGTGGTCAGGCTGGTCCTATTCGAGATCATGTCGATTCTCCTTGTCAGCATGGTCCTCGGAGTGGCCCTCGGCCTGGCAGTCTCAGAGTCATTCAACGGATTCTTCTCGGTGTTCGGCTTCATCTTCCAGCTTTTCCTGGGGCAGAGCGCGCCCATCGACAGGGACCTGATCTGGCCGTGGTTCGAGCTGGTGGTGGTCAATGGACTAGTCCTGGCAGCAGTCGTCATCTCACTCCTATTCACCACTAGGAGAGCGCTGGACTCGGATCTGGCCACAGTTCTGAAGGGGGAGTGAAATGGAAGGAGACGCAAACAACGAGATTATGAGGGCTAACTCCCTCTACCACATTTACGAATCGAGTGCTGAGGATGGCAACGTCGTCGCGCTACGGGGGCTAAGCGTCTCTATCTTGGAGGGGGAGGCCGTGGCTGTGGTCGGACCATCTGGTTCTGGGAAGTCAACCCTGCTGAAATGCCTCGGTGGGCTGATGAAGCCATCTGCGGGATCCGTTGAGCTGGGTGGGACACGAATGACCAGGCTGACTGGAGTGGAGCTGGTCGAGCTCAGGCAGAAGACGGTGTCATTCATCTTCCAGGATGCCAATCTCCTCCCGCATCTGAATGCCCTAGACAACGTGGCCCAGCCTCTGCTACACCAGGGAGTCATGGCTGGGGTCGCTCGTAAGAAGGGCATGGACCTCCTGGAGAGACTCGGGGTCGGTGACAGGGCATACGGCATGCCGGAGGAGCTGTCCGGAGGAGAGCAGCAGAGGGTTGCGATATCCAGGGCTCTGATTACGGATCCAAAACTGATCCTGGCCGATGAGCCGACAGGAGCTCTCGATCCAATAACTAGCAGGGAGGTCCTAGCGCTGTTCGATCGGCTTCACAGGGAGGATAACGTTGCCTTCTTGCTTGTGACTCATAGCAAGGAGGTTGCTTCGTTCTGCGAGCGCTCACTGGAACTCAGGGAGGGGAGGTTCATCGCCCAGCATGGGGAAGGAGTCGACATAGGTGACCTCTCGGACTCGAGGGAATTCATAGTCGATGAGACAGGCACCGTGACGCTGCCGCCGGATGTGCTGCTGAAGATCGGAGGGCCGGGTAGATTCGAAGTTCAGGAAATAGAGCGAGACCTGCTCCATCTCGAGAGGGTGTCCGAAGACAGAGTGGATATCGAAGGTTCGGGGAAGATGGTCCTGTCTCCGTCGTGCCCCGCATGCTTCCACACCTATGGGGAGAGCGATGAGCAGTTGTGCCCCGAGTGCGGATCAAGCAGGCCGATGGTTCAAGCCTGAGGCAGTGAGAAGTTCTGCGGCCTCGCTATTCCCAGGTCTGCGGGTAGCTCCATGGTCTTCTCGGGTAGCGTGATCGGGATCATCTCACGGCCGATGAGGGCGACTCGGCTCTCCCTCCTGTCTGACAGGACCTCTCGCCCGACCATAGGCGCCAGCTTCTCGGAGAACTCCATGACGTCGGAGTGACTGGGCATGTTGTCGATCGAGAGGTTGTTCCTGCTGTTGCCGACGAAGACGAACCCCTTCGCCTCGATGAAGTCGGGGTCTGCGATGTTGTCCATGCGGGCGTAGTCCTCGTGGTGACCCAGCGACTCGTGCTTGATCAGGGTGTGGCGGCAGACCGTCCTAGTGTCGAGGCTTTGGAGGATCGAGAGGGTCTCCTCCAGCTTGTGGAAGGCTCCCTGGTCGAACTTGGGCTTGCAGATGCGGTCGAAGATCTCCTTGTTGGGGGCATCGACGCTGACGTAGAGCTGGGTGGGGAGGGGATCGAGGTTCTCGATCACCTTCGGGAGGCTGCCGTTGGTGACGAGGAAGGTGCTGGTCCCGTGCTGGTGGCAGATGTCCAGGAACTCGCCGAGTCTAGAGTAGAGGGTTGGCTCGCCATTGAGGGAGATCGCCACGTGCTTCGGGTTCTGGGCCTCGAGCCACTTCTCTCGGTCGGCCTTAGGGTTACCACCGTACCCGGTCAGCAGCCTCCTGTGACCTCGGACCGACTCCAGGTACAGCTCGTATGGGTCGTCGTCGATCTTGTTGAGTGTGTCCGAGTGGGGCTCCCTCCAGCAGTAGGTGCACCCGAGATTGCAGGTGTCCACGTTCGGTGCCATCTGCATACAACCGTGGCTCTCGATGCCGTAGAACGTCCCCTTGTAGCAGGAGCGGTCGGCAATCAGTGACTGCTTCGTCCAGTGGCAGACCTTGACTCCGCCGTGCTCCCCGACCAACTGGTACCTCTGCTTGGAGAGCCTGCTTGCTATGCGCGCATCGATCTTAGTGACTGGGCTCTGGACCATCTTCCCCGCACTCTCTGGTATTACGTCTCGACTTGAATGATTCCTCTTTCTTTTTTAACTCACAGGCACTCTGTGGCAATGTATGTATTGTCGCATTTGACAATGTAGTACGAATCCATCCCACCCTCAATTGTGATCATCAGATTCATTCTGTAGTCAACTGGGATCGAGCATCCATCGTCATCATCGGTTGTTGCCGAGTTCTTGTTGTTGTATAGGTCGAGCATTACCGCATACGTAACTCCGACCTCCAGAGTCTCTATTGCTTCGGCTCCAAGATCCGTCGAGTGCCCCGGAATCACCACTCTTCCTCGATTGAATGGGGCACCTTGATACCCCTTATCTATTGAGGTAGCCGAGTCCCAAGTTCCAGTTCCTTGTCCAAGCAATGCTTTCCTCATTGGGACCGATGCCAGTGAGTCGGTGCACGAAATGTGATAGGCGACACTAGTTGCTGGAATCGAAATGTCCCCCTTCAAATGGAAGTGCATCTCCATTTCGTGATGCCCCCTCTCGGGATTCATAGAAGAGCATTGGGACACATCCGTGAATGACGCCTGCCAGCATGGCTCGTGTAGGAAGACGTAGGCAGATTCGACCTCGATTTTTGAGTAGTCCCTCTCGGAGGTGGTTTCTTCCATATCCTGGGACAACTTCTCTATGGATTGGATGATTATGGTAGAGGAGAGGGCAGCGACGAGGATTAGTGCGATGAAGACTATCATTGCCCCGATCCCTATGCTTGCGGCATCTTCGTCCATGACGGCACACATGGCTTTCTATCCTTGAATGATTCCTTAAACTCATAGTCCCACTCCCTGATGATGGCGCGCGTTGCAGTGGTGTGCATGTCCCTGGTGATCCTTCTAGCGCCGGTCACCGGATGCTTCTCGGGATCCGGAGGGGGATCGGACATCCAGTCAGGGGATCTGCAAGTCAGCCCATCACCACTCGCGGGTGCCATGTTGCAGGATGTTGAGTTCGTCGCTGACAGGGCGATGAGCGTTTACGTTCCCTACTTGGTAAGGGAGGATGGGTCCGAGTTCTTTTCCAACGGGACGATTCTCGTTTTCGATGGCCCGGGTTCCATCACGATAGAGATGATCACACCATCGAACATCGGGAGTGCGTACTTCCTTCTCGGAACTGGAGAGATCTTCGAGAGTCCTGGAATCTCGCACATCAGGGATTCGAACCAATCGTGGAGCGACCTTTTCGAGAGTGCTGAGTTCATGGAGAGTCAATTGTCCTGGTTGGAGCACCCGGTTGTCAGGGAGAACAGATCTGGATTCTCGGAGGATGAGGGTTCGATGCATGGGACTGGTTTGATCGATGGCCTGAGTGCCTTCGAATGGCTGGAGGCATTCGCGGATCCTGATTCGGGCTACAACGAGCGTTGGGGGCCATTCACCTTGAACGACCCGAATTACATGCGGGCTGCTGAGCACGTCCAGGAATACCTCGAGGGGATGGGCTGGGATGCGGAGATTCACAGATACTGGCTCTCTGACCTATCCTACGCAGTGAACGTCTGCGGCTACAAGACCGGTTCGGTTTACCCCGACGAGTGGCTTGTCATAGGGGCCCATCTCGATGTTGCCGAGCCGGGCAGCCCACCCGGGGGCGGCACCAGGATAGGGGCTCACGACAATGGTGCAGGAGTCACCCTCGTTCTGGAAGCTGCCAGGGGTCTCATTCAGTTCGAACACAGGAGAACATTGGCAGTATGCCTCTGGTCCAATGAGGAGAACGGCTACGACGGAGTCGACAGGTGGATCGACAACATCCCACAGGGAGTGACGATAACCAACTACCTCAACTCCGATGCGGTTGGTACCAACTGGCCTGGTTACTACACGCTAGTCGTTGATTGCATACCCAACGACGATGACGAGCTTGGGGACCAGTGGGAGATGATACGGATGCTGGAGTGGGTTGGCACGCAGAACAACGACATCTCCTCGGCACTGCAGCTAGGGAGGGAGATCTTCCACGACGAGGGCTACGCCTCGATGAAGGACGTGGACTCCTCTGACCAGAAGAGGAAGTCCATCTCGGTCCATGACAGCGACAGGGGGAGGTCGGACTACGAGAGGTTCGCAGACCAGCTCGGTGTGGTCAGCGTGGACTGGGGAAGCCTGACTGGTGGATCGGACTGCTACCACGCAAACTGCGACACCTTGGACACCATGATTGACATGATGGTCACCGACAACGGCACCGGACGGCAGAACTTGGTTGAGTCGTTCGACCTGATCTCCTGGTGGATGTTCTCGGCGGCGATGGTTCTGGACGAGACCCCAATCTACGATAGCTAGCCGTACTTCACTCCAGTTCCATAAGCGAAGACCTCGACTGCCTTGGTGCCCTTCGGATTGGAGGCTGGGGTCATCTCCGCAGTGTCGATGCGGACGTTGAGGACTTCTTCCCAACCATCTGCCTGAGCCTGCTCCCTCAATCTCTGCGTGGCCTCTGCCCTGCCAACAGAGATGACCTGATGAATGATGTCGATCCTCCCTCCGAAGAGTCCGTTAATCCAAGCGATCAGCAATTGCCAGTGGCTAGGGGAGTAGACTACGCTGGAATAGACAAGCCCCGAATTACGGACGCCCCCTACAATGTAATCACCCTTGAGTGTCGAGAGGGGGTCCTTTCCGAAGTGCTCCAGCGAGGCCTTCTCCCTCAACGAAATATTGCTCATGCTATTGTCCAGTCTCCTTCCACTGAATACTGCTCCGTAGAGGAATAGCAACGGATAGGCGATAGTCCAGATTATCCCGAATATTGCAATAAGGGCCGCAATCAGCAGGAAAGGGCCCCAGATAATTACACTTGGTTCGACCATGGACGGACCCCGGTTACTCGACCGTGACTGCGGTACCGTATGCGAACAACTCGGATGCGCCTGCAGTGACTGCGCTGGTTGCGAAGCGGACGTTCACGATTGCATTGGCACCTCGGGCTACGGCATCGGCGACCATCCGGGCAATCGCCTCGCTCCTGGACTCCTCCAATAGCTCGGTGTATGCCTTGAGCTCCCCGCCTCCTATGTTCTTGAAGAAGGCACCAATGTCCTTCCCCACGTGCTTGGCTCTAACCGTTGACCCTCCGACCACTCCGAGGTTCTGGGTGATGACCTTGCCTGCTATGGTCTCGGTGTTGACGACCATTATTCCGTCTCTCATGTGCTGCATGCCAGATGCTGGATAGCGCATGACTTGAACTTCACTCCTCGCCGATATGGAATGCAGAGGGCATCTCCAGGGTGGTCGGGGGCCTGGTCTTGTATGAGATCAGGACGAGACCGGCGGCCATGATGAGTTCGCACATCATGACGCTACCGTACGATGCTATCGCCGTGAAGAGGCTGACCCAGCCCGCATCCTCCATCGGGATTTCTTCGTAGAAGTCGTCCATCCAAGTCATGTAGGAGTGTACTAGATAAAATTGAGAGGTCGCGTGGACGGTGACCCAAGCCCAGGCTAGCTTGAGTGCGGTGTTCCTGTCCTCTGCATTCCACATCAGGATTGTAGTTGGTATGGATAGGAGGAACAGTAAGGCAGAGAATGCCGCCCCAACGTCCCAAAGACTCAACTCAGAAATTTCCGAAATTTGGTTGATGAATGACTCGCATTCCTCCTTCTCGACTTCTCGCTCTCGAGTCTGCTCCTCGGTCTCACCGGACACAGGATCCTTTGTGCACACCTCCTCAGCGTTGAGATCCTCCATCATCGCCTCCATCATGACTCCAGAGAAAGCGAGGGATACCGCCCCGAGCAGAGAGGATAGACCGAGGACTCCTATGAAAATAGCACCTCCCTTGAGCCACCAGGGAGAAGGTAATTCCGGACCTGTTTGGGATACATGCAGGCTGTCGATCACATATCTCGGAGAGGGTAGGCAGCCAAAAGGGGTTTCAATCCATTGAGCCCATCTTGGCCCTGTCCTCGGACCTGATCATCGTGTGGATGCATTGCCTAGAGGGGTTCACGACGAACCCCAGCCTGAGGAAGTTCCGACCTAGGATCATCCGGTGCCTGAGCTGCGAGCGGTCTGCCAGGCACACCTCTACGTCGAAGTCCCTGGAGGCGATCTCTATTGTCGTCCTGATGACTGGTCGCATGGTCTCGTGGCCACCAGTGTCCCTGATCCTCCTCCATCTGTGCAGGGGCCTCTCTGTCCATCTTCCGTCCTCCTCCAGACGGAATCTGATTCTGGTCTCGGGGCTGGACTCGATGACCTCTATGTCAGCGGCATGGAGTGTGTTTGACCATGCGCCAGTGTCTATCTTTGCCAGAATGGGAGCCCTCTGGAGCTCGGGCAGTCCTACCCACTCCCTCCATCCTACTATTGCCGGCCTAATCACGTCATCACCGCATCCGGGGCTAGCCGGGCTTTCTTGAATCCAACGGAAGCAGGGTTCGGTGAATCGGTTCGGAATAGGCACACGACGGATTTGCATGGAATCGTTGAAGTACAAGTCTCCACGCGTATCCCTAATGGCGCAGATAGAGACCGCACTGAGTTACGACGACGTTCTCCTACTGCCAGCAGAGTCAGCAGTCCTCCCAGCTGAGGTCGATCTATCGACCAGGTTAACCACTGACATAGAGCTCAACGCACCCATAGTGTCTGCCGCGATGGACACTGTCACGGAAGCCGAGATGGCCATCGCAATGGCCCAGAGTGGAGGCATCGGGGTTGTCCACAGGAACATGCCCATCGAGGAGCAAGCGGTAGAGGTTGACAAGGTCAAGAGATTCGAGTCAGGACTTGTTCTCGAGCCAGTGACAGTGGGGCCAACGATGACGGTTGGAGAGTTGAGGTCGAAGAAGAACCAGTACGGTTTCTCCGGGTTCCCGGTGATTGATGACGATGGTAGCATTGTTGGAATGGTCACGAACCGGGACATCAGGTTCGTCGAGGACGAGGGGACTGCGATTTCCGAGGTAATGACAACGGATCTGGTCACTGTCCCCGAGCACGTTGATCTTGAAGACGCGAAGAGGCTTCTACACCAGCACAGAATAGAGAAACTGGTCGTTGTCAATCCAGAGGGAGGGTTCTCCGGACTGATTACGGTTCGTGACATCAATCGATCCAGAGACAACCCGCTATCTTGCAAAGACGAGCGGGGGAGGCTTCGCGTAGTCGCTGCCACTGGAACCGGTGATAAGGGAGTCCTGAGGGCACTAGCAATGTTCGAAGCGGGGGCTGACGCAGTGGCTGTAGATACCGCCCATGGTCACTCTCATGGAGTCCTGGAGACGGTTCGCACGATCAGGGACCAGGCTGGTTCAGATGCGCAGATCATTGCCGGCAATGTCGGTACCGCGGAAGCAGCAGCAGCACTCATCGAGAGCGGTGCGAATGCTGTCAAGGTCGGTATAGGGCCCGGATCAATTTGCACCACCAGAATTGTCACTGGTGTTGGAGTGCCACAATTCACTGCCGTGATGAGCGCGGTCGAGGCGTGCTCCAAGAGAGGCATCCCGGTTATCGCTGACGGGGGGATAAAGTACAGCGGGGACATTGCCAAGGCAATCGCCTCTGGTGCAGATTGTGTAATGGTTGGATCGCTACTTGCAGGTACTGATGAGTCCCCCGGAGAAACTATTCTCTACCAAGGTAGGGCATACAAACTGTATCGAGGAATGGGTTCATTGGGTGCAATGAGCAAGGGATCGTCTGATCGATACTTCCAGTCAACCCAGGGGGACACCAGGAAGTACGTGCCAGAGGGAATCGAGGGACGGGTTCCTTCGAGGGGACCTGTCGACCAAGCCCTATACCAACTGATGGGAGGACTCAGGAGCTCGATGGGTTACACTGGAAACCTGACTATACAGGCGATGAAATCTAGCTGCAATTTCGTCCGGATCACGAATGCCGGGCTATCCGAGAGCCATGTTCATGATGTAGAGATAACACGAGAGGCACCCAACTACAGAAGGAGGTGACCCAATGGAGGAACTGCATCTCGGAGGAGGATGCTTCTGGTGCGTAGAAGGTGGATTGCTAGGGCTCAGAGGAGTTCTCGAAGTGGTCCCTGGATACAGCGGCGGTCATGTGGAGGATCCGACTTACGAGCAGGTGTGCGGGAAGAAGACCGGGCATGCCGAGGTCGTCAGAGTGACCTTCGACCCCGAAGTGATTCCCCGTATTACACTGCTTAGGGTGTTCCACACCCTCTTCGATCCCACGCAGTTGAATCGGCAGGGGAACGATGTCGGTCCACAGTACAGAAGCATAGTCCTGTATACTAACGAAGGCCAGAGAGAGGATGCGGGGACAGCCATCGAGGAGGTCTCCCAGTACTATGATGATCCCGTGGTCACTGAGGTTGTGCAATTTGAGAGGTTCTGGGAGGCAGAGGAGTACCACC
>Ga0208408_1001648_pt1 | contig 12630 bp, 16 predicted proteins | sample ETNtaG_4_FD_185776 | JGI IMG/M metagenome (GOLD analysis project Ga0208408, IMG submission 185776) | Marine microbial and viral communities from oxygen minimum zone, Eastern Pacific Ocean - ETNP201406SV67 (SPAdes) (version 2) | ecosystem: Environmental > Aquatic > Marine > Oceanic ... | reverse complement strand
ATTATACAGTATTGCCTGAAAAAATGAAACATTATTTAGCTTATTATATAGAAAAAAGCGCGACTGAAGTTGATCAATCACTATCTGACTTAAAAGTAACTAAGGGCAAGGGTGTTCCGTATACTTATTGTTTAGCATTAGAACGTAACTGTTTGTATGTTGGTGCAACTTTCAATTTAAGACGTAGAATGAAATCTCATTTCAAAGGTAGGGGTTCGAACTGGACAAAGAAACATCACCCTATAGCAATTAAATTTTTAGAGAGACATGATGATGTTTCGAATTGGTCTGAACTTTTAAAAAAAGAACAAAAACTTTTTGAGGATACTAAAGAATATTTTGGGATAGATAAAGTGAGGGGCGCAGGTTATTGCAGTAGCTCAAGCATTAAAAGAGAAAAATTTAAGCAACAAGTCGATAGTTTTTCAAATAATTGACAATTGTTTTAACTTCATAAGAATCTAATTTATCTCTATCTTGTTGTATGAATCTGTTCAAACTAAAGATATTTTTAACCATTACATATTTCCACCTTCTGTCATATTTCCAATTAGATCTAACATTCACTAAAATTTTAGTTACTCTATCTACTTGCTCAGAAGGGAGATCATCCTGTAATAATTTATACATTAAATATCCTGCTCTATCTACTTGCTCATAAGGAGATAATCCTTTGTGTGATTCCTTATACTTGGAACTCCAATTTTTAACTTCAATAACAAATATACCTTTGTGAGATACAACAACAAAATCTATCTGTGCAGATTGTAAGTTCCATGCATCATTATACATTAACCATTTATGAGATTTAAGATATACATCACATAAAATATGGTAACTATCATCTAACTTCTTTAACTCACTTAAAATCTTAAGTTCTCCTGAAGCTCCAATATATTCAGGTAATGATTTGATCTCATCATACTCTTTTATTTCTTCAATACTATCTCTATTCTCTTCTTCAAATATCTCTTCAGATTTATTTTCTAATCTGTTTAGCTCTTCTTTCTTTTCTTCTATCTTTTCTTTAATCTCATTTATCTTATGTTTTTTCTCTAAAGATACTTTCCTTAATTTAAGATAATTAAATAGAATTATGAATATATCGATAAAGGGTAATATAAAACAAATAAATAGAATTATGAATATATATTTATATTGAAATTTCTTATTGAATAATAACTTCTTATCATCCTTTATCTTTTTCCTAATCTTCTTAAACTGAAACGTCTTCTTGAAAACAATTACAATCGAACTCAACATAACAATTATAATTGTCCAAATAAATTCTTTTTTTTCCTTTATTTTTTCCCTAATCTTCTTGATCTTCTTCTGAAAGTATTTTTGTTCGCTCTCTTTTTTTTGTTCTATTAATTTTAATTTCTTTTTCTCTGTGTTTATCTTGTTAGGTAATGAATCAAAGAATAACTTTCTTTCAGAATCTAAATTTTGTTTTAATTCATCTTGAAGAATAACTACATCATCAAAACAATTAATATTATTCTTACCACATATACGGATTAATTTTTTCTCTGCTCCACACTTACCATATACTTTAGCCATTATAAAAATAATTTAACTAACCTTTATATAGTCCGTCTTTTGAAGAAAAATATGATAAAGTTATCACCCTCAGCATTATGGTTATACCAAGATTGTAAAAAGTGTTTTTGGCAACACCATAATGAAAAGAAACGAAGACCCAGTGGGATCTTTCCAAGTCTTCCTTCAGGCATGGATAAAGTTCTAAAAAATTATTTTGACTCATTTAGACCAAATAGAATACCTCCAGAAATAAAAGAAACTGGTGCTAAACTTTTCGTAGATATGGAAAAACTAAAAGTTTGGAGAAATAATTTCAAAGGAATTCAATGGATTGATCCAAAATCTGGAGCTTTACTAAGAGGTGCAGTAGATGATATTTTAGAAAAGAATGGAAAATTAATTGTTCTTGATTACAAAACTCGAGGCTATCCTTTGAAGGACGATACTCATTTGCATTATCAAAAACAAATTGATATTTACAATTTTTTACTTAGAGCGAATGGATACAAAACTGAAAATTATGGTTATCTTTTATTTTATCACCCGAAGCATGCTGGAGATAAAAAGACAGTTACTTTCAATACAGATTTAATAAAAATGAAATCAAAACCTGGAAACGGTAAGAAATTATTTTTGGATGCTGTTGCTTGTTTAGATGGTGATAAACCTAAATTACATTTAGATCATGATTGCAAGTGGTGTAAATATGAAAAATAATACTCTTGCAATGGTTGAGATAATGAAAGAGATTTAGTGAGTTCATAGCGTTTTTAAATTTATAATTAAACTATTTGTAATGGAAAGAGTTGAAGAATTAATTAAATCATTGAATGAATTCAAAGATTGGGAAATTTTGGAAGAATTGACATCAACTCAAAAGAGAGGGGCATTTATTGAAAAGTTTGTCGAAGACTGTTTTTCTGAAGCGTATGGTTCATTTGTATTTATCCACAAGATGGGCTCTCAAGAACATCCAGATTTTATGATCGTTCCCACTAAATATGTTAAATCTATTGAGAGGTTCCGTCATAAAGAATTACATCAAAAAAGCATTACTGGGAAAGTTCTCAAAGCATGGGAACAATCTGAATATAATGAAGATAAAATCCAAATATTGCGTATTGAAGTTAAAACAAAGAGTAAACAGTCTTATGCTTTAAATGATACTTTTCCAACACCCTTAGATTATGAAGATACTATTTATTTTTTGGCATCTGTACCTGAAGAGAAAATTTATGTTACTACGAGTTATACTATGGCTCGAAATAGTAAAACAAAACCAACAGTTGAGTCAAGATATATTAAATCAAAAGATTTTATGAAATCATTTAGGTCAAGATTTAAATCACAGTGGGCAGATGTTCCGGGAATAACAACTTATTCTCGTCCAAACTATTCAATGAATTCAGAATATGCACATATTCAAGCACCAGTTTCCAGAATCAAGGAACTTGTTTCACGAGCAGGTTTTTGAATTGAAGAATCACTATTAATTATTTTGCGTGCAAGTTCTTCTACAAGTTTTGGAGGAACCGCATTACCTATTTGTTTTATTATATCGTCTCGATTCCCAAAAAATTTGTAATCTTTAGGAAATCCTTGAATCTGTGCCAATTCGTTTAATGTAAATTCTCTTAAGAAGGTTTTTTTATTTTGTGTTAAACCCACAAATAATCTTGGCTGAAAACTATATCCGCAATGTATTGTTTTTGCCGGAGCTGTAGGATCAATCATTTCTATATGATGTGGAGAAATCCTTCTCCGATAAGATATTTGATTAGATTTTATTTTACGTAATAAATAAGGATGAGGTTTTCCAGATAATTCTTTATTAGTTATATTCAGTGTCGCATTTGAATTAAATTCGTGAACTATGGAGTTATCAATTTCTTCAGCATTATCGAGAGAGTTAGTTAGAATATTCGATAATCCTGGAAAATTATTTGGAGTTGTTGGTTCTGGAAATTTAAAATCAATTCCTTCTCTACTTCCAACAAAGAAAACTCTTCTTCTTTTTTGAGGTATACCATATTGTTCAGCCTTTAATACAGTAGGTTCTGCCATTTTGTACCCAATATTTTGAAATTCGTTTACAATAACATCTTTAATATATGCTTTTCCGTCATCAGTCTTTCGATGAACCAATCCTGCCACATTTTCACCAATTATCCATTTAGGTTTTATTATTTCTGTTGCTCTGATAAATTCCCAAAATAATTTATTTCTTAAATCACTTGGATCTTTTTTTCCTGCATGGCTAAAACCTTGACAAGGAAATCCTGCAAACAATATATCTATTTTATTCTCATATTTTCTTAGTTCATCATCAGTTATTTTAGTAATATCACCCTTCACACATTCACCAATAAATCTTGATTCAGGAAAATTTAATTTATGAGTCTTAACTGCTTTATCCCAAAATTCAACAAAACCAATAACTTCAAATCCTGCATTTTTTAGACCAAGGCTATCTCCTCCGGCACCGGCAAAAAGACTAATCGATTTCACGTATATATAAACACAATTTTATTTAAAAAGATTATGCAAGTTTGTCGAATAACTAGTAAAATCGATACACTCAGACATTAATTAATGTCAGGGAGTTTTACTAAACGGTAAACGCTCGCCTGGGGCATCCACTGATCAGTACACATTACTAACCTCTTTTAAGTTTTGAAAAAGTCCCTTTCTTTAAATCCAAATCAAAAATATTTCAAATAAGAACATTAAAGGAATATCAATTAGTTCCATAAACTTTCTAAGAAGCCGAGGTATTTAATTGTTATTTTTTTTATTTAAATTTCTAAAAACCAATAATACAATAAATACCAAGATAATGCTATCCCTATTGCCCAAATTATATGCCGCCAATTCCAAGTTCTTGGCTTACAATTAGTTTCTTTTTTGTCGTAATAAAAATTAATTGCATCCAACGGTTTCAAAAATAATACCATCGTTAATATTACGACAGAGAATGTATATGTAAAAGGATCAAGTGTTATATATTCATAGATCATAAGAAGAATATATCCAATCTGGCGCAAAGTGATATTATACTTTTTTCTATATCCTGCTTTCTGAGAATACTTTAATATCCTCTCAAATAATTCACCGATAAAGAACCAACCAAACCAAGTTCTCCAAAAAGGAGAAAAATAAGATTTTTCTTTTTCTTTAAAGAATTTCCAATTTCGATACATCCATAATAGGTGGTAAAATCCAAGAGATAAAATACTATATAATATAAAATCAGATCTAGAAACTATATTTGAGTACTTTTTTCCAATATTTGGTTTATGTTTGTAGTTGTATAAATCTGTGAATTTTTCTATTTTTTTCAGTTTGATCATAGTTTATTAATGGATAAATCTATTTATATGAATATCTTTTAGTTTAAATTAGGATCAGATTAGATGACGAAAAGCTCAGTTTTATCTACTAATCTATAAACGCTCGCCTGGGGCATAATTGACTTAGTTTTAGTTTAGTAGTATATTAAATGAAATTAGAATGAGATAAGTGTGCTATTAGTTTTTTTGACTTTACTCTTCTTCGTCGTTTAGGGCGTTTTATTTTCCACAATCGCAATTATCGCATTTACAATCTGTACATTTACAATCTTTATTATTACAAGTAGTTTCCATACTTAATTAATGGAGAAATCCATTTATATGATCTTCCAAAATATTTCGTAATTTAATCTTCTAGAATTCTATCCAAAGTTCTTTCTTTTAATAAATCTCTATTTCCGAAATCATCTTTTTCTTTATTTTTTAAAGAATTATATCCGTAATGGACAATATAAAAATTTGCTGCAGCTAATCCCGCTACTGCTAAATTATTCATATTCCCTGCCAACACTAGTGTCCAGAATCCACTGTATCCTACACCTGCGGCCAATGCACCAATATTTTCGCCAATATTATAATTTGATTTATTCATTCTGAAATAGAATATATAGATAACACTTAAAAAATTAATTAATGTTAAATCTTTTTTCGACTATATCCCAATTTATTACTCTAAAATAATTTTCAATATATTCAGGCCTTCTATTATTATATTGCAAATAATAGGCATGTTCCCAAACATCCAAACATAAGATTGGAGTAGAAGATATTTTATTTACATCCATAAAAGAATTATCTTGATTTGCAGTTGAATATATTTCCAAAGACCCGTTAGATTTTTTACCTAACCATGCCCACCCAGAACCAAATTGAGTCGTTGCAGCTGCTGAAAACTTCTGAACAAAATTATCATAAGAACCAAAATTTAATTCAATTATTTTTTTGAAATTTTCAGAAATTTCAATTGAATCAGGTTTTGATAAAGATTCAAAAAAGAAATTATGATTCCACCAACCGCCCCCGTTATTTTGGATAGATTTATTTTTGGATGCGTTGGAAAAAATAATTTTTGGGTCTTCACTAGAGATTTTTAATTCTTTCAAAGTTGCAGTTGTCTTTGCAGTATATCCCGCATGATGTTTATCATAATGTAAGTGCATAGTTTTAGTATCGATTACAGGTTCCAAATCGGAATAATCATAAGGTAGTTTAATTTGTTTTACCATTGATTTGTTAATTAACTAAAATTTATAAACTTAGTTGATAAAGTTTAACTGACGGCGACCTATGGCCGTCGTACATTCACTTTCCTACAACAATCCTTTTATGTAAGCGATGAGTAATTCTACCCCGGATGGATGAAATTAAACGGGAAGCTAGAGAAATTTTAGAAAAGTATGAGTCGGGAATCATTGAGGATTCTATTTTATATGAGGCAGGCCGACTTCAATGCAAGTCAAATAAATACCAGTTTGATATAAATCCGTATGAATTATTGGCGATAAATCGGAAGACCGATTTCGAAGAGTTCAGGTATTCTCATAAAATGTTAATTTCAACGTCGATAGATCCAACATTATTGGATTCAGTTAGGGCGATTAATCATTTCCTTGCCGAATACGATGCATTAACTTTGGCAGAAATAATTGAAGATTCAATTCATGCTCTAGAAACCGGAGGAAGCAGAAACATTACTTGGAACGAGTAATTCGTCGTTTAATTTTTTGAACATATTCATTTCGTTTGATTCCAGCAGTTCTAACAACTTGTTTGATAATTGGGTATTCCATGACATTATCTAGAACATCAAGTTTTTCCATTAATCCAAAAAATGCAATTGTCAATAAGAAGTAGTTTAAGGGAATTCCTAAATGAAATCCGCTAGAATAACCATAATTTCCGGTTCCGACGATTAGTATCTCGACAACATAATCTAAGATTCCAACAAATAATGCCACACTTATAACACTGGCTTTGTCAATATCGTCTTTGATGATATGCATTCCCCAGAGTCCCGCAGGAACAGTAAATAGGAGCAAGGTTTCGTCAAGACCTAAGAGGACAGTTGATCGAAGATATAGAATCATTCCAAATAATGTAACGCTGAAAAACAATAAGTTCAAGTGAACATTATATCTAACTTTTTTAGAAACACTATGTATCCATTTTCCAAGTGCTCCCGCCATAAAGAACATTGCAGGTAATTCCACAGGGACTGTTCCAAATAAGAACCAAACTGATTCATTATATGTCCATAATTCTCCAAATGTACCAACTACCTCGACTAAAATGTCCAGTACTGCTGCAAGAGAACCAATTATGAAATAGTCTCGAAGATTTTTCCAATTCTTTTTTCGAATATCATACATTACAATTAATAGAACTAATGAAAATCCAACTAAAAACAATGCACCAAGTTCGTTCATATTAGTAAAATAAAAATCTGATATAAAAACTTAATCCCAATTTGAGTCACGAATATAGTAGTTGGCAGCTCTTCGATGGTGTCCGTGATTATCTAACAAATTTTCGATTTCATGTAATCGGTCTGTCAGAAGATATAGTTTATCATCCATATCAACAATCGATGTTTCTGCAGCAAATGGCGTATCATAAGTACCACGAGTTACACGATATTCATGTCCATTTTTCACCGCTTTGTGGATTTCAGTAAGTGTCTCATGATTGTCAAAAGCATTTTCAACCACGTTAAATATATCTGATTCAGTTCTTGAATTTAATTTGATCCTTATTGTAGAAACTAACTCTGAAGTTAATTTGACTCTGATTGACATACCGTATTATAATTCAGCTAAAGACTTATAAAATTTCAGAAAGATTGACAATACGGCATGAAGACCGGAATTACTTTTGATGATGTTCTACTTGTTCCAAAGAAATCAGGAGTTTCATCTCGGAAAAACATATCTGTTTCTACTAAATTGACTAAAAACATTGAATTGAATTCTCCAATTGTTAGTTCTAATATGGACACGGTAACTGAAGCAGAAATGGCTATCGCTATGGCTCGGAACGGAGGCATCGGAATAATTCATCGATTTAACTCTATCGAAGAACAAGTCGAAATGGTCAAGGAGGTAAAACGAGCCGAAAGTCTAGTTATTGAGAATCCATATCGAGTAAGTTTAGATACAAAACTGGATGAAATAAAATTCTTGATGAAGAAGAAAAAAGTAAAGAGCTTATTAGTTTCAGAAGACGGAAAACTCCAAGGAATAATTACTTCTAGAGATATTCGATTTATTTCAAACGGAAAAAGTGCTGCAGAGATAATGACTCCACGTGAAAAGATAATCACTGGAGAACCAAACATTTCAATAGATGATGCGAAGGCGACCCTAGATAAATATCGAATCGAGAAATTACCTCTTGTTGATTCATCAAATCAGATAATGGGATTAATTACTTCTAAGGATATTCTGAATCACATAAATCGGCCAAATGCATCGTTAGATAAACGAGGCAGATTATTGGTCGGCGCAGCAATAGGTGTAAAAGATTATATGGAGCGTGCAAAAGCATTAGTTGACGCAGGAGTAGACACGATTGTAATTGATATTGCACACGGGCATTCCGAGTTAGCAATCAGCACATTACAAACAGTGAAGAAAAACTTCAAAGTAGATATTATTGCTGGAAACGTTGCAACGGGCGAAGGAACAAAAGATTTAATCGAGGCGGGAGCAGACGCAATAAAGGTCGGAGTCGGACCTGGCTCAATATGTATAACTCGAATAGTCACTGGAGCAGGAGTTCCTCAGTTGACTGCGATTAAGGAATGCGCATCAATTGCCAAAAAATACGGGGTACCAATAATTGCTGATGGCGGGATAAGAACTTCCGGAGATTTGACTAAAGCGCTTGCAGCAGGAGCATCCACTGCCATGTTGGGTAGTGTTTTGGCAGGAACAGACGAGAGTCCGGGAGAGATATTAATTAAAGACGGCAGAAGGGCAAAGATTATCAGAGGTATGGCCGGATATGGTGCGAATATGAGCAAACGAGAGCGAGAAAACATGCGTTCGGAAGTATTCGATATTGTTCCAGAAGGAGTAGAAGGAGTAGTTCCTTATCGAGGCTCAGTTCGAGACATATTAACTCAGTTAATAGGCGGCCTACAGTCAGGAATTTCTTATTGCGGAGGACATTCTATATTGGGACTCCAGCAAAATGCAGAATTTATTAGGATTACAGGCGCCGGCAAGAAAGAATCCGGAAGCCACGATATTGGTCGATTTTAGATAAATTTATAAATTAACTATAGTTAACCGACTTGATGATAGATGTAGGATATAGTTATCAGCAAGCAGGATATGCGACTCCCGGAGGTACAGTCATACCTATGCCTGAGAGCAATAAAATTTACTCAGGAGTAGATAGAATTGCCGACGAAGTAATTGTCGATGCAGTTGAAGTTTACTCAAATATATTACGTCATTCTGAAGAGCGAATTCCATTTTCAGAATTCTTACTTACAAAACTAAATAATGATAGATTCTTCAAAACGTATCCTCGAGGATTATTTATTGAAAATAAGGAATACGTTAAAGAGCTAGTTCGGGAAAATATTCCTGGAGATGTAGCAGACAAATATTGGGATATTAATAGACAAATTGGAGTAAGTTACGTTCCAGTAAAAGAATTTAATTCAATTAAGGCAGATAGAATAAATCATGTAATTGATGAAGTCAAATCGCTTGAATCAGTTCTTGAAGACGAAGTCCTTCCAAGAGTTCCAGAAGCACTTCAAAGAGATTATGAAGAAAAGTACGGTGACGAAGCAGACATTTATTTAAACCGAGACTTCAACGGAACTTTTAGAGTTTATTAATAATATAAATCCCTCCGGCCGGAATTGAACCAGCAACCTTCCGATTTCTGCTGGGACTGATGCCCAGTAACCAACTACAGTCGGACGCTCTACCAGATTGAGCTACAGAGGGTTAGTTTCGTTTGAAAAATGTAGTTTAAAAAGTTATCTTCCAATGAGTTTAATCTTGCCTGAAAACACCTTTGATAATAACTTTTGACCTTTCCTTTGTGTTAGTTTTGCTTGCGGAAGTTGAAGCTTTCCAATTACATGAAGCTCGGATTTTAATTCATAACTCAACATTCTTTCTTCTTGAGGTGCAAATGAATCAAACTTCCAGACTAATCTAGTTCCGGACTTTGTTGAGATTATCTGAGATGGAACTGCGGTCCCAAAGTTTCTAACAAGTTTTAGTGGCTTCGGAACGAAATCTTCAACTCTTACATTTTCTTGTTCAGAATTGGTCTTATTTGAAACTGCTAATTTTATGCTAATTGTTTCTTTTCCTCTACGTGCAGATTTAGTCAAATTAAATTTATTTAAGTAGAAATAAAGGAATGCAAGAATTGCACCACTCAATAAAACTCCCGAAACAAGCATCGGAACATAAGAAACCGAATAAGAAATAACTACTGATTCTCCGGGTGCAAGATTGTAATTCCACGATACTTTTTTGTCATCGCCATAATCTTCAACATCATGAGAATTTAAGGAATCCAAAAGAAGGAATTCTAATTCGGAGAAATAATCAACTTGAGAACCAGAATATTCTGCTGTTCCAGTGTTTTCGATGGTAAATTGATAGGAATCTACAATCCAACCATCCATAACTTTTTCAGAAATTGAAATCGCTGCTAAATCATCTTCAATCACTTCATTTATGTGTGCCTGAACATAATTAAAATTAGCTAAGTCTTGATTTTTTGTAGATTGCGCTTTAATATAAATTGCGTAAGTCCCTTCAATCGAGTCCATTGGTGGAGCCATTCTCAAATCAATAGATCGAGTAGATTCAGGCGGAACTCTAACAACATAATCGGAAAAAGTTACGTCCCATTTTGTAAGCGGAGCACTCAATAAATATTGGTTCGGCACTCGTTCATTATTATTTATATGTAAAGTAAAAAGTGCAGCTTCTTTTGAATTGATTTCGTTTTTGATAATTTCTGCATCCAAAGTCACAGGAGATGCAGCACTAACGGTACCTATAATTAAAATCCCTAGAATGATACTCAAAAGGCCTCGTTTCACAATTTAATCTACTGGTTAAGTAATATAAAGATTTCTTCTAGATAACTTTGTCCACGTTTCGATAAAGTGCGGCTCTAGTTTTACTATTATCGATTTTTCCATTAATATGTTTGAGCGTTTTATTGAAATTGCCATATAATTGAAATTCATTATATTCTTGCTTTAAGAATTGCAGATATGTTTTTGGGTCTCCTGGCCTGGCTCGCTTTCGCATTCTTTTAAATCTAAGTTTTGGTTTTGCATCAATTAGATAAAATTTGAAATCTTTGAATGTGTTTGAAATCCGATTATAATCTTCCAATCGCCGAATTCCAGTAATTAAAAATTTCGAACCATTTAGAGACTTAACTTTTTTTACTGCTCGCTTGGCCCAATAATCTTTTCCAAATTTGTCAGTAAATTGTTTAGAAATCTTAGATAAATTTCTGCGATTTGGAATCAATTTTTTCTTTTTTGCTTCTTCCCGAACCAAATCACCCATATTGACTGATTTAAATTTATATTTTTTAGTCAAATATTGTGCTGCCGTATCTTTTCCAGAACCAATTTTTCCGACGATTCCAATAACTCTCATTGATATTTATCCATCGCTAATTTTTCTTGTTTTAATTCTCTCAACATTCTCGAAAGTTCTCTAATTGCTTCACGATAATTTCCATTTCTAATTGCTCGATCAACAATATGTAACGTAACTAAATAATATTTTTGTACACCGGTAAGCTCACCCATACTTATTCTAAAATTCAGGATTTTAAATTAGTTGCGTAGCAAATTGATCCACCCGCTATTAATGCACCCATGGGAGAAAGATTCACCGAATAGTAAAAGAGTTCAGAGATATTATCTCTTAACCAATCAAGTGCTAAATTTTGTAAATCAATATATCCTATGTTTTCTAGAAAATCATCAACATCATATTTGAAATAAAGATCACTTAGAGTAGAACCAAGTTCAGAGTCATAAAAGTCTTGTCGAAGTTCTTTACCGATTTCAATATAATAATCTTCTAGAGTCAGGGGTTCAGTTTGTTCAACTGGAACAGAATCAGGCAACGGAGACTCTGGAACCGTTTCATTCAAACGTTCTTCCAAATTATTTTGATTAAAAAATGTGCCGCCCACACTCTTTTTTAGTCATTACTTATATATAAAGTTTTGATAATTCGATATACCAAAAGGAAGTTTAGAAAAGGCAACCCTTATATAGGGTGCTTTCTGGAAAAAGCCATGGCAGATTTTAGATCTGAGAGAACAATGCACAAGACGACTTGTAGCGGATGTAAGGAAGAATGCGAAGTACCATTCAAACCTACTGAAGGTAGAGATGTTTTTTGTAGAGATTGTTTCTCCAAACAACGAAGATAATAGGAGAATAGTCTCATATTAGTAACGAAAGTAAAATTATTTTAGATAGTAATTTAAGGATTTGAACATAGTGTTCAATCCCTATTTTTTTAATTAATTAATTAATCAAATTCATTTTTCAATAAGTATAGTGCCCCAGGCGGGAACAGTAGACTTAGTTTCATGTTTGAAGTATATTAGGTGTTTATTCAGTCGTATTATTTGATCCTAGTTTAAACTAAAAGATATTCATATAAATTCTTATTCATACATTTGGATTTCAGAAGTTTCCCAAAATGCTAAACCTTCC
>Ga0208408_1001647_pt1 | contig 12632 bp, 6 predicted proteins | sample ETNtaG_4_FD_185776 | JGI IMG/M metagenome (GOLD analysis project Ga0208408, IMG submission 185776) | Marine microbial and viral communities from oxygen minimum zone, Eastern Pacific Ocean - ETNP201406SV67 (SPAdes) (version 2) | ecosystem: Environmental > Aquatic > Marine > Oceanic ... | reverse complement strand
GTTAAAGGAATGAAATTGGGTATATCCATTCAAAATTTGGGGATAATGTCAAAGCTTTCCAAAAATGCGCCTTCCCTGCCAACTCGGATAATTGGCGGAGTTTCCAAGCAAATCATATTCAATGATTATCAGAATACCGTCTATTGTTCTGGAGAATGGAACCAATCAGCGACCACAGGAAAGTTCCATTTTGGAAATAATTTTCGTTGGGATCGACTCAGTCTCATGGGCGGATTTTCCGCATCAGAAAATGTTGTTGAATCTTCGGCTGGTTTTGGTATCAATCTGGGGCAATACGAAATCACCTATGGCATCCAATTTGGTTCGCAAAACTTGGGTACCCCTCAAATATTAACTTTTCAATTCCTACTTCCATGAAAAAAAAGAATTCCCGATTTTCTGTCAATTACATTCTGATTGGTATTATTGTTGTCTTATCAGTCTTCCTGAAGAGAATGGATGATCGTATATCAGAATTGGAGAAACGGGAAACCGTTGTAGAAAAGGTTGAATTAAAAAAAGGGGGGAAAGCCCCTAAACTAACTCCAGTAGTGTCTCCATCCACTTTGAGAGGCATAATCGGGATCGTCATTGACGATTTTGGGTATCGAAATGATAATGTCTCCGATGGATTTCTAAATTTGGATGTACCCTTAACATATGCCGTCATTCCCGGACACGAATACAGCAAATCTTTTGGAGAAAAAGCTGTTGGCAGGGGGTTTGAAGTTATCGTTCATATGCCCTTTGAAAACCTTGCAAATAAGGGCGGTGAAGAAAGTTTTGTATTATCCACATCAATGGATAGTAAAACCATTCAAGAGCGAGTGCAGACTGCCTTGGATGAAATTCCATCTGCCATCGGGATGAATAATCATCAAGGGTCAAAAGCTTCGGCAGATCAGCATGTTATGTCCAATGTGGCGAGAGTGTTGAAGAAAAGGAAATTATTTTTTGTGGATAGTCGGACAACAGCTGAAACTGTAGCTGAATCCACGATGGAAGTATATAAAGTTCCCACAACCAGGCGGAATATTTTTTTAGATAATGAAGATGATGAAGGAAAGATTCATGCGCAACTTATTAAATTGGTGGAAAAGTCAGAAGAGTTGGGTGCGGCTGTTGGCATCGGTCATGTTAAACCAAAAACTTTGAAAATATTAAAAAAATATATTCCTGAATTACAGAAAAAAGGATACAAATTCGAGTTTGTCTCGAAAATGCTTCATTAGAATAAATGTCCATCCTTTGCAGAGTTACCCGTGGTGATTTGACGGAAAGCATCCACGTTGTTTTTGCGGTTGCTGTCGATGAGACTGGAACTGTATTTTACTCTACCGGTGACCCTTACTATCTTACTTGCATCCGGTCTTCTTTAAAACCCATACAAGCTGCAGCTGCTGTAAAAGCTGGTGCTGTTGATTCTGCCGGGTTTTCTGATGCTGAACTAGCCATGATGTGTGCTTCCCATAGCGGAGAGGATATTCATGTGAATACAGTTCATTCTATGCTAAATAAGCTTGGCCTTTCCACTGCCGATCTTGAATGTGGATCTCATTTTCCATCTGATAAAATCACACGTCACAAAATGATAAAAGAAGGAAAATCGGCAGAATCAATTCATAATAATTGCAGCGGAAAACATGCAGGCATGCTGGCATTGGCTAAACATTTAGACCAGGGAATTAAAGGATATATTCAAAAGGGCCATCCAGTACAAAAAGAAATATTTAACCTAGTACACGAATTAACTGGTTTGAAGAATATTCCCACAGAAACAGATGGTTGTTCTGCGCCAACTCCATTTATGACTTTAGAAACAATTGCACGGCTTTTCCAGAAACTGGCGGCGGGTAATAATCAGGAAGTAAGCCGAGTTTTTGATGCAATGTGTGCAAATCCCATTTTAGTGGGTGGAACAAATCGTTTTGATTCTTTATTTATTGAAGCATTAGCGGGGCGCGGCATTACAAAAATTGGTGGTGAATCTGTTCGAGGCATCTCAATAAAAAAACCAAGTGGTGGTAGCGTGGGGATAGCCTTAAAAGTATTGGATGGAAACTTTCGAGCCATGTCCATTGCTACCATGAAATTATTGGAACATTTAGAATTATTAAACCCGGTAGAACTTGAAAAATTAAATAAATTCAGAATGAAAATATTAAGAAATCACAACCAACTTGAAATTGGCCGAATCGAGGCCATTGTAGAATCTTAGATGAGAATAATTATAATTTATTTATTTAGCTTAACGCTCCATGCATCCACAGCCCGGATTATGACGTATAACTTGCTGAACTTTGAAGATGAGAATGATCGAGAAGCTGATTTTATTTCTATATTGGATTTTGTGGAACCGGATCTAATTATTGCTGAAGAGGTTGTGGGTCAAACTGGGTTCAGCCATTTTAAGTCTGACGTACTTGATGTTTACGAACCTGATGAATGGACCAGTGCACCTTTTTCCAATCAAAGTGCACAGCAGGATATTGCTCTATATTATAAACATGAACATTTTTCTTTTAGCAGTACATCCACTATTAATACCGCATCTTCATCAGGATTAAGAGATGTAGTAGAATTTGTTATGGTTCATGAATCGTCAGGTATTGAGTTTAATATTTATGGCGTTCATTTAAAGGCAAGTTCTGGAGATCAAAATGCCCAACAAAGATTAGCCGAAACAACCATTTTGAGAGATTACTTAAATACGTTACCTGCAGGTAGTGAATTTATTGTAGCAGGTGATTTTAATATTTATTCTAATAGTTCTTCTTCCGAGCCGGCATTTAATATGCTCACCGGTGATGCTGATAACAACAATGGTAGGTTATTTGATCCTATTGACCGGATTGGCCCTTGGCACAATAATAGTTCTTATTCAGATGTCCACACCCAATCACCTAGAACATCTAGCTTTGGTGGAGGAGCACCGGGAGGTATGGATGATCGTTTTGACTGGCTCTTTGTATCTGCTGCTATCCTAGATGATTCATCAGAAATGCGCTATGTAGAAGATACTTATTGGGCTGTGGGGAATGACGGTAATCATTTCAATGATGCCATTAATGATGGAAATAATTCATCTGTAAGTGATGCCATTGCTGATGCTCTACACGACGCTTCAGATCATTTACCGGTTTATATGGATGTGTGGTTTGATGATCTGGTTTATAATAGTGCAGGGATTGTGATAACAGAGATAATGCCGAATCCTGCCGCTGTATCAGACTCCTATGGCGAATGGTTTGAAATCCACAATACAACAGATTCCACCATTGATATTTTTGGTTGGATGATCAAGGATGGCGGGACTGATAATCACACTTTTTGGAATGCTGATATGTTTATTCCAGTGATATCAGGTGATTATTTTGTTTTCGTCAGGAATGCTGATTCTACATTAAACGGTGGTTTAGTGGCTGATTATGAATACAGCGGGTTTTTGCTTTCAAACAGCGAAGACGAAATTATTTTATTGGATGGTACCGGCGCCATTGTGGATGAGGTTCATTATAACAATTCTTGGGTATTTGGGAGCGGGGAATCCATGGAGATACATGATTTGAACACTGATAATAATGTAAACGAGAATTGGTTTGAAGCTACACTAGCTTATGGTAATGGTGACTTTGGTACACCAGGGTCCTTCTACGATGGAACTGTTTCTGTTGATGATGATAAAGCAATTTTAACGTATTTCCAATTGGCTCCACCTTACCCAAATCCCTTTAATCCAATTACAACCATAAATATTCAGGTAGAGATGGAACATGCAACGTCTCTACACATATTTGACATGAATGGTAGGGTTGTGAAAACATTGATCAACAATGAATTATTGCATCCGGGACATTACAAATTACAATGGAATGCAAATCAGTACGCCAGTGGAGTTTATTTTATTCAACTCACTAATGGAATATCATCCCAAATCCAAAAAGCCGTCCTCATCAAATAAATGCGTTTTTTATGCAAACTTATTCTTTTGTTTAGCTTATTGTTCGGGCAAGAAAGATCGCAATATAAAATTCAAACTGCAGCAGATGAATATGATAAATACACATCTGTGGGAAATTTGGGATTGACAATCACCAATTATGGCATTCTTGGAAATGGATGGAATCGAATGGAAGATGGCAGTATTAATCCATCCTGTCAATATAAACAGTATACTGAAATTGCCCGGGAACAGATTGAGCATTTCTCCTATTGCGGACTTTGGGTCGGCGGTATTGTAAATGGGCAGCGAAGGGTGTCAACTGCTATCGTGGATGGTGTATTTGATGCTGGAGATGAGGGATTTGAATTGTTTGCAAATTCTCCCATTACGATCCAATCTTCTATCTCATCCACTACGCAGGATTCCATGGCAAAATATTATTCACCATACGCTGTATCACACCAAGATATGATTACCGATTTTAAAGATTATGGTGATTCTCCTGGGGATAATCTTGGAATTCAGGGTCACTCACCTCTAGGGCTGGATATTCATTTGGAATCTTATGCTTGGAATTACTCTTATGCTGACGCATTTGTTATCTTGAACTATACGTTTAAAAACGCTTCCAATGATACCATTAAAGATCTCTATGCAGGGATTTGGGCAGACCCTTCAATCGCAAATTTTAATTACACCGATAAATATACCCCTGGAGGCGGATTCTCATGGTACGATAATCTGAATGGGTTTGATGAAACAGAGGATGATGCAGAATTCAAAAGGGATATTGCATATCAATATGATACTGATGGTGATGATGGCTGGGCCGAATCCTACCTTGGTATATCGGTCTTGGGAAGTAATGTGCCCTACAATTATTTAAATACAAATTATTTTCAATGGGTTTGGACAAATTCAAACAATAGTGATTATCCTGCTTACAGTATGCCACTGACAGATGAAGAGCGATATGATAAAATGTCTTCATCTGTTCCCAAAGGCACTGGCCCTGATTATACATCCGAAGGTTACCCTGCCGCTGAAAATAGTTGGATGTTTTTATTGTCTGCAGGCCCAACGGGATCGGAACCAAATGCAGACACTACTTCCTGGACATTAGCCCCGGGTGATTCCTGCAGTGTTGCCTTTACGGTTGTTTGTGCGTTATGGACACAGGGAATTGGAGGCAATTCTAATGCCCAGCGTGGAAATTTACATGTGAATTATGATTGGGCACAAAAAGCCTATGACGGGGAAGATAAAAACCGGAATAACCAATTAGATGAAGGTGAAGATGGAAATAGCAATGGTGTGATTGATCGTTATATCCTTCCTGCGCCACCGCCGTCTCCTAATATGGAAGTAGTAGTTGAATCGGGAAAGGTGACAATTTATTGGCAGGATGGTGCAGAATCTTTTTTAGATCCAATCAGCCAGGAAGCGGATTTTGAAGGATATCGGATTTATGGTGCACGGAAAACTGCGAATGATGAATTAGGAGAATTTTCTTTATTATTAGAAACTGATCTCAAAAATAATATTGGCTACAATACAGGGTTTTCAACGATTCAGATCACAGATCAATTTGGTGAAGCGGATAGTGTGTTGATTAATAACACTTATTATCAATATAAATTTGAGAATGCAAATATCAAGGATGGATGGTTAAATTACTACGCTGTTACAGCCTATGATCAGGGAGATCCTGATGCAAATCTTGAAAGTCTGGAAAGTTCGATTTACTCAAACCGGGTTTATGTTTTTCCAGGTAAAGCTGCAGCAAAAGAAAATGATTGGGTTGGCGAACCGACCGTTTATCCAAATCCATTTAAGGGACAGGCCCTTTGGGATGGCTATGGTAGCCGCAGCAAAATGTTATGGTTTCGAAATTTGCCAAATGAAGCTGAAATTCGAATTTTTTCACTGGCTGGGGATTTGGTAGATATCATTCAACATGAAGAATCATACAATGGCGCAGATATTGCAAATATTGATGCTCAAAAAAATCCATTAATGGCAGGTGGCGAACATGCATGGGACCTGATTACTATGCATGATCAAGCCACTGCATCTGGTCTTTACTTGTTTACAGTTGAAGACAAAAATTCTGGCCAGATCAAGGAAGGAAAATTTTTAATCATTAAATAAAGCCCTTAAAAAAAGGGTTCAAATAACTAAACAGGAGAAACAAATGAAAAAATTGATCTTAATCATCATGGCAATGGGAATGCTAATTGGACAAGTGGATTATGGTTCACAGGTTCAAACCATCATTGATGCTAATTGTACAAATTCCGGATGCCATACAAATGGTGGTGGTTACCAAAATGGATTAGATTTATCATCATATAATAATTTAATGGCTGGAGACAGTGAAAATGGCCCTGTGGTCATACCTCTGGATCACGCCAATAGTTTAATATGGCAAAAAGTTAACTCAGGTGCTATGCCTCCGGGAAACAATCCTGATTTAAGTGGGGATGAAGTAAATCTTATCGCTAGCTGGATTGATGAAGGCGCCTTGGAAACACCAGCCGTGGATGTTACAGGCTTGTTTTTCAGTGAATATGCGGAAGGTAGCAGCAACAATAAATATCTGGAAATATATAATGGCACGGGTTCTGGTGTTGATCTAAGTAATTATTCACTTTCCAGTTGTAGTAATGGATGTAATGAAGATAACGAATGGGACTATCCCGATAACGTTACATTTGCTGTGGGTACTATTATAGCAAATGGTGATGTATATGTTGTTTATCATGGAAGCGCAGATGCATTTATAGCCGCTGAAGGAGATCAGACTTTTAACTACTTGAGTAATGGGAATGATGTATTTGCTATTACAGAAGCAGGGGCAACAGCCAGTTCATATACCATTATTGATATAATTGGTGACATGGGCGTTGATGAGCTCGATGGCGGCTGGGATGTTGCGGGTGTATCTGATGGGACAGAAGATCATACATTAGTTAGAAAATCTACTGTAACAAGTGGCAATACAGACTGGACAGCATCCGCTGGAACAGACGCAGATAACTCAGAATGGATAGTGTATGCACAAAATACCTGGGATTATATTGGTTCACACCCACACCTTGCTTCACCCACTCTTTCCATTACAAGCCCAACGGCTGGTGCAACACTATATTCAACTGATGTAACCGTTTCATTTACAGCGTCCAATTTTACTGTAGCCACTTCTGGTGGAGACGGCCATGTTCATTATGCAGTGGATGGAGGCACAACTGTAATGCAGTACACAACGGATGACATTGCCCTGACAGGACTTTCTGAAAGTTCGCATACGGTGATTGTATGGCTGGTGGATAATAATCATGCAAACCTGGACCCAAATGTGGCTGATACGGTTGGATTCAGTATTGCGAGTGCACCAGATATTACCTTGATTTATGATATACAATCTGGCTCATTCGCTGATGATACACCGGTTACTATAAGAGGTGTAGTTACTGCAGGGACCGGTGAAACGCCTGATGCCAGTGGCGAAAGTATATATATACAGGATGGCCAGGGCCAATACAGCGGCATAAATGTTTATGCACCTGATGTCATTATTTCCAGAGGAGACAGTATTGAAGTTACTGGAACAACAAAAGAATACTATGGTAAAACAGAAATTGAGAATGTTTCTTCTGTAGTTACCCTTGCAACAGGTATTTCACTTCCTAATCCAGAGATATTGACATTGAGCCAATCAGATTGGGAGCCCTGGGAAGGCGTTTTACTTAAAATTCAAAATGTAACAGTTTCAAATGATGACGCTGGTTACGGTGAGTGGGAAGTCAGTGATGGGACCAATGTTTTATTAATTGATAATGCCCTTACCAGTATGTATACATATTCCCCAAATGAGGGTGATGTTATCGCCCACATTACGGGTCCTTTAAATTATTCTTATGATAATTATAAATTAATTGCTCGAGATGATAATGATATAGCCATGGGTGACGGACCGCCATTAATAACAGATGTATCTTTTAGTCCTTCTTCTCCTACAGAAGCAGATGATGTAACAGTATCAGCAGCTATCACGGATGATGGAACCATTGCCAGTGCAACCTTGACCTATAATACAGGATCAACTAGCACTGATGTTGCCATGGCCATTACAACGGGTGATACTTATACAGGAACCATACCGACACAGGTGGCTGGTACAACGGTTACATTTTTAATCACAGCTGTTGATAATGAAGACAGTACCACCACATCCGCTGAATCTTCTTATTTAGTTATTTCAACAAGTGGTGAGATTACTGCCATTCATGATATTCAATATACAACAGACTCATCAGGAGACTCGCCTTTGAATGGGCAGACAGTCACCATCAGCGGTATCGTAACTACTGAATTTTGGGGTGGCGGTAATAGTCACTTGTATGTTCAGGATGACGAAGGAGGTTGGAATGGAATTATTGTATATCAAAGTGGTGGCTGGGATACATTTGATTTTTCATCAACAACAGGGATAGTTCATTCAGTGGCAGAAGGGGACAGTGTCACATTAACAGGAACTGTGAACGAATATTATGGATTGACCCAGATTATAGATGTATCGGAATTTATAATTCATGGACATGCATCGGTAATGATTGAACCTACTTTGGTTACACCAACCCAAGTAATGACTGATGGTGCAGATGCTGAAAAATTTGAAAGCTGTTTGATAGCAGTTCAAGATGTAGCAGTAAGTAATCCAGATCTAAATCATGGAGAATGGTCAGTTACAGATGGAACAGATACTGTTCGAGTAGATGATCGTTGGGATTATTATTTTTGGCCAGAGACTGGACAGGAGCTGGATGAAGTGGTAGGATGTCTCGATTATTCCTTTGGCAATACCAAAATCCAACCAAGACTTGCAAGAGATGTGGTTGAAACAGGTGTAACCCGAATTCAGAGGATTAACCAGGTTTTACACAGTGATTTACTGAAAGTGGCTGACGACAATGTTTCTGACATATCCTATTATATGGGTGGAGAGACTGTCACCGTGGAAGGCATAGTTTCCGTTGCTACAGGGCTAGCCTATGCTGGTTCTGAGGGAGAGAAAATAATATTTGAGGATTATAACGGCGGTCCCTGGAGCGGAATGGTTTGCTATGGTCTTGCGGGATCTATAGGCAGTCAACCCATTGGTAGAAAAGTAAGAGCAACAGGTGTAATCAATGAATACGGTCACGATTCCTATGATGGAAATGTAACGGAAATTGATATTACTCAACCCATTCAAGTACTTGGCTTTGATCCAACGGCTGTTTCTCTGGATACAATCAATACAGGTGACTTAAGAGTTGCTTCAACAGCAGAACAATGGGGAGCAGTATGGGTTGAAATAAATAATGCAATGGTCATCCAAAATGATCTTGATTATGGCCAATGGACAATAGATGATGGAAGTGGTGAAATTAAAATTGGAACAAATTCTGAGGCAGAAGAATGGACTGACTGGGCGAGACCTCCCGTTGGCTCATTTGTTGAATCCATTAGAGGTTGGGTTTATAATCGTCATGGATATAATAGTGACTCAACAGCCTATAAACTGGAACCAAATTATCCATCAGATATTGTTTTTGGTGCCGGTCCTCCGATTATTGCAGATGTCCATAGAGACCCTTGTGTAGTATCTTCATCAGATCAAGTACAGGTTTCAACTATGATTACAGATAATTCCACAATTTCAGAAGCATTTGTCCATTTTCGATATGACGGTGGAATTTGGGATTCTGTTGCCATGAGTTCTGGCACTGATGATATCTGGACGGGAGTTATACCATCTTCTTCAACTGATGATGTTTTTGTCGAATACTATATTTCTGCTTACGATGATGGTGTAAATCAAATTGAAATTAAATCCTCACATTTTCCAAATATTCAAGTTGGAAATTATATGGGTTATATGTCTAAAAATGATGATTTAACCATTTATGATATTCAATATTCTCCTTGGCCTTCAGGTGTCTCTCCTTATATTGATTGCAGTGTAACTTTAACGGGAATAATAACTGTTGGTAGTCTGGATTATGCTACAGGCTCATACAATTCCTATGCTATGCAAAGTGAAAGTGCTCAATGGTCTGGTATCTTTTTTGATGGTGATAATTTACCGGAATTAGCCAGAGGTGATGAAATAACGATGACTGGGAAAGTATACGAACATTACGGTAGTACGAATCTTGATAGTGTAACTGCTGTAACTATTATGAGTACTAATAATGTTATATCACCACTTTTAGTCAGTACTGCTGATTTGGCAGATGATTCTGATGAACCGGAGTCATATGAAGGATGCCTTGTCAATGTATCTAATGTAACCGTCTCAGAGATAAATCAATACGATTGGTCTATAACAGATGCATCTGGCATGGAAGCATTAATTGATGATGATATGGCGACACTGGAAGCAGATAATGCTATGAGTGAACTTGTTGAAGGGCAGCAGTTATCCTATATCATGGGAATCTTCAATTACAGTTTTGGGACTTACAAAGTTCAAATTCGAGATGTAGCAGATTTAGGTGCTACCGTTGGTATTGATGATGATGTAAAAGTAAATCCCTACGAGTATGCACTCCATGATAATTTTCCCAATCCATTCAACCCTGAAACTCAGATTCGGTTTTCTCTTGGGGGTCAGGAAAATGTTAAACTAGTGATATATGATATCATGGGCCGTCAAGTTAGGACACTTGCTAACGGTGATTCTTTCAATTCCGGATTCCACGTAGTGAATTGGGATGGAAGGGATAACCTAGGCGAGAAAGTGGCTACAGGCATGTATATTTACCGCATCAAAGCTGGTGATTTTGTCGCAGACAAGAAGATGCTTTTGGTTAAATAACTTATAAAAAAGGGCGGGAAATAATTTTCCCGCCCTCAGCCAATCCACATGCGCCTTTATACTTTAATATTTTCATTATTTTTAATTATCAGTTTATCCTGCAATCGATGGGAATATGATGATCCATCTATTTTTCATGAAAATGAATATCCTGAAACTTATTTATCTTTAATTGCTAGTGATACAATTTTTGCACATTACGACTCTACAGATGGGGAGTATACCTATGCCATAGACGAGGAACCGTCACCGGGAATAATGTGGGATACTCTAGATTATGCTTTTACAACTATTACAACAAGTGTACAGCAGTTACATTGGTGGGGAGAAGATAAAGATGGCAGTATTATTGGATATAAATACAAGTGGAGTTCCGATACTTCATGGACCTATACAACAGAAGAAGATGGATTATTTTATGTCCCGATTCGTACTGATTTAGATGTTTTTAGTTTCGAAGTAAAAGCTATTGATAATCATGGTTTGGAGGACCAAACCACTGCGGAACTAACCTTACCTATAAAAAATTCAGCTCCTGAAATAAATTTTAGATATAATAGTAATCCAAAAGTTTACAATATACAAGGAGATACAAGTTTTACTTTCCCTGTTAGAACTTTTGTGTGGGATTTATATGATCAAGATGGGTTGGAAAGTGTTGCATATATTTATTATGCATTAGATGATACATGCGATACATGCTGGATTCCAATTGATGAAGTGTCTAGCTCCAGTTTAACATTAACTGAAATTGAATCAGGTTTCCATGTGTTTTATTTAAAAGCAGAAGATGTAGCGGGTGCTGAAAGTAATTTGATATTTTTCCCAGATACTACAAACAATGAAGAACCTGATTATTGGAAAGTAATTCCTGTTAAGGGAGACTTATTACTGGTTAATGACTTTGTCCAAGATTCACAAAATAATGCAATGACATGGTATAAAAGTGTTCTAGATACTCTTGTTGGCGAAAATAATTATTCAGTTTGGAAGTTAGGCCGGGAATTGCCTTATTCATCCAATGATACAAAGGCTAATCTAGGATATTTTAAAAATGTTTTCTGGAATAGTGCTTATACAGGTATTTCATTGTATAATGATGCGAGTGCAAGTATTACAAATTATGTTCTCAATGGCGGTAATTTTTTCATTTCAGTAGCGGATGTTAAGGACACAAGTTTTACTTGGTTTCCAATTGATTCAATTATTCCTCTTACGGGTCAATACGCTCAAATTTCTTCTAATGTAACACTTTATTCACAAGTTGATTCTACTTTGGATTTACGCACTGACGATGAACAAGGGATATATCTTGATCTTGAAGGATTTGAAAATGAAGATGATCCAAACTTTCGAAGCTTATATCGTCTTCAGTTACCGGAAGATCAATTTGATGAGTGGGTCGGGACACCAAATGTTTGTGGAGTCTATCAATATCAGTATCCACTATCAGCTGGAAAAGCTGTTCTTTTATCATTACCAGTGCATAACGGCTATGCCCCATTATTAGATGGCAATAGTAATTATCTTGACTTTCTGAACTATCTAATTAATGTTGAATTTTCAGAATGAAACTTATCTGGTTTATCTTATTTGTTCCTTTTTGGTTAATAGCTCAAAATAATGGGATTGTGTCCGGTACAATACTTGATAGTAAAACACATAATCCTTTACCAGGAGTAAATGTAATTATTAAAGGAACCTATTATGGCGCCGCAACGGATCTTGATGGGAATTTTCATATCCCAAAAATCAAACCCGGGAGTTATGATGTGGAAGTATCCATGATTGGGTACAAAATAATCTTGAATACAGGCGTGAATA
>Ga0208408_1001644_pt1 | contig 12647 bp, 15 predicted proteins | sample ETNtaG_4_FD_185776 | JGI IMG/M metagenome (GOLD analysis project Ga0208408, IMG submission 185776) | Marine microbial and viral communities from oxygen minimum zone, Eastern Pacific Ocean - ETNP201406SV67 (SPAdes) (version 2) | ecosystem: Environmental > Aquatic > Marine > Oceanic ... | reverse complement strand
AGATGCAGTATTCAGACAAGATTTAACTGCGATTGAACAACTAGAACTTTGGAAAACATATCAAGTACATTGGTGTGAACACAAACCGTCAGTTACTATTTCTGTAAAAGAAGAAGAATGGATTGAAAAAACAGTGGAATGCCCCGATTGTAATAAGGGCAGAACAGTACATTGGAAGGAACATAAGTCAGGGAAGCATCCTTGGAAGCATCACTTCCCTTGTACGACATGTAAGGGGAATTATCAGACGAAGGTTTGGCAACCAAAATATTGTCAAATTATCGATTGTAACAATCACGCTACGATTCAGTGTGGCGAGGTAAATTTCGGTGCTAGAAGTTGGGTATGTGACGAACATTGGAAAGAAGATGATGTTGGTTTTGGCGGGTGGAATAATCATGACTGAAATTGTTTATTGTTGGAATGGTTGCATTGACAAGGATACAGGATGGAATAAAATTATGACCCCTGTCGTGATTGGTGATGAAGATTTTATGTTCTGCCCATTGTGTAATGAAGCATGGGAACCAGATTATGAGCAAATCCCCCCTAGTGCACCACACAAACTCAGAATGGAAGCAATTTATAGGCATGTTGAAGAAACTTCGAATAATCCTGATGTGAATTAACGGGTTATCTATGGGCCGTATTGAACCGTAGCGTTTGCACCGACCGACTGCAAGCCCTTTGGTTTTCCAATACCAAAGCAATGGGTATTCGGATAAACCCTCTGAACCTATCCGAAAGCGATTCAACCATACTCTGATCCAAGTCCGGAAGTAAGGGTCAGTATGACCTCATTAACAGATTGAGAAGTTTACTTGTTGAACTTACATCAAATCTGTAAGTGGAAATCTATATCCTATTATCAATATAACTGCTGAAAATTTCGCCTCAGTATTTCCAAGCATCCAGTATCTCCATTTACGGCCTTATCCAAAATTTCTTTTGGAGCCATCCAACCTCCACCAACCATTTTCACCTGTGGTATGTCTAACCATTCTTCTGCAGAAGCAAAATCCAATCCTCCAGTGGCACAAATACTAACATTTTGAAGTGGGCCACTCCACGATTTTACGGTTTTCAAACCTATTTGGGTTGCAGGGAATAACTTGACATAATCACAACCATGCTCCATTGCTTCCATCGCTTCAGAAATCGTTGAAACTCCCGGAATTATCGGCAAGGCTGATTTATCCATGGCTGCGTAAAGTGCAGAATTCATACCAGGCGTCACACCAAAATGTGCGCCCGATTCGGCAACTGAAAACAGACTATCTGAGTTGGTAATGGTGCCTACACCTACAATTAAATCAGGGTAATTAGCCAAGATATGTGAAAGAACAACCATCGCGTTGTCATTACGCAATGTTATTTCCAAATAAGTTAGGTTTGTTTCTTTCATTAAGCGCGCAATCAAATCAGCTTGTGCCAAACTTGAGAGATTAAGAACAGGTAGCATTTTTTGAGAAATTTCAGAAAAATCCATTACATCACCTCAATGAGTTTCCACCAAATTCCGAAGATGAAACATTTTGCCTAAAAACTGAGAACAATTCACGTCCTAAGCCAGGCTCAAACTTTGGCGCAATAGCTGGTTCACGACCTGTAAAATCTGCCTGAACTGAGATTAAACCCTGCTTTGAATCGATTGTAATCATATCACCATCTTGAATGTAAGAAATTGCCCCCTTTGATACCGCCTCAGGAGAGAGGTGAATTGCCGACAGTATACTGCCGCTGGCACCTGAAAGTCTACCATCGGTCAATAGAGCAATTTTATTGCCAAAAGACCGAATTGCTTCAAATATTGGCGCTAGGCCATGTAATTCTGGCATACCATTTGCTGCTGGACCTTGGAATCTTAAAACTACTACACAATCATGATTTAATTGACCAGCAGCAAAAGCGGCTTTCACTTCGGATTGAGAATGAAAGACCTTTGCTGGAGCCTCGATATATCTTTCAGATTCTTGAACACTGGAAATTTTGACCACTGCATTACCAAGATTTCCTTGTAAAAGTTTTACACCACCTTGTGATTCAAATGGTTCGTTAAATCTTCTGATTACAGTTTTATCATACTCCAATTCTAAATTTTGATAGGTTAAATTTCCATCCGCATCTAAGCAAGGCGTCATACGATAAGCAGACATACCATCGGGATGAATAGTTAGAATATCATCGTGTAAATATCCGTTATCTAATAATTCGGAAATTAGGTAAGTAGTTCCTCCTAATGAGTGAAATTTGTTGACATCGGCACTACCGTTTGGATATAATCTTACTAGGAGAGGAGTGATTGCTGAGATATCAGAAATGTCGTCTAAGGTTAACTCTATTCCTGCAGCTTTTGCTATAGCAATTAGATGAATTACCAGATTAGTTGAACCACCTGTTGCCATTAAACCGACCAATGCATTTACTATTGAACGTTCATCAACTAAATTTGCCAAACTCCTCTCAAAATTTTGTTGCTTGGACCATTCCAAAACCTGCTTGACAGTTTCTTTGGTTAATTGATCTCTTAATGCACAGTTAGGTGGAACAAAAGAGGCTCCAGGGATATGCAGCCCCATTAATTCCATGAGCATTTGATTTGTGTTGGCGGTTCCATAGAAAGTACATGTTCCCGGACTATGATATGCTTTTGACTCCATTTCTAGGAGTGCATCATCATCAACTTCCCCCTTTGCATTTAATACTCTTACCTTTTTCTTCTCTTCATTTGAGATCCCTGTTGGCATCGGTCCTGCTGGGATTAGTGCTGTGGGTAAATGGCCTGATGTAAGCGCGCCAATCAATAAGCCTGGAACTATTTTATCACAAACCCCCAGTAATAACTGGCCATCAAACATCTCGTGAGAAAGTGCAATTGCAGTAGACAATGCAATGACGTCTCTAGAGAATAGACTCATCTCCATACCGGGTCTGCCTTGAGTGATTCCATCACACATTGCTGGCACCCCACCTGCAACTTGTGCCGTACCACCATATTCAAGTGCAGATTGTTTAATCAAATTTGGATATGATTCAAACGGCTGATGGGCTGAAAGCATGTCATTATACGCTGTCACTATACCAAGATTTGCGGTTGATCCACCTAAAATACCATCTTTGTTATTACCGCAAGCAGCAGCAGCATGGGCGAGATTTCCACATGACAATTTTTTACGTTGTGGAGAATCAGTAAGTTGTTTTCGCATCTGATCTAGGTATTTCTCCCTAGTTTTGAGTGAGCGTTTCTTAATCCGTTCGGTGATTTTTATAATTTCAGGATTCATTGCTCTGACCACCATACCTGCGGGGTTACCTTATCATGGTTAAACAGTATTCTCATCGGTTTACTATATGAGTCATCTCTCTCTAAGCATGACCGAAGAACTTTCATTTTTTCTTGCCCTTTGCCAAGTAAATGAATGTGTGAAGCAGAAGAAAGAGCACTCCATGTAAGGGTCATTCTTTGTTCGGATTGACTTGATGGGGAAACTTTCTGTTTTAGAGCATCCGTGGTGAATAATAAGTCAATTTCTTCTTTGCCTAAATCAGGAAACCATGATGCAGTGTGACCATCAAGCCCCCAACCAAATATTGCAATATCTGGTTTTACTATAGGTTCTATTCGTATGTCAAGCCATTTAGAATTAATTCCCTGAAACGCTTTTTTTGCCATCGTTAAATTGCATCTTTCACTTCCTAGAGGAACGCATCTATCATCTCCCATAAAAAAATTGCATTTGTTCCAATTAACATCCATAGCCGCTAATGTTAGATACACTAGACTAGGAGTTGTTCCACCAGCTAATGCTATGGTAGGAGATTTCCCTTTGTCTATCAAATTATTTATCTGACCGGACAATTCATCGGCCATTGATTTTGCTAGGTCATCGAAGTTTGCAAATATGTTCAATCATCTCCCCCCAGACCGTAGCCCCAGAAACTATTCTTGTGTTTGGCAATCAGTAAATCTGATTCCTCTGGACCCCAAGTTCCTGCGAGGTAACTATACATTGGCATACTGTCATCTTTCCAGGCATCAAGTACGCCATCGCACCATTTCCAGGCTAGTTCTACCTCTTCGCGGTGCATAAACAAGGTTGAGTTTCCTTCAATAACATCAAGCAATAAACGCTCATATGCATCTGGTAATCTCGCATCAATACTATCAGCATAATATAAGTCGAGAGGTACTTGCTTTAGTTCAAGAGATTTGGGTCCAGGTTGTTTGATCTGCATCAACAATTGAATAGATTCATCGGGTTGTAATCTTATGACAATACGGTTTGCTTTACGATTTTTCTTAGATACATTTAGTGTCCAATGTGGCACTTCCTTGAATTGAATTACCACCTCTGAAAGTCTTTCTTGCATACTCTTGCCTGTTCGCATATAGAACGGGACTCCTGCCCATCGCCAGTTTTCTACCTGCATTTTCATTGCTACAAAGGTCTCGGTTTGAGAATCCTCAGCAACTCCCATTTCCTCCGTGTAGCCCTTGCTTTTGTTATCACTTGAAGCATATTGTGCTCTAACCGTATCTCTCCTAGCAGTTGCCCCTTTGAGGGGTTTGAGGCTCCTCAAAACTTGGACTTTCTCGGCTAGAATAGATTCTGGCTTGTCATCTGCTGGTGGCTCCATGGCAATTAAGCAGAGTAACTGTAGCATGTGATTTTGAATAATATCTCTCAGTGCCCCATATCTGTCATAGTAACTTGCACGACCTTCAACACCAACAGTTTCTGCCACAGTAATTTGAACATGATCGATGTAATTTCTATTCCACAACGGCTCAATTACCGCATTAGCAAATCTCAAAACCATTAGATTTTGTACTGATTCTTTTCCTAGATAATGGTCGATACGATATATTTTTGATGGCTCAATGTGCTTTTCTATTGAATCGCTAAGTAATACACTGGAATCATAACTATCACCCAATGGCTTCTCTAAAACTACTCTGGTATTCTGGTCCACAAGTCCACTTTGTGCAATTCCTTCTGCGAGAATATGAAATAAATCAGGAGCTGTAGAAAAGTAAAAAATTGTTGTTTTGGCATTTGGTAATTCATCGTTTAATTTCGCATAGTCTTGTTTATTCATAGCATCAAATTGATGATATTTTAATCGATTAAAAAAGTCGCTACCACGAACCATAGTCTCATTTCGTTCACAAACTACATCACAAAATTCGTTATCAGTGAAGGATTTTCTCCCTAGGGCATGGATAGTGCCTTCGCTTAAATGCCCTTCAATATCACAAGCGTATAATGATGGGATTAGTTTCCTCAATGATAAATCACCGGAACCTCCGATGATGACTAGTCTAAATTCTCCCATCGTTTGTTCGGCCTTTGTGAACATATATTCCATTTTTGGCGTGTGGATTAAACACAAATTCATCGTGTAATATCTCTGCAAGTGCGTCTAAGTCTATGTTATTCCATGCATCATTGTAAGCTGCTATGATTGACATATTTCCACCATAATCATCCATTTTTTGAACTTTTACCACCCAATATGGGAATGTTATCCCATGTGGCGGTTGAGCCAATCATCAAATCCAGCTTTTGGTTTTGCACCTGTTTCTTGGTCGACCATCTGTCCGTTGTGGAATAAAACAAGTGATGGAATCCCTCGTACTCCATAGCGTCCAGGCGAGTTAGGATTCTGATCTACATTGACTTTAGCTATTGTCAGATTCTCTCTTTCCCCAGCAATCTGTTCTAGAATAGGTGCAATCATCTTACACGGTCCACACCAAGGCGCCCAAAAATCAACTAATACCCATTCATTATCATTAGTTACTTCATCGAATGTTGCGTCCGATGCATCTACAATTCCATCTGCCATCTCTTATCTCTCCCGTGCATCCGAATGCTTACGGAGAGGGTCTTTGAACCTGCCGTTGAAAGGTGAAGGATTGAGAACCCACCCCCACTCGGGTAGGTCAGGAGGAGATAGGGTTGAACATCTGTCCAAGTATTCTGACTGCCGACTTCTGTAAGATAGGTGATGTGGTTGATGAAGCCGTAGCGGCAGGAATTGAATGGATACATCTTGATGTAATGGATGGCAATTGGGTAGTTAACAAGACGATCACTTTCGGCCCCGCAGTTATTTCTTCCATTCGCGAGCGAGTGGGCCCTGATGTTTTCCTTGATTGCCATTTGATGATTACCAATGCCGCCGACACTTGGAAGCAGTATGTTGATGCGGGCGTCGACCTTGTAATTGCTCACATAGAAGCCGTTGATGATTTCCCTACGCTCATAGATAATCTACATGGGGCTGGTTGTCAAGCAGGGTTAGTTTACAATCCTTCAACACCCATTGATAACATCCTTCCTCTTTTGCCTAATCTCGACTTAGTACTCACCATGTCAGTAGTTCCAGGTAAGGGCGGCCAATCATTCATGCCTGAGGTAGAAGGTAATGTACGTTCACTGCGTTCTGCAGTAGACGCACAGATATCTCAAGGTGGCCGCCAAACTAAATTGATGATTGACGGGGGTATCAAAGCACACAACATTGCAGAGGTTCGAGATTGGGGGATTGAAGCTGCTGTGGTTGGCTCAGGATTAATCAATAATAAAGGAACAATCGCTGAAAATCTTGCTGAAATTAAAGCCCGGCTTAGCAATAATGACTGAGTTAATCGCACGAGGGTTGAAATCGGACCGATTCAGCCCCACCTTTATGCCCACAGCGGAATGGATGGTTGACGAAGTCAAGAAAGTCTATCCAGACGCTGAGGTAGAGGTAATGGACACTACTGGAACTGGTGACCATTGGTTCGTGAAAGTAGTCGATTCCTCCTTTGAGGGGATGCGCCTCATTCAAAGACAGAAACCAATAATCAGTCATTTTAAACCACATATTGCTACAAATTATGTGCACGCACTTGACCTAAAGTGTTGGACTCCTGAACAGGCAAAAGAGAAAGAAGGCGACACACCATTTTCCCCACACGAGGCGCGCCGAAGTGGTTTTGTGGGGCTTCAAGTAAAACGTGAAAATAAAGAGGAATAGAAATGACTGAATTTAATTGGACAGCAGCAGAGTTACAAAAAATTGTAGATGAGAACCGTTTGGTACTTTTCATGAAAGGCACACCAGAACAACCCCAATGCGGTTTTTCATCACGAGCAGCAATGGTTTTTCAACAATTAGAACAACCCTTTGTTTCAGTTAACATACTCTCAGATCCTCGTGCAATTCCATCTGTATGCGAGTGGTCAGACTGGCCCACTATGCCCCAGTGCTTCGTTGATGGTGAGTTAATTGGTGGATCAGACATAGCTCTTGATATGTATGAATCAGGGGAACTTCAACAAATGATTGATGAGAAGCCCCAAGAAGGGTAGTTAACATGGCCTTTGAATGCAATATTGAGGCGCGAGGAAAAGCGCATAGAATGAAACTCGGCATTCGTCTTGTAATCGTCAGTATAATCATTGGAATCCTTACGTTCTTCAGTATTCTCCCTTCGTCCCTTGGTTGGGTTTTGTTTGGGTGTGCCTTTGCTGGAGGTGCATTCACTATATGGGAATCCAGAATGGGTTGGTGTGTTGTCCGAGCAATGGGATTCAATACTAGAATCTAATCAACATTTAGGGGGACATCGTCCCGTTTTTGTTGGGTATTTTTCATACCAGTTGCCATTACAAAGACGAAAATTGATGAAATGGCGGCCGCTTTTACAGCACCATCTACAGGATTAGTTTGTGTGCTAATTAGATAGAAGCACAGAAGAAAACTAACAACTATTCCACCCCAAAGAATACGAGTATAATTCCAAGGCTTTTCACTAGTTTGAATAAGTGCTAATGAAGGACTAGCAATAACATGGAATAACCATGCTAACAGAAGCCAACGGAATGGTTTTGACACAACATCAGCATAATCACTGAAAAGTATTTCAAAAGCAAAGGGCCCAACTACAAGGCCAATTAATACGCCAATAGGGCAGAGAATAGCACTGTAAAGAAAAGCCAATTTATAGCGATGTATTAATTTATCAATATCATTTCTAACTTCTCCAAACCATGAAAGTAGAATTGCCCTTAGTGATAGAATTGGGCCATAGCCTGCGATAAATCCGAGCCAGGCTATTTGGAAAATAGCAACATCTTCAGGACTTGCGAGTATTCCAAGAAGCAATTTTTCTATTCGCACATTAATTACCAGTGCTGCTGAAGCGAATAGGAAAGGAAGCCCAGCATCTATTAATTCACGTGAATTCATTTCTGCAGTATCAGGAATAGCACCATCCGTTTCTTCTAATTGGGGTGCGATTTTGATCCAATAAACTGAGGCCGCAATAACACAGGAAGCAAGGGGGCCAATGATAGTAGCAATTGCAAATTGCAAGATATCTTGTGCCCAAAATATCATCAATAGAGCAACAATCCCTCTATCACTTATTCTAACAAGAGCCTCTAATCTTGCTTCCCCACAAGCACGCATCGCTGCTCTATGGGCGTAGGCTAATACTAGAATCCCTGCTGCAAATGAAAGAAGAATAGCGGGGCCAATCCAACCCCCGAACAAGAATATACCCAGGTAGGCAAAGAGGCCACAACTGAAAGCCACTATTACGGCTTGAATCCCACTTACCTTTTTGAGAACGATATCAAGTTTTGAGCCCAGCCTCTCACCATCTCTACCAATTATTGTAGGTAGGCCAAGATCTACTAGAATAACACAGACATGGAAGAAGTCCAGCAGTAAAATGAAGGTACCATATTCGTCACTAAGGAGACTTCGTGTAAGTATCACATGGATGACAATTCCGAAGAACAAATTTATTGCATCTGCACTAGAAAGCCACAAGGTGTCTCGGTGTGGGACAACCTTTCTGTCGCCCATTTAATCACCCTTCAATTCTAATAATCGTGTGTTCAATTCTTCAGTAGTATATTTCCAATCAAACTCTAATTCAGCATCTGTTCTAGCTTGCTTCCCAAGACTCAAAAGGTCTAATTGAAGTAATTTTTCCACGCTATCCGCCCATTCATCTAATGTAGCATTGGATGAAACTAATTTAATCCAATCTCTTTCACCAACAGAGCGATGTGGAGTAATATCAGAGAGAATCATTGGTAGTCCAACTGCTGCCCATTCTCGAACTTTTAGAGGGCTAGCTAGACGCCATATGTTGCTATCAGGTAGAGGAAATATGGCGATATGGCCAGTGGCCAAAAACTCAGGTATTTTTTCAGGTGGCAAAGGTCCTATCACTTCTAACCAATCTTGTAGGTAAGCAGTTTTTTGTAGAGCATTTAATCGATTGCCACTTCCAGCCATTCTTATCTTGAATTCTAGACCTCTTGCTGAGAGGATTTCTCCAATATGTATGATTCGTTCAATATCTCTTTCTTCATCTAACTGCCCATGATGTACAATAGTAACAGGCCCAGAGAAATTTGCTATAGTGAATTTACTAACATCCACTCCTGCTTCCATTAAAGTTACAGGTTTCACTATCCTTTGTTTAGCATGATGCCAATCAGCAAGTGCTTCTGATTTCAGAACAGAACCTTTTGCACCATCCTTGCGTCTTGCAAGACGCCAAGCGCGTTGATATTCAAACCGTTGCAACCTGCCTATTAGTGAGTTGAATACTGGTGGACTTCTATCGACAATCAACCAAGGTGTTTCAGCGTACTTCAGTGAAGAAATCGCACCGGCTACTGCTTGCCATTCCACTAACGCGACATCAAAATCATTCTCTTTGAGAAGAGTAGGCAAGGTTCGTTTGAGAGATGAGCCAAATGTTAACCAGCCTAGGCCTGATTTCTTAGATCTTGTAACACCAATAAATCTGCATCCCGCGGCATTAACCAGCTCTTCAACCCCATCGCCCTCAGGTGCAACGAGTGTAACCTCCCAACCGCGCTTTGTCAATTCTTTAGAAACAGCCAACTGAGTAGTACTTGCGAGGTCGCTCGCTAAGCGTTTTGCAGTCGCCCAGAGTAGTTTCACGTTACTCCGATGTGCCGACTCCTATATCGTTACTACACCACCCCCGCCACGGGGTGACCTAGTTGAATACCGTCCTGCACATCGGCCCAGTCGAAAGTAAAGGTGGCATGCAAGCAACTATTCATCATCATCTCAAACACCCGCCAAAGGGGTGGAAAACTGATTCTATTAATACACATGTAGATGGCTCAGTATTAGCTAAAATCAATACCTGGAGACATGCAAAGAAGGAATTATCTAATCGATTGAAGAATAACCCTCCAGATGTAGTTCATATACACACTGCAACTAATTATTCTTGGTGGCGAAAATTACGAGCAGTAAAGATGTGCATCACAGCAAACATTCCTATTATTCTCCAAGTACACGCGGGAAATTTTCATAATTTCTTACAAGATAAATCATCTGCTGCTAGAGATTTTACAAATATTGTGAGTCATAAATTAGTTTCCCCTGTAGCCTTAACACCCAGACATAAAGAAGAAATTGGGCTCTCAAAAATGTCTGTAATAGGGTCACCCGCTCCTTCCATAAAACAGATAGATCCATCCAATAGGGATAGAAATATGCTAATTCTACTCGCCCGCCCCTCTCCTATCAAGGGCCATCGCCTTGCAATTGCTACTGTACAAAATCTTAGAGAAAGGGGCCATGCTGTAAATCTCCATCTTTCAGGGATATCCCCTTCACACCAATGGGTTCACAAATTAGGTTCTGAAGATGGCATTCATGCTCGTGGGTGGTTATCTGGAAATGAGAAAAATCAGTTATTAGATAAAGCAGGACTACTATTGATTCCTTCAAAATATGAAGGGATGCCAGTATCGGCAATGGAGGCGCTTTCTTGTGGGCTTCCAGTAATTGCATCGCCTGCATGTGATGGAATATTGGGCGAAGGGGGAATTATAGTAGAACAATTTGATTCTAATTTATGGGCTAATGCTATTGCAGAGATACTAAACGATGAAGAAAAGTGGCGTGAATTATCACTTGCAGGTCCGAAAGCCGTTGTGAAACAGACCCCTGAAGAACTTGGAAAACAATGGGCAGAACTCTATGATAAATCATTGAAGGAGGCATCAATTTGACCCCTACAGAATGGCTTGCTTTAGGTCAAATTGGTTTTGGTTCTTTGGCAATAATCCCTTTCCTAGTTCAAGATTGGCTTAATCGCCGTTGGATTTCTAAATGTCCCTTCCCCTCATTCCCTTCAACAAAAAATGCAGATCTTCCAAATATGACGGTGATAATTTGTGTGCGTGATGAAGAGTTAGTGATTGGTGGTAAATTATCAGACCTTTCTACAAATAAATATCCTCATGACCAGTTAGAAATTCTAGTAATTGACACGGGTTCTTCTGATAGAACAATGCAAGTTGTTGAGGATTGGATTTCTGATAATCCTAAATTTGGGGCATTAGTGAGGTTACTTTCCACCACTTCTGTAGCTGGCAAATCAGCAGCGGTAAATCTTGGTTTAGCAGAATCTCGCCTTGAGAGTGAAATAATACTTCTTACTGATGCAGATTCACGGCTAAGCGAAGGCGCCCTTGATAGAATAGGTCGTTGGTTTTTGAATCCGGACATTGGGGCAGTATGTGGTCGTCAGCAACCAATTGGCATTGATGGTAAGCCGCAATTAGATTCAGGGGCATATCGTTCATATTACAATAGAGCAAGAGAGGCTGAGAGCAGGCTTGATTCAACACCAATTTTCGAAGGTTCTCTAGCAGCTTACAGGCGCTCAGCCATCAATGCCGGAGTTGTTGCAGACTCTAATGCAGACGATTCTCAGCTAGCATTAGAGGCGAGAAAGCAGGGGCTGAGGGCAATTCATGATCCAGAACTCCATTTCTTTGAAGCAGTACCAGTCACACCTACAGCAATTCATGTTCAAAGAGTGCGTAGAGCACAGGGGCTAGTACGTCATTTATGGCGCAATTCGAATATGATGTTCAGTAATAAAATAAGCACACCCATGCGCATGACATTATGCTCATTATTTTATGTTCATGTGAAAATGCCCTTCTTTGTAATGCTCTCACTTGCTTGTGGATTAACTCTACTTTCAGCATTTTTTTGGGCAGCACCTATGGCTTATTTTTCTCTCCCTTTTTCTTTGGCCATATTGAATGGTATTGCTCTTCTTTTCCTTTCGCTGGGTTGCTTTAGTGCAGGTAACTCTTCCAAACAATGGTGGTTTACGACTGCTCCTTTCTCATTTATTCATGCAATGTTTGTATTGGTTTGGGTACACCTAAGAATTGCTCTTGGGATTAAATCACACATATGGAAACCAATACAAGAGGTACGTGAATCAATCCATCGTTATGATGAATTGTGAAATCACAAAATATGATACAAAAAAAATAGCTCCCGTTAGGCCGCCAAAGGCGACCCAACGAGAGCCGTGTTCGAATTACTTGTGTGTTTTTTTAGAACAACTTTTCAGAGTTCAGTTAACTACAACAGCGCCATCGCCAGCCACAGTGTGGCCGTTGTTGGTCACTGAGATATCTACTGCGCAACCTGTTGCGCTGCAGATTTCTTCGGTGCCTTCACTTAGGAAGATGTACTCCCCAGGTTCCCATGCGTTGTCGTTGTCGCCAGCTTGCTGACTGATACTGCAGTCATCGCCTGCTGCTACACTACAGGTGTAGACA
>Ga0208408_1001639_pt1 | contig 12675 bp, 23 predicted proteins | sample ETNtaG_4_FD_185776 | JGI IMG/M metagenome (GOLD analysis project Ga0208408, IMG submission 185776) | Marine microbial and viral communities from oxygen minimum zone, Eastern Pacific Ocean - ETNP201406SV67 (SPAdes) (version 2) | ecosystem: Environmental > Aquatic > Marine > Oceanic ... | reverse complement strand
GACCGACAAAAAATTGCCGATGCTTTAGACTTAAACGAATCGTCTAATACTTTAAGTTAAAATTCTATTCCAACAATTCGTGAATACCGTAATACAAAAAGTAAACTGCTAGTACAATAAATATCCAACGACTAGCTCTCCATATTTTAGCAACTGGAATTTTTCTAATTTGTTTTGATGCTACTAGGCCGACTATAAGCAAAGCACCCAATCCAATCACAGCACCTAATCCAATACTCATTACAGATGTACCTGCGTACATTAATGCTGTAAGAAATGCTACAATTTCTGCACCTTCTCTAAACACGGTAAGAAATACAATTAATGCCAATGCTAATATTGGTCCATTACTTTTTAAATTAGCCTGAATAATTTTTGTATGTTGTACTGCTCCATGACAGAACCATGCTGTCCAAAACAATAATCCAGAGGCGGCAAGTGCCGTCCATCCTTCTACTGCTTCAAAGTCGTTTGCAATGAACTGTTGAGCAAAGTATCCTAATATCACTGCACAAACAAGTGCTAATGCTGTTGATCCTAATATTGTTATTTTTTGTCTATAATTGGTTACCATTAGCCAAGCCATCTGTACTATTAGATATGCTTCTAGGCCTTCTCTAAACCAAATAAACGTAGGTGCTAATGTTCCTGTCATAATATTAGTATATTGCGAATAGTACGCAATCGCAAGTATTTATTTTTACTTTGGTAATCTAAGTTAAATGTGAGTTATTTTAACTCTACAGTTCCGCCGGCTTCTTCTAACTGCTTTTTAAGTTTTTCAACTTCTTCTTTTTCAATATCTTCTTTAACTGGTTTTGGTAAATCCTCAACAAAATTCTTGGCTTCCATTAACCCTAATCCTAATATATCTTTAATTGCTTTTAATACTGGAATTTTTTTGCTCTCACCAAATCCTGTTAGCATAACGGTTGCAGTTGCTTTCTCTTCTGCTGGTGCTGATGCTTGGGCAGGTGCTGATTGTAAGTTATCTAGGTCTATGTTCCACTCTTTGGCTAGTTTTTTAGATAGGTCTAGTGCTTCTAGAACTGTAAGTTGCCCTAGTTCCTTCACTAATGTATCTATATTTGCCATTATTTGTTATTATTTTTTTCGTTTACCCATGTAATGCTCAGATGGTTCGTAGTCCCATCGTTTGCCATGATGTCCCCTCAAATCTGCGTACCACATTCTAAGTCTTACTATAAATTTTCGAATTCTTCTGCTCTTGATCGTCACTTAACTTATCGCCCTATCTTTTTCTTCCTACCAATTGGTAATTTTTGTTCTTTAACGAAAATCTTCCCTTTTTTCGTCTCCCACTCAATAGTTACCATCGGAGCCTTAGAAGATGCTTGAAATGACTTTAGAGCTTTCTTAAATGATGTTGCCTCAATTATTTTTTCTTCTGTTCCAGATATAATTTTAAATTCTCTCATTTTTGGCATAATAATTTAATGTAACATAAGATTGACTTTTTGTCAACTGTATGCTTAAATATTAATAAGTTTGTTGACTAATAATTAATAAGCGGACAAGACGAGAGTTCGAATCTCTCCACCTCCACCAAATTTTGGTGGCTTATGTAATCCCTTTCGGGGGTGTTATTGGAAATCGATTGACGTCTAAACTTGTTACGAGAACTTGGACATGGTACTGACCTAACAGGCCGTTTTTAAATGCAAACAAAAGAGCATTAGGATTTGCTGACTTTACAGTTGGTATGTCTGAATTGAGATTAGCGGCGTAATAACTGTTTAATTTCTGGGGTAATGGCAACCACCTCGCAACAGAACGGTTGCCTCTTCATTTAAAAACAACATATAACTTATACCTTCATATAACTCATGCAACTATTGATTTAAATAATTGCGTCAAGGGGGAGGTTATGTTTAAAAAGGCACAAAAACGAACAAATTATTGGTCTAAGATCAGAAAGAAGGCACCTAAAGTCCCTGATATAACTTGTCCTGACATTGATTGGGTAGTAAATCAATTAGAAAAGGCTATCGGCAAAACATTAACACAAACCCAATTTAAAAAAATAGAACGTAAGATGGAAAAATTAAGAGTAACTAACGAACAATTAAGAGAAAACGGAGTATACTGGCATGATGCTTGTAAGGAAACTGTTCGTGATTTACTTGGAAAGAAAAAGAGCTCTGATACACCGTGGTTTTATAGAAGCTCCTTGGATTAGATAATATGTGGAAAGTACTTGTTATATTATGTATGGTTGGGTATGATTGCACAGCATTTCAACAAAGCCCAATGCAGTTTTATGAAACCTATGAAGAGTGTCTTATTGTTGCTCGTCAAAAACGGGACCTCTTAATAATGAGATATGCAGAACATGGTTATTATATAACAGAGTCAAAAGCAGTTTGTGAACAACAACCAGTAACTTAAATGAAATGGGTATTAATAATATATTTTTTTATTAGTGGTCCTAATGGTGGATGGACAGAAACAGATAGAACTTTTTACCAAACTAAACAACAATGTATAGAATATAAAGATTTTTTCAATGACCTTCCTAAACCTGGAACACTAATGGCTAGATGTAAAAGAGTTGATTCCGTAAGCAAGTAGAACACCACGTGGCTTCGTTGACAAATTTGTCAAATCTGTTATAATTATTATATGGCCGTATATAAAGGTGAAAAAATTGATGTATTAGATTACATCAAAGAAATACATACAAAAATTGCAGAAAGTACCGACTACAAACAAATTCTGGTCGACGCAAAAGCTAAATTAAAAAAAGATCTTGCAAAAGGATACCAATGGGGCAAAATTGAGCAAGTACCTATTAAAAAATTAAAACTAGATTATCAAGTACAAAGAGATTTTGTTTTAAAACACGCATTCAAAACTATAATTGCTAACTTTGATCCTAGAATAGTTACATCTCCTGTTTGTGTTAAAAGTTCAAAAGAAGATGAATATCATGTGGTGGACGGACAACACGGTCCAACTATTAGTAGAATTATGGTTGCCGTATTAAATGCCGAAGACTATATTCCCTGTTGGGTTATACACGAAGACGATCCTGCATTTAAAGGCAAATTGTTTATTGTATTGAATAAGACAGGAAAATTAGGTGCAAGTTATTATGACACTTTAAAAGTTGAAGTAAAACATTACGACAATGCCTTAGAGGTTCTTAAAAAAGATCCAAACGATATAAATGCCCGTGATACAATTTCGGATCCAACATATATTAATGCTAGTGAAACAGTCAAAGTTTTTGCAGATGTTAATATCGATTTAGAACCAACTAGTACACGAGGAACTACCACTAGTGGTGGTAATGATTTTTATTTTAGTCATATACAATATGCCAGAGAAAATACAGCACTTATAAAACGAGATGCAATGAAAAAAATATTAGAAGCATACAAAAAAGTATGGTGCACTCCTGGTAGTGACCCAAAAGTTGATAATGGATTATTTTCTGGTATGGTTTATTTGTATTCAGATGCTGATAGAAAAGATTGTAAACTTCCAGATGATTGGATTGAACAAGTTTATCAAGTGTTAAAAGATAATCTAGGAGCAAGTGCAGAACATATACACAATGCCTGTATTAAAGCACAATGTAAAGAAGTAACTCGTACATGGAGTACAAAAACACAATGTCCTACAGCAATAAGAGATATTTTTGTAAGATGTGCTGATCCAAAACTATTACAAAAAATAAATTTACCGTATGATAAAAACTTAAATTTGAAAATAGTTGGCGAAGATGCTGATTTAGTTGAAGGATTTAATTTCAAAAAGATTGCATAATGTTACCTACAAATTTTTACGAAAAAGCAAAGCAAGTTTTCTTTAATAAAGGTAGAGCAAATCAGTCTGATATAGATACTAGAATTCAAGCATTTAAACAAGTTATTGATAACATTAAAGAAGAACGTTTAGATGAGAATATTGATCTTAAAAAAGATATAGCATTAAGTGACATACAAAATAAATGTCTTAGACTAGCAACTAATTTATATATTAGAAAAATTAATGCTACTAAAGGTGCACAATATTATGAACAAGGAATAGACGAAGCAGACGGTAAAATTTTTGAACACGTTATTCCTTTAGAAAATCATTTAATTCCATTATATATGAAAAGTATTATTACTTTTGATCAATTAATTAGATTCCCTACCTGTAGACTTTCTAAAAAAAGTGACAACTTATTAACTGGAAAACTAAAAGATGAGAACACTGATTTAGAACATCCATTTCAAAGATACCGAACTGCAGGTATAAAAACAAATTTTTATAAAATTAACGGTGACTTAATAGATCCTGCCACTTATACACTAGATGAACATTACAAATATTTTATCAATGATTAATAAACTTTCAGCAATATTGTTCTACATAGTTTGGACACCAATATGTATATTACCAATTGGCGGAGTAATGCTTTGGGCAATATTATATACATGGTACGGATATGCTATAGGCTTTATTAAAAAATTATGGAAAATTATAAACAACAAATAGAAAACATGATTGAAACATGTAATCTTCATGCTACCAGTTACCATGGTGGCAAAAAAATTAATTTAAAAATACAAGAAGCTATGAGAACAATACCAAGACATAATTTTGTAAAACATTTTCCGTATCAAGATAAACCTATACCAATTGGACATGGTCAAACAATTTCACAACCTTTTATTGTAGCATATATGACAGATATGCTTGATATAGATCCTTCACATAAAGTATTAGAAATTGGCACAGGTTCAGGATACCAAGCGGCAATACTATCTGAAGTTGCTTCAAAAGTTTATACAGTTGAAAGAATTAAAAAATTAGCGGAACAATCAAAAATACCTCTTGAACATTATAGTAATGTACATATGAAAGTTGGCAACGGATATAAAGGATGGGAAGAACACGCACCTTATGATAGAATTATTGTAACAGCCATGCCAGATTATATTCCAAGGTCATTAGTTAATCAATTAAAAGATGGTGGCAAAATGATTATTCCTGTTCAAGGTATACTAGTTTTAGTTACTAAAACAGGCGAAACATACACTAAAAAAGAATTAATAGGAGTACGTTTTGTTCCACTGGTAAATGAAGTTTGATTGTTTTTATAAAGTTACTGTAACCACGTGTGTTCCAGAATCTATAAACTTCTTTGAAGATGAAGAAATATATCATTGGGGATATTATCCATATAGTTTGGTAATCAAAGAAATAAAAGAACTTTACAAAGAGGGTGCTGATGCTGTAGAATTAGAAATGATAACACAAGACGAGTTTGACAAAATTATAAAACCATATACACCATGAAAGAATTTAAATTAAACATTAAAGTAGGCGACGAAGTAGAAGTAGGACGATTTCGTAATGTAATTGCAAAAGTAAAAGCAATCGAAATAGACAAACATGGGCAACCTGTTATTATAACAAATAAAGGTGCAAAGAAATTATTAAGTTGTCGTTTGGTAAAATTACATAAAACATCAAAACAAACACTAATGGAAAAAAAAGGAAGAAATCCATACCAAATAGGTTCAGATGCTAGAAAATGGAACCTTAAATAATGACTTTTTCTGAAGGTATTGCTTTAGGACTTATTGGCTGTATTCTTACCGTTGCAGGATTCTTTATAGCATTTACACTTGTAACAAAGGGAGAAAAAACCAAAGAAGATCAGATTAAAGAAGAGAAAAGACTCAGTAAAATCTTTCCAGATTTCAACAAGAAATAGCCTGGTTGACATTCTTTCCAAAATAATATATAATGGTAACTATGCAAAAGCGAGCATCGGGTTCACAAGTGCGTAGAAACTCATTTGTCAACTTCAACCATATCACCCCCTTTAGGGTATATATTTTAGAAGCAGAAAGGCTGGTGACAGGCTTACTGCGAGACTGCGTAAGAACTTGTTCCCGATGTTAGGCTTTTAGTATGAGAAAAAAATCACAAGAGTTATTAGATAATTTAAACAAAATTACTGCTAAACCAAAAATGACATTTGAAAAAAATGTTGAATCTTATACTAATAGACATTATCCTAGCACTATACACAAATTACCAACAAGTTATGACAAAGCAAAACGTTATAAAGACGAAGAAGGTGAAGAATATATTAAAATTGATAGAGTATATGGAGGACTATACGAGTGCCAACTTAGACAAAAAGATGGTACAATATATAAAGGTAAACTCTATAATAAAAAAAGATTAATTAAAAATGAGGTAGATGGTAAAAACTTTTATTCACAATGTCATATGACGTCTAATGGACGTTGGTTTGATAATTGTGGATTACCAATTGAACCACCAAAACAAGTAGACATCGAACCTGAAGCAAAACCAGATGAAGACGACATTAAAGAACAAAAAAGAATAGCACGTGAAAGAGAACAACGAATAATAGCAGGATTAAAATGAGTTGTTTGTCTTTACTTTTTGCCTTATCAATGCACATTGGATTAGAAGGAAATTATAATAACTACCATCCACACGCACGATGTCAAAAAGATGCTTTAATATCAGGAGTTTATTATAATAGTGAAGATAATGTATCTGCTTACATTGGTCTTGAACATAACGGATTTGAAGTTGGATTAGTTACTGGTTACAGCGAAGATGTAGTTCCTATGTTTAGATATAAAAAGAATAATTGGTTTATTGCTCCTGGATATGAAATTGACGGGACTCATGGAATTGTAATTGGATGGGAGTTTAAGTTAAAATGAATTCATTAGCAAAACTTTTTGAACCCAGCAAAGACCGTTTAATTGGTAATGCTAAACGTATGATGGATACAGCAACTGATCCATGGTTTCAGCAATATTGGACAAAAGTTTATATTCATTTGTTAAAACAATACAAAAAACTCAACTAAATAGGTTTAACAACGCCACTTTCGAGTGACGCCGGAATAAACAGGACGCTTGAGTTTTAACTCTTTACTGCCAATCAGAACGCCCTTCCGTGTGATACCAAGTATCTAGTTTTCAAAAAAATAAATGTAAGGTGTTTTAACAATGTTGTTGCAAATCCTATCATACATTGTTAAAATATCAAGAGCAAATAAAACAAAAAAGGGAAAAGTTAAAATGAAGTTAAAAATTTTATCAATTATTTTGGCGTTTATGCTGTCAATATCAGCGAATGCCGGTGAAAAAATAACAATGATTCTTGCAGGGTCTCCGGGCGGTACTTTCAATGCTTTTAATGCCGAGTTGATCAAAGATCTCGAAGAAGCAGGATACGATGTGGATGCACAGCCAGGTGAAAGTATGGTAAAGGGAGGACAGATTTATTCAGGCCTTGACAAGGAAAACGTGTTTGTTTTTCTACCATCAAGCCAGTTGAACGCAGAGGACGATCTTGTAGACAGAGAACACACAGTGAACACCACAGCACAACATAATTTTATGTTTGGAGTTGTTAATTACAAATCACTTTGTGTCAAATCAGGCACAGACCTCAACGCAGTTTTTAATACAGGTAATGCACTCAAAATCGGAATGAATGAGGGCGAGAGAATCAACGACAAGTATGTTGAAAGATGGAACAAGGTAACAGAATCAAAAAATATTATGGTTCCTTATAACTCGAGCGGTAAGCAGATAAAAGGACTTATTACAGGCGACATAGATGTTACACTGGTGAACGAGGCAAAAGCCTTGAGGTTTAGTAAAGAAGGAATTGTCACATGCAATTACACAACCAACCCCAACGGTGGAAATGGATTTGATCCGTTGATTGCAAAGATCAATGACAGTTGGTTTGGTTGGCACTACGAATATTTGTTATTGGGGCATTTGAAAAATAGTGATGAAGAATTTAGCCAAAGGTTCCACAAGGTGGTGACTGCTATCATAAATGATCCAACAAGTAATGCAGGTAAAAAGATAGCAAAAAATGGATGGTTCGCACAAGACCTATCGCAGGAAGACTTGGAGAAAAAGTACAAAGAAGTTTACGACGCGACATCTAAATTATTGAAGTAAACCCAATCACATGGAACTAGATTATACTTTTATAGTGATTGGTTCTTTGGCAGGAGTCATTGGAGGCATGATGCCAGGCGTAGGCATGACTGTGATGATGATTTCCGCCTACCCTTTACTTGTTTCTTTACAAGTCGAACAAATATTCCAACTATACATCAGTGCCATACTTGTAAGCCAGTTTGCAGGCAGTATAGTGGCCACTTATTTTGCTATACCAGGAGAAATGAGCAGTGTCCCTGCAATAATAGAAGGACACGGCATGGCCAAGCAAGGTAAAGCCAACCAGGCAATTTTTGTGTCTGCTTTTGGAAGTTTCGTGGGCGGCATTGTCACCTTGCTTATCTTGTTGTGTTTCGGTGGATTTCTGCTTAAAGCATTCACACACTTCAATACAGTCTTTAATGTATTTCTAGTTAGCCTAGTATTTGTCTTCCTGTTCTTGTTGCCAACTAAAAATTGGATAGAGAAATTTTGTTTCCCGTTGGCAGGAATTGTGCTTGGCCTGATAGGGACGACACCGCATGATAATCACGATTCGTGGCTTACATTTGGAATAAGAGATCTAGAAGCAGGTATACCATTAATGGGATTAATGATTGGACTCTACTCACTACCATTACTCACAACACTACATAAAAATAGGATAAAAGAAACTATAAAAATTACCGCCTTTAGATTCGATCAAATTAATATTAAACTTTATCAGTTTGGTTTGAGTATTTTTTATGCCGTATATGGATTCTTACTAGCCTTCGTGCCTGGGGTTGGATTGGACGTAGTCAGTAATACCGCTCACAAGATGCAAGAGACATTCAACAACAAATTTAAATTGCCCGACAAGATGGAAAATAATCTTTTGGCGGCTGAGACAGCAAATAATTCCGGAGCATTAAGTATCATGTTGCCTTTACTTGCTTTTGGTTTGCCAACAAACACAAGTCAGGCTATTCTTAATAACATATTAACGGATAAAAATTACCTGTTCGGGGTGTTGAGTTTCAACCAATCTTTCATAGACATGCTACTAGGGATAATTGTGATAACAAGTTTTCTTGGTTTTATACTGGCCGGTCCTTTAGCATCACTGCTTTGTTTGCTCTATAGGAAGACAGAAAAATTTATCTACCTAGCACTTGGGATTATCCTAGTACTTGTAACTTTGTACTCCGGACATAATAGCCTTAATCTTACTGTGTACCTATCTACTCTGATCATTACTTTTATCATAGGCATGTATCTTAGGGATTATAATGTTTTACGAATCATATACTTTTTCATGGTCACACCGTTCTTTGTAGAAAATTGGTTGAGGTTAGCATTCATGCTTGATATACTATGATTGAATACATCAGACAATATAATTCACCCATAATAATAGATCAAAAACTTGGTCAAGGTGATGTTGAATATCCTAGATGGGAGGTAGATGGAGAAACTTATTGGTCTAAGTATGATGCCGTGAAAGCCTGCGTTAGAACAGGATGGGAATGGCCAGGATTCAAACTGTTTGATAAAGATCAATTCGAAAGACCTGAAATAAATTTTCAACAGGCATGTTTCAAACAGTGTGAAATCATCTCAGACACCAGTAAAAAAGTAAGACACTTCTATTCCGGAGGACAGGATTCTCATCATGTACTCGAATGTTTCCTTGCATCAAAATGCAGGGTGGATGAAATAGTGTCGTATCGAAGATTTCCTGGGTCATATGAAAATGTCAATGAGTATGATAGATTCAATGTTGCAGATAGATTAATTCACTTGCTGAGAAAATATGATGCCAAGATCCCTGTCAAAGTATACGACCTGATGCCAGAACATTTTGAGTTCTTCAGTAATAACTTAGAAGAGAGATATTTCCCATACACTGGTATAAGATTTGTCGCTCACTGTGTTCAACCATTAGCAGAATTCTATCCAGAGTTATTGGATAATGAATGTACAAATGTGATATCAAATGCATTTCCAACAGTAGATATAGATAATGGAACGTTTCATTATATCGATGGTAACTTTAATACACAATGTATGGATCCATACGTGTGTCATTTTTTTGCAGATTCAAGAAACACAGACCTAGTCGCTAGTATGGCTTACCATCTATACGATAACAATATAAAAGGGGAATATGCCTGTTCCGCGAAATATGAAAGTAAGCGTAGTTTGAAGTTTTACACCGACGGATCACCATTACATGATTGTTCAGTTGGCGATATCAGTACTTTTCTGATGCACGACGAAAGAGAGTGGATATGGGACATGAAAGACATGCGTTATCATGCAAACATGATCACTAGTGAAATAGGCAGGCAGAGTCTCAAAAAATTTATAAGTTTTTATCAAGAAACACAAACCAAATATCAAAAATTTTTTGAAAATGATAGTATATGGAACGATTGGATTGGTTCTGTGACTAAAAAATACAAACTTGTTGACATATAAAGTCAATAAAATAGCAGGTTTTTCAGCTGGTTGACGGAAATACCATTACCTGTTATAATAACGGTATATGAAGGAGAACAATTATGTATAAATGTTCAGCGAAAGCTCAATTAGTTTTGGATCAAGTTAGACACAGATGTCAAGCAGATACACAAACTAATAATAAGTGGACTGGAAGATCTGGAAACTATATGTATATCATGGGCAGAGAGAATGCTGATGGTAAAGCAACAGGAGTTGTTCATAAGTTTCAAGAAGATAGTTCTCATAAACTTTGTGGGTCTTTTAAAATAATGTCTGATGGTATTATAACAAGATTTACTGGTTTATCAAAAGCAGATTGGAACGATGCAATGAAGACTGCAGAAACAGAATATAAAGCAAAATACTCTGAGCCTGCAACTACTCCTGCAGAAGATCCGGCTGACAGCAAAATGGCTGTATAAATTAAAACAGGTATTTGGATTCGCTTATGAACGCCAAATAGGCTTAAATTACTGCGGTCCAAATACCTTTTTAAAATGGCTAAACACATCAAGCACAAAATTAAAAATTCTAAAAGAAATAGAGAAGCACTAGCCAAATATAAAATTTGGTTGGAATCCCAAGGATTAGATGAAAAAACTCTTAAGAAAAGATTAAAGAATTGGCCTGGATATCCTATTCCAGATTATTCTGCAGATCCAAACTATCCAAAATGTTCAGATAAAATTCCAGTAGGAACATCAAAGAAAAAAGAAGTACAACAATATTCAGGTGAAAGAAAACTGCTTGGTATAGCTACCATGCACAAATCAAATATGGTGCCAGTTTTTGATGAAGAAGATGCCAAAGATATTGCAAAGATGAGAAGATAAAATCTCGTTGGTAAAAAAATCTCAATAAAATCAACACTTCTAACAAGACCAACTAGGTTGACGTTTACCAAAGATATGTTATACTTGTAGTATTATGTTTAGATTAATAATATTAGTTGCAATTTTTCTAGCAGTCTATCCAATGATCGGAAATGGGTATGATCAATTTATGTCTGACTTTAATATACACGGAATCAGCGATTTTGTATCCAATATGTTCACTGGAATAGCAAATTTTATTGACAACTTTAACTCATAAGGGGAAAATAGATGAAACATCTAAGTAAAATATTCCTTGTATTATTTTTTGGTATATTATTAGCACAATGTTCGACGTATAAGATTAAATCTGATATGTCTAAGAACGGTGTTGTTAATAAAACGCCAGACTGGTATGTGGAATACAAACACGAAACTTGGACAAAGTATCAAGAGGCGGCAACTGCTGTATCTCCAGATATGGAATTAGCAGTTAAAAAAGCTATTTTACTTGCCAAGGCTAAACTTGTAGACAGAATTAATGGAGAAGTTAATAACAGAACTACTATTAATAAAAATGAAGCAGGTACAAACGAAAGTTTGACTGTGACAGCTGGTTCTCAAGATATTGTTGTTAATATAATCAGAGACACTCTTGCAAGAGGTTATGAAGTTACTAAACAAGAAATATTCATAACTGGACACAAATCTTATAGAGCATACATTATGATAGAACTTTCTAAAAAAGAAGTAGAAGCTATTATAGATGATATCAATAAGAGAAAAGTTGCAATGATTGACGTGAATGGTATTAACGATGCGGCTGACAAAGTATTAAACAAGTAGGGCGATATGAAAATTATCATTAAACTTATTGCCCTAGTTGTACTTACTATAATAATAGTACTAACTTATATAAACAAAGCGAATGCAGGTGGACCATGGCACGATCAATATTGCGATGTTGAAACAACAACAATAAGAGTTGTTGACCAATCTGGTAATGTAATAGAAGAAAGAACAGAAGAAAAAGTTACTTGCAATGACGGTGCAAAAGACTTTTTGCACGGATTTGGTATTGCCGACTCGTGTCAAATCTTTACTTGGAATATGCCTTTAGGTGAAGTTATAGTTGAACAACGAGCAATCGCTTGTCATAAAATGAATGGTGAATATGAAATTGTTAAAGGTTATCACAATACTAACTAGTCTGTTAATTACTACACCCGCAGTTGCAGGTAATACACCAAAAGATGAAATTGATGGAACTTTATTAAAGATGCCAACTCCAATATTTTTTGGAGATGATTTAAAATACAGTATGCCTGCTTTTTTATGGAGACAAACCCAATTTTTAAGATTTAGACTCAAAAAAGAAGAGAAAAAAATGCACAAGTCAGCGG
>Ga0208408_1001635_pt1 | contig 12684 bp, 13 predicted proteins | sample ETNtaG_4_FD_185776 | JGI IMG/M metagenome (GOLD analysis project Ga0208408, IMG submission 185776) | Marine microbial and viral communities from oxygen minimum zone, Eastern Pacific Ocean - ETNP201406SV67 (SPAdes) (version 2) | ecosystem: Environmental > Aquatic > Marine > Oceanic ... | reverse complement strand
GATTGTACTAATGATTTATTCTATGTTTTTCTTTATATGGCTTGCTATGTATAAAGCCTACAGGAATGATATACGTATAAATCAGGGACTAAAACCTGAAGAATACAATGACCCGGATGATAAGGTGCTAGTATGGCCAGATTTAGTATATATTGAGTTTATAGCCCTAATATTATTTCAAGTATTTTTAATCGTATGGTCCATTCTTGTTGCTGCGCCCATTGAAGAGCCTGCTAACCCAGCTGCGACACCTAATCCTTCTAAGGCGCCATGGTACTTCCTGGGCCTCCAGGAAATGTTAGTATACTACGATCCATGGATAGCTGGAGTACTATTGCCGACAATGATCATTGTAGGGCTTATGGCAATCCCTTACATGGATATTAATAAAAAAGGTGACGGATACTATTCCTTTAAAGAACGAAGAGTTGGTATCTTTATTTTTATGTATGGATGGGTTGTATTGTGGCTCTTTCTTATTGTTATAGGAACCTTTTTCAGAGGACCAAATTGGAACTTTTTTGGGCCCTTTGAATACTGGGACCTTCACAAGGTTGAGGCCCTTACGAATGTAAACCTATCAGAAATATTATGGGTAAAATTATTAAACCAGGGTCTACCATCGAATATTCTTATTAGAGAAAGTTTAGGCTTCTTATCTGTTGGTTTTTACCTGTTTGTGCTTCCGGTTATATTGGCCAAAACAGTGCTAAAAGAAATGTATGAAGCATATGGACCAATACGTTATACTAGCCTAATGGTATTTGGTTTGGTGATGCTGGCTCTGCCAATAAAAATGTACCTCAGGTGGATGATTAATCTTAAATATATTATTGCCATTCCCGAGTGGTTCTTTAACATCTAATATTGAAAAATGTTTAAAAACGACGAACGATATTGGGACATTAACCTACTCAACAAATGGTTCGCCATTTCTTCAGTGGTCTTTTTATTATCAATGATCTGGACTTTCATTGATGACAACGATGATGAGTTTAAAGACTATCAAAAAAAGTTCAGACAAATACAGATAGAGACAACAGAAAAAAACCTGGGTCAGGAGCTAACTGCGGTCAAAGATCTTAGAAATAAATATGATGAAGCGTTTGCAAAGGCACAGTCTCAATATGATAATCAATCAGACCAAATAAAATCGATCAACAATGAGCTGGGTAAACTTCGAGCTGACTTTTACAATATTAACCTGAAACACTCTGAGAAAAAGGCAAAGCTAGATGTAATAAAATTTCATCTAGAGACTGAAAACGCTCATCACATTGAGAATAAAAATAATGATGACTCTCATCATGAGACTGATACCAAAGAAAAATATAAAACAAAAACAATAGAGCTTAATAAGATCAAACTGGATAAAGAATTCCTTGAAATAGAAATTTCTAAAAGAGAGAAAATATTAAAGGATACAAAAAAGGCCCTTAAAGAAGCACAGGATGAGAGAGACAAAATTCTGAAAAAGGTCAATATTGCTGAGAATAAGCTTAATGTTCTAGACCGTTCAAGAATGAGTTTTATGAACAAGATCGGAGACATTGTAAGAGATTTACCAATTCTTGATTTTATGGACCCGTATTATAAAGTAAAACAGACTGTCGTAAAAGATATTCACTATGATGTTAACTTCACTGCAATGCCTGCGGTTGACCGCTGCACCAGTTGCCACCTTGGTATTACAAATCCAGATTTTTCTGATGCCGAACAACCTTTTACAACGCATCCAAATCTCGACCTGTATTTAACCAGTAAGTCTCCTCATCCAGAAGAATCATTTGGCTGTACATCTTGCCACGCTGGAAGAAGCAGAGGAACATCATTTGTTTCGTCTTCACACACTCCTAACACACCAGAACAAAAACATGAGTGGGAAGAAAAATATGGTTGGGAAAAAATTCATCACTGGCTCCAGCCGATGCTCCCAACTCGTTATACACAGGCCAGCTGCTTTAAGTGCCACACCAACACTAGCGACCTTGCTGGTGCCGAAAAAATTAACCTTGGACTTACCCTTGTTGACAGATCGGGCTGTAACGGCTGCCATGTATCATCTAACTGGTCTTCATCGGCTAAATCAGGTCCTGACCTGAGAAAGCTAAATAAGAAGTCTCATCCAGATTGGGTTGCCAAGTGGATACAAAATCCTCGCGATTTTCGTTATAATACAAGAATGCCTCATATTTTTGAACAGGCTAACCAAGAAGATCCGAAAGTTGCTAAAAGAAATATTACTGAGATCGCCTCTATTACCCATTATCTATTCAAGGATAAACAAACTAGAAAAAATAGGAACCCATCAAAATTTCTAGGTGATCCAACAAACGGAGAAAAACTATTTTCAGCAGTAGGATGTATGGGATGTCATACTAGTCAGCAAGACCCTCCTATGGCTCCGCAGCCAATAACATTTAAAGAATTAACAAAGCTCCAAGGGCCCAATCTAATTGGTATGGGATCTAAGGTTACTCCAGAATGGTTGTTCAATTGGATGAAGAACCCACACGAATATATGTCTACCACAAGGATGCCTGATCTTAGACTAAGCGATAGCGAAGCCAGAGACCTTACTGCCTACCTCTATGATAATAAAAACTATGACTTTGATCAGAAAAAGGCGCCAGAGGCTGATAAAACTGTATTAAATAATTTAACCCTTGACTGGCTCATGAAAATGAATCCTGAAAAATATGCTATTGAAAAAGCATCAAAGATGACAGAAAGAGAAAAATTGTCTTTCGTTGGAGAGAAAAGCATTCGCCACTATGGATGCTTCGGATGTCATAACATAGATGGTTTTATGGATGCAAAGCCTATTGGTGTTGAGATAACCTATGAAGGCTCTAAACCCGTTGACAAGTTTGACTTTGGATTGATCCATGATATTGAGCACACAAACTATGCGTGGGTAGAAAATAAGCTCAGAACACCTAGAATCTATGACAGGGGAAAAGAAAGCAATCCGCTAGATCTATTGAAAATGCCTAATTTCCATTTTACAGAAGAGGAAATAGAGGCGGTTACTACTGCGGTATTAGCATTTAACACAGATAAAATTGGTGAGACTCTATTAGCCCATAAGAACGTTCCTGATTATAACAAAGAAGGTCACAGACTAGTAAAAAAATATAATTGCCAGGGATGTCACCTGATTGAAAATAGAGGTGGCCAGCTTGTGGAACATATTGGAGCTCCTGAGTACGGCCCCCCAAATCTTAACACACAGGGCAAAAAAACAAATCCAAACTGGCTGATAAAGTTCTTTAATAACCCGATGACGATAAGGCCAAACCTGCAAGTAAGAATGCCAAGCTTTCATCAGATCAGCGATAAAGAGTGGGACACCATCATAAAATATTTTCAGAGTATTGATAATGAAAATACCGGATACAGAGCTCCTCATCAATTTGTTAAAGGAAGCAGCAAATTTAAAGCAGGAGAAAAAGTACATGAACTAGGTGCATGTAATAATTGTCACTTTTATGGAAAAACATTCCCGATCCAGACTGCATCGACCTGGGCCCCTAACCTAGCACTTACAAAAGAAAGACTTAATCCAGAGTGGGTTGTTGACTGGATGCGTGAACCACAGAATATAATGCCAGGAACGAAAATGCCTGCTCCTTATCTTCCAACGCCTGATGTTTTAGAAACGGATGATGCGGTAGCAATCTGGGGGAAAGGTCTGGTAAGGCTCAAAGGGAACCAGGAAGCTATGCTCGAAGGTCTCAGAGATTATATGTGGAGCATAAAGGGCAAGGTAGATATATCTGAAGAAATAAAATCTTACTTTGATGAAAATGGATATGATTTTTCCGGAGCCGAGGATGAAGATGAAGACGACTGGGGTGACGAAGACTGGTAAATCTTATTTTACTATCTTTATATAGTTTTCAATATCTTTCCTTACATCCTTAGCAAGCCACTCATCACCATCCCAAACTTTTAATAGTTCCATATTAGGTCCTATTAATGCTGAACGCAGATTGTGGCCGATATTGTTCTCTTCTATACCCCAGAATTCACAGCCTATTTCACTTGATAGAGTATAAAGATCAGAAATACCTCCAGCGCTTGACCATACGCTCCAGTTTTCATAGCTACTTATCAAATCACCGTAATAATCTTTTAACACAGTTGGCGAGTCATAGGCATAGTCAAAGCTAACCATGATTAATTCTAGATTATTATAATCTCTAAAATTATTTGCTAAAACTCCATTCTTTATTACAACAGCTGGGCACATATTGGGTATTGGGCATCGGGTAAAAATAAATGAAATAAACCGAAATTTTCCATTCAGGCTACTTAGCAAGATGCTGTCACCATTAATATCTAACAAGCTAACATCGCTTAATCGTTCCCCAATTTGTTTCTTTCTGTATTCATCATCTTCCCAAAATCCATCATGATCATCAACTATTTCTGAATGTCCTATAACAGTAAAATCAGATGCGTAACTATTATCAATTTTAACCACTAATTTAAATTTTATACTGTCTCCGATAGATAGCCCCATCACATCTTTTTTATGCTCAAAATTAAAGGGCATAATCATAGGCATCATAAAACCAGGTATTGAATCGTGATCTATGATGATAGTATTCTGATCTTTTTTGATATCTTGAATTACTCCGATTACATCATATTGTTTATCCGTATTTGAACAACTGATAAATAAATAAAACGCTAGAATATATTTTTTACTTTTCATTTAAAAAAAAAAGCGAACAACTTGTCCGCCTTTTTCAATATGGTTTCAGATTAGATTATTTTTTCTTCGGTCTGGTAAACGTGAAATTTTTTGTGACAGCTCCATCACCCACTGTAATTTTATCAACTATAGCCCTCTTCTTGAATTTTTCCTGCCAACATACAACCTCGTACGTACCCGCTGGAACCCCTTTGATTTCATAGTTTCCATTTGAATCTGTTACCGCAAAATAAGGATGGTCTGAGACCAAGACCCATGTTTTCATCCAGGGATGAACATCGCACTTGATATAGAATGGATCCTCACTCGCATCAAACTTTACTTTTTTTGTCTTAACTACTTTGGGCATAGCAAAGTTAAACTCTCTATTTTTCTTTGGCATGGAGTGAATATTATGCAGTGTCGCATCACTGTTTTTAATTAACAACTCTTGGCCAGACTGTATTCCAAATACATGAGGCGAATACACGCAACCTACTTGATCTAGCTCGACTGAAGTAGATGGGGCTTTACCAGTATATGTAATATTTCTGAGGTAGACAATACACTCGGCGAGTTCGCCATTATCATTAACCTTAAAACTTTCTGAAAAAACCTTGCTAGAGTGCGCTGCTCCGCAAATGGGATCTGCGTCCATCCGTAGCGGCTTTTTCTTAGGAGGCTTCCCATCATACTTTACTGTACCTTTTATATCTCCTGCATTGGACTCTGATAAAAAACAAAAAAGTATAAGAAAAGAGAGAATAGTTTTAAATAAATTCATGGGTTGATTTCCTTTTTATAGTATAATTATTATCTCAAATTTATCACTTTAAAGTCAATGACATCAATAGCATTAAATATATTTAGCAAGCAATACAATATTACAAATTGAGGATAGAAAACCATGTATGTTTTTATGATTATTTGTTATTTCCTTATGGCAATAAACTATATAAATCTTCTTCTATGTGGCTCAATGGGATATTTCCGTTTTAGCATATTTAGCGCAAACCATCCCCAGTTTGCTTTATTTACAATTCTAATCTTCATCACGACTGAGACATTAGTAATGTATTTTTTTATAGCTACTGGAAAAAGTATAAAATTGCTACTTAAAGACCATGATAGTGGAAAACAACTTTGGAAAAAAATTAAACTAATAAAAAAAGACGTTTTTCCACATATAATGATCACTATATTACTTATTGGGGGTTTATTTATTCATGGAGGTGCAGTAGATAATAGATTGCCAATAGCGTGGCTACATGGCCCCCTTTTTATTGTAGCTATATTACACCATTCATGGTCTCTTATTATAAAAAATCGTTCTTTTAGAAAACAGATTGAAATAGTTAGTACAATGTCAGAGGATATAGAATAATATATGTACTATATGGCAAAATCGTTACAGCTTCTTGGGATTTTTTCTATTTTAATCGGATTTATAATAAAATATCCAAAACTCATGGATCCAAAATTATTTCTGACGTCACTAATTATTTTCGGTTGTGGTATGGCCATAGAGAAATACATACTGAAATAGGATATTTTTATCTTATTAATATTATATAAATTGATTAATTTCGAATTCTTAAATCCTTTAAAATAAATAATGGCTCTATATAATCATCTAAAAGGAATACCAGAACTTCCTGAGATTCCTAACGTAAAGAAGAAGCGACCAAAGCAAATGGCAGTGGTCGATGAAGACAACTGCACAGGATGCCAGGCCTGCGTACCGTTTTGCCCGGTTGACTGTATCGAGGCTGTCCCAAGAGGAAAATATGGTATGCCGATACCACCGGTACAGGTGAGGTTTGACGAGTGTATTGGATGTCAGGTTTGTGCAAGGGTATGCACTAAAATGACCTGGGATGCTATCAGAATGATAGATATAAATGTATTTGAAGAATTATATAATTATAAAATAAATTAGACTAATCATTAGGGGAAAAATTGAGTACTAGCTCACACAATCATGACCATCACGATGAAGGCTTCATCCGAAAGTATATTTTTTCTGTTGATCATAAAATCATCGGACTTCAGTACGGTATATCAGCATTAGTCTTTTTACTTTTTGGATTTTCCTTGATGGCCATCATGCGATGGCAGCTTGCCTATCCTGGGACTGCAGTCCCCATTGTAGGATTTCTATTTGGAGAAAGCGGAACCCTGGCTCCAGAGCAGTACAACTCACTTGGCGCGATGCATGGAACGATTATGATTTTCTTAGGCGTGGTTCCTCTATCGGTTGGTGCACTAGGTAACTATATAATTCCCCTTCAAATAGGTACGGTAGATATGGCATTCCCAAAGCTTAATGCCGCAAGCTTTTGGTCTTTTTTCGTCGGCGGTGTTATCATGGTCTCTAGTTTCTTCATGCCAGAGGGAGCCGCAAGATCTGGGTGGACCTCTTATCCTCCACTATCAATATTTGAAAATGGTCAAACCATATGGCTTCTTTCTATGGTTTTCTTGATCACCTCATCCCTGCTTGGCTCCATCAATTTTATTGTCACAATTGTCCAACTCAGAGCGCCAGGCCTAACGTGGATGAGACTCCCGCTCTTTGTGTGGAGTCAGTTTGTTACTTCATTTTTATTGGTTCTTGCTTTTCCACCTCTAGAAGCAGCCGCGGTGCTACAGCTAATGGACCGAGTTGCCGGAACGAGTTTTTTCCTCCCCAGCGGGCTTGTTGTCTCTGGTGAGATAGTTGATGTCGCTGGCTCTGGTTCGCCATTACTGTGGCAACATCTTTTTTGGTTCTTAGCACACCCAGAGGTGTATGTACTAATACTTCCGGCAATGGGAATCGTTGCAGAAATACTGACAAATAATACTAGAAAGCCAATCTGGGGCTTCAAGTCTATTGTCTATTCCATGATCTTTCTTGGCTTTGTCTCCTTTATCGTTTGGGCTCATCATATGTTCCTGACTGGTATGGGGCAGGCAATGAGCGCATTTTTCCAGACTACAACAATGATCATTTCTATCCCTTCGGTTGTTATTTTGACTTCTTTTTTCCTATCACTCTGGGGAGGATCAATACGGTTTAATACACCAATGCTGTTTGCTCTCTCTTTTTTGCCTATGTTTGGGATCGGGGGCCTTACTGGACTGCCTCTAGGACTAGCTGCCACTGATATTTATCTTCACGATACTTACTATGTAATCGGGCACTTCCACTACGTTGTCGCTCCAGGAACCATATTTGCCTTGTTCGCTGGTATATATTACTGGTTTCCCAAGATTACAGGTAAAAAAATGAATGAGATACTAGGAAAGTTACACTTTTGGCCATCACTCATATTTATGAACGGTATTTTTATGCCCATGTTCATACAGGGGCTTGCAGGGGTATCAAGAAGGCTCTCAGATGGTGGCGAAGCCTATGCTCACGCCAGTGGTGTCCTTCACTGGAATGAGTTTATGACAGTATCTGCTTTTCTTCTAGGTATAGCACAAATTCCATTTATTATTAATATAATCATGTCGCTCTATTCCGGTGAAAAAGCTGGTAGAAACCCATGGGATTCAACAACCTTAGAATGGGCAGCTCCATCACCTCCGCTAGCGCATGTAAACTTTGATTCGGAGATTACTGTACATCAATCTGCATATGAATACAGCGTTCCGGATTCGAAAAAAGATTTTATACCTCAAACGGAGAAATAATAAAGACTATGGAAGTACCTTATATAGTTAAAGAGCGGGAAGATACTGGGCTGATAAATTCTAAACTAGGGATTTGGATCTTTTTAGCTTCTGAGGTTATGCTATTTGGCGGCCTATTTTCTGCATACATATTCTTAAGACTCGCGGCGCCTCCAGGTGATTTTGCGTATTGGGCTAGTAATCTTAGTGTGCCTCTTGCCACGGTTAACACTCTGGTACTTATATCCTCAAGTGTTTCCATGGTCATGGCATGGGCTTCACTGAAGTTAAATGATTTTTCTAAGTACAAAATGTATATGGGAATTACGCTACTATGTTCTCTGATCTTTCTGGTAATAAAATATTTTGAGTATACCAGTAAATTTCATCATGGAATATATCCATCAAGCAGCACGTTTATGGCAATCTATTTTACACTAACCGGGCTACATGGATTACACATAATTGGAGGAATGATTGTAATGGTTTACTTTTGGCTTCCTGTTGGTAGTAAACTGTGGGATAGTCAGCCTGAACACTTTGCCAATCGGGTAGAGGCTCTCGGTCTTTACTGGCATTTTGTAGACCTAGTCTGGATCTTTCTATTCCCTGTACTATACTTATTATAAGGAAAAACTATGAGCACTGATCACAGCACAGAATCCATTCAAGATCATATAAGAGTATATCTTATAGTTTTTGGAGCACTTGCAATATTGACCGTCGTCACAGTGCTAGCTTCATACCTAAATGTTAGTACCTCAGAAGGGATATTCTTGGCTCTTATTATAGCATCTGTTAAGGCATCATTAGTCGCTGGCTATTTTATGCATCTCATATCAGAAAAAAATACAATTATCTGGATACTCCTTCTTACTGGTATATTTTTATTTGTGGTTATGTTTCTGCCTTTAATCTCTGCTACTGACCAGGTGAATATTTGATGGTAGGAATTAAAACATTTCACCTTTTCTTTATTGGAGTGTCCGTTCTTTTAACTGGGTGGTATGGTTATTTTGAGCTTAGAACACCTACAAATCCAGGTAGTGTTTCAACTCTACTCAGTATCGTATCGCTATTATTAATGGTGGCACTAAGCTATTATGGGTTTAACGTTTATAACAAGTTTAAAAAAATATAACGATGTTATTTATTAGAACTATAATAGTGGCGATCATATTTCTAGTTGGAACATTATATGCCTGTTCTACCTGTTTTGGTGATCCAAATTCTGCTGCTACGCAGGGAATGAATTGGGCGATCATATCACTATTAGCTACTACAGGTGGTGTTCTATCTGGTATTATTCTTTCGATAAGAAAATTGGCGACCAGATCAAAAAAATATTGGGAAGATAAAGGAGTATAATCTTGTTAGATTGGTTACACAAATACGGACTCCCTCAAAACCTATCTATTCAGGGTGAGTTTATTGATAATGCTAATGTTCTCTTACATTGGCTGATGTTATTCTTGTTTGCTGGCTGGGGTGTATTTTTTATTGTTAGTCTATATAAGTTTAGTTCATCAAAAAATAAGAAGGCCAGTTACACCGGAGTTAAGTCACATCTTTCATCTCTTTTGGAAGGTGCTGTTGCGATCATAGAGATTGTTGCTCTATTTGGTTTTTCCTACCCTATCTGGACATATCGTGTAAACGAAGTCCCCGATCAAAGAGATGCTATTAATATTAGGGTGGTTGCCCAACAATTTGCGTGGAACATACACTATCCAGGCTCTGATGGCGTGTTTGGGCGCACAAATATTAAACTAGTAGATGAGGCGGAACAAAATTTTATTGGTATTGACCGTAGCGATGAATTTGCAAAGGATGACATTATCCTACAAAACCAGATGCATATTCCTGTAAATAAAAAGATTCGTGTCGACCTTTCATCAAAAGATGTTATCCATAATTTTAAGCTTCCAGAGCTTAGAGTGTCTCAGGATGCGATACCAGGAATGACCATTCCTGTTCATTTTACAGCCACCATGACATCAGACGAATTCTTGAAGACAGTAGTAGGCACTCCAAGAGAAGGAAAAGGGCTCGAGATTGCCTGTGCTCAGCTTTGTGGACTCACACACTATAGAATGCGTGGATATCTTACTATAGATAGCGAGGAAGAATACAACGCCTGGCTTGCGAGTGAGGCTGAGTATCTTGACTTTGATGATGATGAAGACGAATGGGGTGATGACGAAGACTGGTAAACCACCCAGTAATTTTCTTATATTTTTTACTCAATAATTGATGAGTAACTGGTCTTGAAGGTGCGCTCAAGATAATTACCAAAGTGCATTGGCTTATAGCGAGCCGGGTTATCTTCACTACAAAATTTTTCTAATGGCTTTACCACTGTATCGAAGTTTGGTTCAAAGAAGAATGGTATCGAACAACGGGCTTTATCTTTTGGTGAAACCACGCGGTGAATGGTTGCCCTATAATAATCATTAGTCCAACGCTGAATCATATGGCCAATATTAATCAAAAAAGTATCTGGTATTATTGGAGCACTGAACCATTCATTATTTGAATTTTTTATTTCAAGACCGCTAATGTTATCCTGCAATAGAATGGTCAGAAATCCATAATCAATATGAGAACCAATTCCATGGCCAATATTTTCTTTTTTTTTATTTTCGATTGGAGGATAATTTGAAACTCGCATATAACTGTGCGACTTATTCATAAAAGGTGAAAAATAATTTTTTGGCAAACCTAAACTAATGGACAATCCTTGTGTAATCCTCCTACCCAAAACAATCATAAGTTTCCAATGATTTTCTAATGACTTTTTAAAATTATGCTGATTTTCTGGCCATTGGTTAGGACCTACTAAGTTTTTACCATTATTTATATCAGGATCATTTGATTCGAGATCAAGTCCAAAATCAACACATTCATGCCAGTCATACTTATCATTTGTAAGTTCTTTACCTAAAGGTGTATATCCTCTATATATATCTGATTTTCTAATATGTATCTTCATTTTTTCTTCTAATGAAAGATTGAAAAACTCATGGATTAAAGAAATCATATAATCAATATGAGATTGTGGAATCTGATGATTTTTTATATAAAAAAAACCAACACTTCTACATGCATCTCTTATTTCTTCGCTGGTTCTTCGTATTAATTTTTTATTATGGTCAGGTATGACAAGTGGAGCAATGTCTATAATAGGAATTCCATTAAATATTAGCTTATTTCTTTTCGAATTCGCCATACAAAAATAACCAGTGTACCGCGGAAAGGACTCGAACCTTCACGCACAGAGTGCACCAGATCCTAAATCTGGCGTGTCACCGTCAGTGAATTTAGTGATGCAAGTATATATGTAGCAAAAACAGTCATAATTCGGAGGAGTTATGGCTACACTTTACAAGAATCGCGATGTATGGTACATCACCGCATCCTATGAAAACCAAAGGCTTACAAGAAGCCTCAGAACCAAAGATAGGCAAGTTGCTAAGAAGCTCAAACCAATTGTTGAACTTGAGTTACTCAAGGAACTTATAGGATCAAATCCTCGAAAGAGAAACCTTACCTTTAATGAGATTGCAGGAAAATATCTTTCTGCTAAACATAATTGGGCGCCTAGAACGAGGGAACTTAATTCTCAAATACTCAGAGCCCACATATCCGGTAAACCTCTACCACCCCACCCAACTACGAAAGCAATTCACACTAGAGTAATAAATATTTGCTGGAACTGGGGTCTGAAGCAGGGTCTTATTACTAAAGCATATAAGCTTGAAGGCGATACAAAAGGTGAATCCAGAAGCAGAGTACTAAGCGATTCCGAACTAAAGACTCTGCTTGATGAAATAAAAGATAATCGTTTTAATCTGTTTGTCAGATTTGCTTACTACACTGGTGCTAGAAGCGGTGAAATACGCTCTATATCGAGGGAAAACATATTCTCCAATCACATAGTCGCATATGGTAAAAGTGGTAAGAGATTAATCAAACTGAATAACCAAGCTCAGGAGATACTTGATGGTCTTGATGAGCTCTGGGATTACACCAAGGACTTCGTATCACACAAGTTCAAGAAGGAAGCCAGAAGGCTTGGTATACCTGATATCAGGTTCCACGACTTGCGAAGAACCTTTGGGTATAATCTAATCAGGCAAGGCAGACCCATCTATGAAGTGAGCAAGCTACTGGGTCATTCATCCGTGACCACAACGGAGCGTCATTATGCTCCATTACTTGCTACGGAAATAGATGACTTTGTGTTATAGGTTAATGGGGGGAGTGTAATGCTCCCCCTTAAAACAAAAAACCCCACGAATGTGGGAAACTATTTAAAAAAA
>Ga0208408_1001634_pt1 | contig 12684 bp, 25 predicted proteins | sample ETNtaG_4_FD_185776 | JGI IMG/M metagenome (GOLD analysis project Ga0208408, IMG submission 185776) | Marine microbial and viral communities from oxygen minimum zone, Eastern Pacific Ocean - ETNP201406SV67 (SPAdes) (version 2) | ecosystem: Environmental > Aquatic > Marine > Oceanic ... | reverse complement strand
GTTCTATGTGTCCTTTGCTTGCTCCTTTGCCTTCGGTGAACTGAAGGTGATGGAAGGTTCTGCCAAGATTATCTCTCTTATTGCTAGAGATGAGAACCAGCACCTAGCACTCACCCAGAACATTCTAAAGTATTGGAGAGAAGGTGATGATAAAGAAATGCAGTCTATCTACCATGAGGAGACAGAATATTCGGAACAAATGTTCAGGCGCGCTGTCGATGAAGAGAAGGCGTGGGCTCAGTACCTTTTCAAAGATGGTTCAATGATTGGACTCTCTGAAAAGTTGTTGTTCAACTATGTGGAGTGGATTGCTAACAAGAGGATGAGAGCAGTAGGACTCACACCAATCTACGACCAACCCGTACACAACAACCCTTTACCTTGGACAGAGCACTGGATCAAGTCTAAGGGGGTCCAGGTAGCACCACAGGAGACTGAGGTGGAGAGCTACATCATTGGTGGTATCAAGCAGGACATTAAGGAGGATGCTTTTGATGGCTTTAAATTATGAAGAATTTAGGAAAGAGATTAAGAGGTTTAGTAAACTCCTCAACGACCAAAGAGAATACTACGGACAAGAGGAACTTGACTCAAGAGATCCTAAAGTGGGGTTTATGTATTCTTGTGATACTATAAGTAACTCCCTAACTACATTAGCAATTAGATTGAATCAAGCTAATGAATGAATATGACATTAACATAGGTGAACCTTACTTAGAATTTGAATACTATAAGCTTATCAAAGAAGTGGATGAATGTAATAATATAGAGTCACTTAGAGGACTCACTAAGGGTTACATTGCCTTGTATCTGAAACAAAAGGAACTTACTCAGAATATGCTGCAGCCCTTCATGAAGGAGCCATGGAATGGACGTGGAAATTCTTCTTGACTAAATAAGGAGGTTATGCTATAATAACCATACGTTCATCAGCAACCGCTGACGCAAGTAGGACGGAGTAGGAACGGAACGTTCAGGGCTTAAGCCCCGCACACCTTCGCCCAAAGGAACGGGATTAAAACACCCTACCGGAGGACACTATGTCTAAAGCAACTTACCGAGGAGTCTCTTATGAGACCGGACGTACCCATGAGTCTGTAACACAGCCCACCACCTGTACCTACAGGGGCATCGAATACCCTTTGCTTCGTGCGAAGGCTAAGATGATTCGTGAGCAACGGATTCGTGAAGCACAGCTTCAAATGAAGTAAGCTTGATAAATAGAGGGGAGTACAACACTCCCCTTTTTTATAATGAAATTCTACAGTACCAAAGACAACAAGATTGCAAAGGCACATAAAGGCCTTATCAAAACATTCCAAAAGAAATCAGGACTAACAGATTATCAAGTCATTCTATTAGTTCTACTAAAAGGCTTTATCATTGGCGCTATTCTGCTGTGAAACCCAGTAGTGCTAAGGCTAAAGGCAGAGCACTCCAAGATTGGACCAGAAAACTATTGATGGAAGAGTTTGATATCCATGAAGATGATATCAAGACTGCTGTTATGGGTGAATCTGGAGAAGATATTAAGATGGCTCGTGCTGCAAGAGAGAAAGTTCCTTACAGCATAGAATGTAAGAATGTAGAGAAACTTAATGTGTGGTCAGCATATGACCAGGCATCAGAGAACTGCGGTGACTATGAACCTCTTCTTATTATGAAGAAGAATAGAAAGAAACCACTTGTAGTACTGGATGCAGAGGCATTTTTCAATTTACTTAACGAAAGGCAATAAATAGACTATAATCAAACCTTTAATAAAACGTTATGAAATTACTGACTGGACTCGCCGTTGCGGCCATCGCCACAGGTGCCGCACTCCCTGCCCAGGCTCATCAAAATGAGAGCAAGACATGGCATATACACGGAGCATCTACCACTGAGAATAAAGTGCTGAGCTTTTTACAAGCAAGAGGGCTCTCAGATAGGGCAGCACTAGCCACCGTGATGGGAAACATTAAACAAGAATCACTATTCAATGCTAATATCTGTGAGGGAGGAGCAAGAGTTCCTTACCACCAGTGTCACAGTGGAGGGTATGGACTCATCCAATGGACTACAACCAACAGATACAAAGGACTGGGTAACTTTGCCTCCAAGTATGGCGGTGACCCCTCTACACTTAATACCCAACTACGTTACATGGTTAATGAGGGACAGTGGATTGGAATGGAGCGTACACTTAAGACTCCTGGACTATCCATTGGCACCTATATGAATGCATGTTATCGCTGGCTTGGCTGGGGCATTCATGGCAATAGAACACACTATGCTAACAATTACTATCACACTATGCATATAGGGTAGATAAATACTACATTACGCAGTAACTCCCCGGGAACCACACCCGGCACTACACATGGATTGCAAAACCTGCCCTAAATGTGGGGCTCGGTTTATGGAAGACAAACTTTATTGGGCAACAGGAAAACCTGGCTGTAAAGCCGACCTTGCTGGTTTAGTTTGTGATAAGTATGGTGATGAAACATGCATCAACGAACTTCGTGGAACCAACCACGAAGGACAAACATGGAAAGAGAGGCAAGCATTCTTAGATGGAATGGCAGCCACCCTCAAAGCCATGAATGAAGCAGACGCCGAGGAGAGTTAGTGAGTATCCACATTTGGTACAGCGAAGACATGGACCTGTGGAGATGGACACTAAGCGACGGCAACTGTATGGAGAGTGGGAGTTGTTCCTCTCTCCAAGAGGCATATAAAGACGTAGACGAGCTGGCTACTTTACAGCCCTTCTGCCCTGTGCTACAATAAATCAGTACACACTTTTATTATGTGCAAAATGAACGAAGCAACCAGTAGCTTGGTTAGTAACGTAGTACGGAGCCTTGCTATCGCAGCAGTGGGTCTTCCGCTTGCTTTTGGAGTAAGCGGTTCCCTTGGAGCTGTTACTAACTTTACAGAAAGAGCTACACAGCAAGTAGGAGATACCGCAGCTGTCCAGAGTCTCAAAAATGATCTCACTAAGGACTGCATCTATTACATGATGTCAGAAGATGACAGCAAGATGGAAAGAGCAGCTAAGGACTCACTGGATGAGAAAATTGGTGAAGCGGGTGTCAATTATGGAGCTGTCTGTGGATGGGTACTTAATGATTGACACCAGCACCTAAGGGTGTTATACTAAATGAGCAGTGGGGACGCCCACTGCTTAGGAGATGACAGAACAAACCGGAGTGACGTATTCTCGGGTTAATGTTTAGTAGGACAGGGGTGGTTCCCGCCTTGCTAACTGGAGACAGGAGCAAGAAGTACTCTTACCAGGAGGTCCGAAGGATTGAACGTATTAAATACTTTCAGAGTATGTCCGTTCATTGGGGGTAACGAAAGAACTCCCCCTCTCCGCCCAACACTATTCAAAGTTGTTATGAAACTATTTCTTGATACAGCGGACGCAACAGTCCTCCAATGGCACTGGGCAACTGGACTGCTTGATGGAGTAAAGATTAACCATAGAGAAGCCTTTAATGCAGGTAGAGAGTTTAGTAATGTATATAAAGAGTTCAAACTGATGGGTATTCCCATCTTTACTATGGATCCTCATGTATATACTACACTGGCCCTTGTGACTAAGGGACACGAACTGAATGAAAACTTTGGTGAGTGGGGTGTGGTTGAGGTCCCCTGTACCAGAGAGGGACTGATGGCATGTAAAGAACTGAGGAGAGATCACATCAAAGTGAACGTCACTCAGGTAAACACTGCTGCTCAGGCTATCCTTGCTGCTAAAGCAAACGCATCCTATGTTTCTATCAATGTAGGTGCATTAGATGAGAACTCAATTGCTGGACTAGAAGTAGTCCGGTCTGTCACTGAAACCTATGCTCGTAACGGAGTGAGGGAGACTGAAGTTATCTCTGAAGGGATACGTGATGTTTATAAAGTGACTAGGTCGTTCTATAATGGAGCAGACATAGTAGTTGTCACCCCTGAAGTCTTTAATGGTATGTTTAATCATGTCCTGACACACTTTACAAGAGACATAGATGGTGATAGACTCATGGATACACATCCCATAGACTATTAATGGAAGACACAAGAACCTATACAGATAGGAGGCAAACTAACATAGATAGTGTCTCTAAGAGACGTAAACAAAACAAGTTAGCTCTGCTAGAATATAAGGGTGGGTGTTGCGAAAGGTGTGGATACAATAAGTGTGTTGCAGCACTTGAGTTCCACCACCTAGACCCAACAACTAAAGAGTTCCCTCTGAATGGTAACACATACGGTTTAGAGAGACAAAAGAAGGAGGCAGACAAATGCATCCTCGTCTGTGCTAATTGTCACAGAGAAATACACAATGGAGTGTAGCTCAATGGAAGAGGCAACGGAAAGATAAACCGGTGACCCTGGTTCGACTCCAGGCACTCCAAACACCAATGGAATGTAGCTCAGTTGGTAGTAGCGTTTGACTGTTAATCAAAATGTCGCAGGTTCGAGCCCTGCCATTCCAGTTAGGGGTTGTAGTTCAGTTGGTTAGAACGCCTGCCTGTCACGCAGGAGGTCGTGGGTTCGAGTCCCATCAATCCCGTTGCCGCTTTAGCTCAGTTGGATAGAGCAGGGCTTTTGTAAAGCTCAGGTCGTCTGTTCGAGTCAGACAAGCGGCATTGTGTGATTAACATAACATCACACTAGTTTAGAGACTAACCTCTCTAAATAATATCGTCCCCCTAACTTTGTTTGGGGTACACAAAACGGAATCAGTCGAGATTCCTTTCATCCGTAGGTTAAACTCTACGAGACACACAACAAATCTATCATGATTAAATCCGCAATCGCAGCTGTAGCTGCAACCCCTTTCCTTGCCGCATCTGCCCTTGCTGGTCCTTATGTCAACGTTGAGAACAACGCTGGTTGGGCTGGTAATGACTTCTCTGGTTCAGTAACCGACCTTCACGTTGGCTATGACGGTGACCTTGGCGAGAAAGGTAACTGGTATGTTCAGGGTGGTCCTGCTCTCGTCGCTCTTGACGGTGAAGAGACAACAACTGAAGCATCAGGTAAGATCGGTGCTGGCGTTGCCCTCACAGATCAACTGGGTGCTTATGCTGAAATCTCAGCTATCACTGCTGACAGTGACGACCTGAACTTCGGCACCAAAGCTGGTGTTAAGTACAGCTTCTGATCATAACTGATCAATAAAAAAGGGAGCCTTTAGGGGCTCCCTTTCTTGCGTCTGAAATTAAATATCAAGCAGTGACACCAACATTTACATTCTCTACCCACAAAATCCAATCATTCACTTGAGCTTGCATAATTACCTCATCATCTGTGGGGAACCTCCACACTTCTGCAGAAGCATCATACATTAGGCGTTGATGAAAGAGAGAATGCTGTGCTGAGTTTTCATTTCCAGTAACAGATACATCTTGAAATTGCTTAACCTTAATTGATCCAGCAATTGCAGCCTTAGTAATAGACTTACTTTCATCAGCATTTGTATCCGTCACCAAAAGGATATCTGAATCGCCCAAAGACCCAGACGCAACTGAATTAAGTTCTGTAAGTTTTAGGGAAGCAGCCATTGTTCAACAACTTTATTTCTAGTTATTTAGATAAATAATATAGTGTTAATTATATCAAAGATTATGAAGAAAATTACTGCTGCCCTTGCTGCAGCAATGCTTTTAACGAGCTGTGGACAAGAAACAATCACAGCAGCAGGCGCAACCTTCCCTGCTCCACTCTACCAACGTTGGTTTACTACAGCACCTGGACAAGTAAACTACCAAGCAATAGGTAGTGGTGCTGGTATCAGACAGATGGAAGCAGGAACACTAGACTTTGGTGCTTCTGATGAGCCAGCAAACATAAATGCAGTGCATATACCTACCACTGGTGGGGCAATTGCTCTGATGTATAATAACCCATCCTGTCCTGACCTACAACTAACCCAGTGGCAGGTGGTTGGAATTTATAATGGAACAGTTAATAACTGGAACCAAGTTGGTTGCTTCTCTGGTGAGATCCTACCAGTGTATCGTTCTGATGGTTCAGGTACCACTGCTGCCTTCACTGCCTCCCTGGATGCCTTTGAAGGTGATTGGGAGCAAGGACACGGCACAGCAGTTGCCTGGCAGGTAGGTATAGGTGCTAAAGGAAATGCAGGTGTTGCTAGTGTAGTGAAACAGAACAAAGGTTCTATAGGTTATGTGAACTACTCCTATGCTAACGGTCAAGTAGCAGCAGTACAGAACAGGGCAGGGAACTTTGTCTTCCCTAGTACAGAGAACGCACAGGTAGGACTATCAGGTATCACCTTAGATGAAGAACTCAAAGGTACTAATCCTAACCCAGAAGGAGACAAAGCCTATCCTATTGTTACCTATACTTGGATACTTGCTCACCCAATTCACCCAAGAAATGAAGAGATAAAGGAAGTCTTTACATTTATACTCAGCCCTGATGCCCAGAAGGATGCTACTACCTTAGGCTATGTTCCTCTACCTGAAAGCATCAGATTAAGAGCCTTAGATGTGGTAGGTACTCTCAGGTAACTCTCAGGTTAATATAAATACATACGAACCCTACTTATATGACATGCGAAACTTTATTCTCGCAGTCTGTGGTGGAGTGATATTTGTTAGTTCTGCGACGGCAGCTGAAATTACTAATTCTATCACAGATTCTGTACAGCTCACCGTTACTGGTGCTGGCATCTCTAACACTCGTATGGGTTCGTCCTATGCTGTGTCAGGTAGTAACATTAATGTTACTACATTAGGTCGGCTTACTGGTGGCTCTGCTACTGCTCCTTCTACTTTAGCAGCGGGAACTTATGCTATCAATACTAATGGCCAAGCCTATACCTTTGCTGAGGAACTAACAGTAGGAGATACTGTTGTTACTACTCAAGCAACTGATGCTACCCTTGGTACACTTGATGCCGCCAGTATCTATTCTGAGAACTATATGGACCTTGGTGGTACTAAAGGAACCCTAGCAGGTACTCTAAGTGCAACAGGAATACCAACTGTTACTGCTGGAGGACAAGGAACCACAGCTATAGGACAACGGACTATATCACTCACTATGTTTGATTGATGAAGTATATCATTGCGTTTCTACTATTAACTCCATGCCCTGCTCTTGCAAATACTTCCCCTACATTTACTAGGGGCACCATGACAAGTAGGACTGAGAGTTTCACTAGGGTAACTGAGACATATAATATAGTGGAATATACAACAGGATCATCCTACACAATGACTGGGACTAACATTCAATGGCAAGGAAAACCACAACTAGGAACAACCTACACCCAAGTTTCCCCTGGCTGCGCAACCCAGTTCTCAGAATCTTTTCTGGGACCAGGACTGGCGAGCGAAACCAACTTCACAAGAATAACAGAAATAACATCAGTTACAGATTCAGTGTCTGTCTTTACGCAATAGGATTAATCTTTATGCCTCCTGCTTATGCAGAAGAGGATGAAGGAGGTGGTAACACTACTGCTGTTGCTAACCCACAAGCAGTATCAAGTGGGAACGTAACTAACCAAGCAGTCCAAGTGACCAACACCAACCTGTTCCAGCAGCACTATGGTTCTGGTGTGTCCTGTCAGGGTACAACCTTTGCCCTCTCTCCCTTCTACATCGGTGGCTTTGGAGCACCAGAAGGCAATGTAAAGAATGACTTTGGTATTGCTGCCACCATTACTATGCCACTAGACAGAGAGGCAGTGGACGAGTGTAAGAGAAGAGCTATGATTGAGACTGTTCGTCAGAGGGCGGAGGCGGACAAGGCTCAGCTGGACTATCAGTTGGTTCGGGCTTTGAAGTGCGCTGAGATGATTCGGGGTGGGGCTTTTCTTCATCCTTCTTCCCCTTATGGGGCGGTTTGTGCTGACGTAATAGCACTGGGTCCAGACGACCAGATGAGAAATGGAATTGGTCAGGTAGTGACACAGGTTGTGATGGAACCTTCGAGAAATCAGGCGGCTTCTTATTAAGAATCTTATTCACTGCTATCTTAAAGATAGTCTTGAATTGCTTCACTAAGAACTCAAACATAGGTTTAAGTGCTGTAGTAGCAGCAAGAGCACCAGCAGTAGCAACAGCGGCAGTGGTTCCTGCTGTCACCATTATCTCTGTCTCAGGTATAGGCAAATCATAATTCACCCCAGGCACATTGACTGATGGTGGTGGAGGTGGTGGTATGTCATAAGTACCAGAGAAGTCAGGGATAGGAAGACTGGGTCTATCCATATCACTATCTGGTTCTGGTTGTTGCTTCTCACCCTTCCCGTCTTCCGCCTCTGTTGGTACAGTAGTGGGAAAATCCACACGAGGATAGTTAAAGATAGGCACCAGAGGATTAGGAGGTCTCAACTCTCTAGTCACTGGTGGTGTCAACCCTCTGGTGGGTGGGGTTGGTACATTAATAGTAGGTATAACTATCGGTTGTATCTCTCCCGCCATAGTGTATACCTCTCTGTGTATTTATGCTATAATCACTAGATATGTGATAATTATCATGGACCATCAAGTAAAGTCTCAGTTCTATTATATCTTCTGGGGTATTATGGCAGCGTCTGTCCTGGCAGGACAAATCTATGTGGGCACAGGTTATAGAGAGATGGCAGAAGCAACCAGGGAAACCAAAGCGTACTGGCAGAATACTATTGACAGGGTACTTCCACGCTGGTGACTCACAGGGAACTCTAAGGATAGGCAGTGGAAGTGTGCTATAATCATAGGGAAGGGCAAAGGAAACCTTCATTCACCTAACCCCAAGTCACGATGACTACTTTTCGTTCAAACCTGATCAAGAACCTCTCCACCAAGAAAGGCAAGAGGTCCAAACTCCAACAAGGTTTCACCTTGATTGAACTGATGATTGTGATCGCCATCGTCGGTGTACTCACCGCCGTGGGCTTGCCACAACTCAGCAAAGCACAAGACCGAGCTAAGGTTAGCGCAGCAAGACAGGAAGCTGTCAACTACGCTAAGGATTGTTCAGTCACCCTGCTCACAGGAGCTGCTGCACCAGACCCAGGCAACTATGATACCATTGCCGCAGCACAAACATGTGTGGAGGATGTAGATGTGGTAGCAACCGGAACTGACAGCGCTACTACAACGATTACAGTCACCATGGACGGCTCAGTTCCTGGCAAACCAGTTGAGGGCTGATAGATGAACATCGCTACCGTCACGGTATCGGCAGCGCTTATGGGGCTCATCGCCCCTGGCGTTGCTCAGATGAGCTTAGCTCCCGTCATCGCCCAGAAGAGAGCAACTAACTTCGGTGCAGCCGAAGCTGCTGCTGTCACCTTCGCCGCTCAGTATGAAGGAGGTGAAGAGGAACCTACAAGCACCAAGGATTGTGCCAGCACAAGCCTAGGTGACCGCGCCTTTGAGGTTACCTGCACAGAAGGTGAAGGAAGATTCAGAACTCAAGTCACTCGTGCTTTCAGACTGATACCAGCAGACATGGGAGGTTATACTAACCCAACTAGATCATTCGCCTTTGAAACACCACCTGCTTTCTCACACAATCAATGTCTTCCTGGTGATGAATGGGGAGTAATCTGGTACAACGATCACCTAAGAGCAGGACATACCGATGCCTGTATACCACAACCTGCCTTCTCTCGTCAAGCCTATCTGGACTCAGACCCCGGTGACTGGTTGTTTGACCTATCCAATTTTGGGTTTGGTAGTCACCCTGATTTCTGAAAGTTCCCTCAACGTAGGGTCGGCGGCGGAACACGTTAACAGCCAGGGCCACCTATCCCATTTTGGGTTTGGTGCCACCCTGATTTCTGACCCTTGACACAGCCCCTTGGCTGTGCTAGACTTGTTATGTCATTAACACTCATTATAGACTAAGTATGGAAACACCTCAGGAACGCTATCAGATTGATGTAGAACTAAGGAAGGAGCTGACAGATATTATTGAGGACAGTGTGGCTTATTTCTGTAATGAACATAAAGTATCAGGTGAGCTTGCTTATCTGATATTGGAGTGTTATGCCACAGCTAAGGTGGAGATGTTTAGGGGGAATATTAAATAGTTCTAAAACAATGGAATTAACAGAACGTATATCTACTGAATGTAAAAGGATAGGGTTGCTATGGGACGGGAATCCTCCTGCTCTTATAGCACCTGATGTTTATATTATTAAAGCTGTTCCCTTAACTGAGGAATGCCATAGCAAGGGACAGTGTAAAGTTGAGACTTACACTGTCCTTATTGGTAAGGACATAAAAGTGATGAAGTAATATGCTATAATACATACTGAGGAATTACAAAACATTATTATGAACATTAGACTACTGAGTGACATCCATCTCGAATTTGGATCCTTCGATCCAGGTGAGGGGGATGTATTAGTATTAGCAGGAGATATATGCTGTGCCAGAGATTATGTAGATGATAATGCTATGGCTGATAGGTATGATGAGTTTTTCAATAAATGTGTGGATGGTTATAATAAGGTATTCTATACAATGGGTAACCATGAGTTTTATAGATATGATTTCCTTAAAACAGAGCAGGTGTTACGTGATAGTCTCCCAGAGGGTATCAGCTTATTGAATAATCAGAGTGAGTATTATGAGGGTATTCATTTTATTGGATTGCCTCTATGGACTAACTTCAATAACAAGAATAAGAAAGATATGAACTACGCCAGAGGGTTGATGAATGACTATAAGGTTATTACTAAGGATCATCAAAGGCTTCAACCTGAAGACACATATCAAGAGCACATGGATAGTGTTGATTGGTTAGAGAAGTGTCTTTATAGTTGTCAGGGTAATACTATGATATTCTCTCACCATGCACCTTCTCTCAAATCAGTGAGCAAACAATATAGGGGTGAGAATTCTAATTATTCTTATGCTAGCAACTTGGAGACATTGATTAAGAAGTACCCACAGATTAAGATGTGGGCTCATGGGCATATTCATGACTCTTCTCAGTATATGATTGGAGAATGTATGGTTATATCAAACCCACGTGGATACCATGACTATGAAGAAAACATTGCGTTTGATAATGAGTTTGATGTGATTTTATGAAAAAAGAGCAGTAGTTCTCACCATAGCAGAAGTGCTGCAGGTTTTTCATTCACTGGTGCTATAGGGGTTCCACGACTTGCAAAGACAGGAGAAGGCATGTAAAGTATATGCATACACACAAAGGAGTAGCAAGTGACTACACTTACCCTACAGAGCCAAGCATCAGATTTACACACTCTCAAACTAGCATTATTTGATGCTATTGAAAATGCAGAAGCTAGACTAGACTGGGAGAGTGCTTCTATCTATAACAACCTATTGGAGAAAGGTGTGACGCCACTATTAAAGGAGGCTCTCATACTATGAAGCTAACAGATATTGTTTCTAGGCATGGCTTTCAGGTTAGTAACATTGCTAACATTAAGGATGCTAAACTCTATACCCGTATCAATCAAGATGGGGTGTTAGAGATATTATGTGTTCAGAAGATTGGTAATGCATTTAGAATAGACAGGCTGCCAGTTATACAACTGGCTCCTGATATTATTATTCCTATTGGAGAAGGTATTTCTAATCACATAGTATCTAAGGAGGCTTGTGAGAATTACTTAAACCTAACTCTTGCCTCTTAAAAGATAGGTACAAATACCTATTGACTCATCCCTCCTACTGGACTATAATAAACACATATACACAAAGGAATAACCCTTATGTCCAGTTATGTAGATGCCACGGAACCTAATGTATTCCAGGCAAGTTATGTGAACAGATTAGCAATGGCTGTAGCTGAAGATTTTGCAGATTATGTGGCAGATGATGAACGTTATGCTGAGCTTATACATGATCTAGCAGCACAGTTTATAGATGAGAGGCTGCCAATCATAGATGAGGATGCAAAGTTTGATGTTGCTTTTGCTATTATGGATAAAGTTGCTATACAAAAGACACCCTATTGAAGATGGGTATTTCTACGGGTTGCGAGAGCAGCCCTTTTTGCTATAATATACACATACACACAAAGGAAAACCTTGACAACAACCTACCCTTCCCAGTATATGATTACAGTTCTATACAAGGATGATACTGAACACACATACTTTGTGAGGAAGACACCTTGTAAGACTAGAAAGGGTTTTGATAAGCAGTTGGATACAGTAACTAACGAAGCAGCCGAACCACAGAAACCTTATAGTTTCAACCGTATCACTGTGGATCCAATTTACCCCACCTGAAAGATAAGCATTTATACCCATTGCTTTCCGGAGCAATGGGTGTTATAGTATACACATACACATTTGAATACATGATTGTCACTAATTACAAGCGCTTTGTAACTCCATTCATTATGGATGCAGCATTTAATTCCAATACATTCAATTACATGGATGTATATGATGCTATTACTGAGAGCATTGATATTCCTGAGTTTTATGAGCAGAAGGCCTGTCACACAGGTAATGATAACAAGCTGAAGCATTCAATTAGAAATGCAATGAATGCACTCAAGAAGAATGATACTCTCATTATGATTGATGAGAATATCTGGACTTTCAGTGCTGGAGTTATTTGAGCACAAATACCTATAGCAGAGCCTTCAACGCTCTGCTATAATATACATATACACAGCGAGGAGACGCTATGAAGTTTGACAGCTGGGAAGAGTGGAACGATATCTTCTCTGCTTGCAGAGAGG
>Ga0208408_1001633_pt1 | contig 12685 bp, 7 predicted proteins | sample ETNtaG_4_FD_185776 | JGI IMG/M metagenome (GOLD analysis project Ga0208408, IMG submission 185776) | Marine microbial and viral communities from oxygen minimum zone, Eastern Pacific Ocean - ETNP201406SV67 (SPAdes) (version 2) | ecosystem: Environmental > Aquatic > Marine > Oceanic ... | reverse complement strand
AAATGAAGAAGTGATTAATGGACTTGCATCCTGAATATTTATTATTTGGGAGGCTGTATCTTCATCTCCCTGTGAACTATCTGCCGGAACAGAACCAACTATTGAGACAGTCACTTCATGACTTCCTGCTGGAAGGTCATACCATGTAATGCTAACACTTTTTGTTTCGCCACTATCTACTCCACTAACAGCACTTCTTCCTATTTCGTTATCTGTATCATACCAGAATGTTAAATCTGCGGAAGCTTTACCCTGACCTGAATTCTTAACATATGCTGTAATCACTATACTAGAACCTTCTTTAGGATTGGTATCACTAAATTCCATTTTAGTAATTTCCAAATCAGCCTCAGCAGTAATTATTTCCAAATTACTTAAAATAACTTTGCCATTTGTACTGCTTGATACTGAAAATTTAGTGTTTACAGTTTCTTCACTTGACTCTGGATTTACTAATGTATTAAGTCTTTCTTTGAGATGATTTGACTGAACAGTGAGTTCTAAATCATATTCAATTTTTAAGCTACTTAGACCTACTCTTCCATCACTATCACTAGTAACTGTAAACACTAAAGTAGCCATTTCAACACCATATTCATCAACATATGTCTCTTCATTATCTACAGCATATGAAATGCCATCTTCTAGAGCCGTTTTGAAAGATTTTAGTGCCCCATTCTGACCATCAGGACCCCATATGATTGGTGAGTTATCTGAATTGAACTCACCACCCCATTCCCAATCCTTTCCTCCGCCATCCAAATTAATAGTTGGATTTGTTGGATAACCTTCGTCAACAGTTGTTCTTAATATGATATCATAATCGATATTATCTTCAGAGAATATATCTGCATCATCATAATATGCAAAATAGGTTTTTTCATCAATAGTCATATCCATTTTAGCATAATTTACAACATGTCCCTCATTGACAGGATATGTATCTGACCAAGTTTCACCATAGTCTTGGCTTAGGAGAAAACGGTGTTCGTATTGACTTCCATCATACTCTTGATACGAAACATAAACTAAATTATCTTTACTTACAACGGCAGGTAAAGTATATGCATTACTAAATTCTGAGTCACTATCTACTATTAAGATTGGATTGTTCCAAGTCTCTCCAGAATCTTCAGAATAAATAGCAACGACATCAAAATCATAACCTCCATCTCCATCGTAATCCCCATCATCTTGCCAAACAATATAAATATTATCTTCATAAATAGCGATATCTGGGAACCAACAAAAATCACCACTTCCTTCACCATCTCTCAAGGTTATTCTTTCCCATGAATCCCCTGAATCATCAGTATAAGCATACTCAACTGTATAATCTGAATCTGAACTTCCATCTTTAGCAAAAGCATGCCAAGTAACATGAAATCTATCACCTCTATATGCCACTTCAGGAATATAATTTGTCCCATCACTACTAGTTACTGTAGAAAACTCACCCCATGTATCTCCATTATCATCAGAGACTCTAGTCATTATATTATAAGTTAGAACTCCTGAACTGTACACACTTTGCCATGCCACATATACATCATTTCCATCTGCAACTATTGCTGGAGCATATGAATTTGTATTTTCGTCAGAAGAACTTAACACTACTGGATCAGTCCATGTAGTACCTGAGTTTGACGAACTAGAAAATTTTATCTCGTATTTTGCTTCATCAAAACTATAATCTGACCATAATACATAAACATAGTTCCCGTATGAAGCAATTGCAGGTGCATAATATGAATAATAATATGAAGAATAATCAAAAGTTTCATAACTTCTCCCATCATTCACTCCATTAGAGATCACTAATGCATCACTCCAACTATCTCCATCATCTGAAGATCTTCTGAAAAAGATATCACCATCATCATTCATTGCATCATTACCATTTGTATCTCCATCAGGGTCTGCATCTCCTGAATCTACATATATTGCATAAATATTATCTCCAGAATATGACAATGCTACAGCAGAAGAATCTCCTTCATAATACTGGTCAGAGCCCACTTCCAAAGGATTAGACCAACTGCTCCCATCGTTGGTACTCTTTGAAGAATATATGTCTGGATCTGATGACGTACCGTCACCATCATACAAATCTATCCATGTGACTAGCAACCCATCACCATCTACACTAATAGTAGAAAAAACCCTTAGGCTTTCCTCATCAAAACCATCGACTTCAACACCGCTATTCCATGTAGTTCCAGAATTGGCTGATCTAGCTACCATTACATCATAATAATCAGAACTATCCTGTCTAGTCCAAGTAATGTAATAATTACCTGAACCATCGTTTCCAGAGTGTAGATTAAGATCTACAGTTATATCATCAGTCCCTGTTACTGTAATCTCAGTATTAAATGTAGAACCAGAATTGGAAGAGCTTCTTGCCTTTACAGAATAACTTCCAGACTCATCTCCTCTCTCAGTCCATGACACAACTACGTTATCACTTGAGTCTGAAGAAACATCAACATAACCTGCATTACCTGAACTACTCATTTGGTTTGGAGTTCCAAAGGTACTTCCACTATCATCAGATGATGAAAAAAGTGGCACTGCATTAGAACTAGTAGCTCCAATCCAAGTGACATAAATGTCACTACCTTCATTAGAGGATAACATAGGGTACATGTTAGTATTAGTAATACTAGAATCAGATACCTCAGTCTCTGAAGACCATGTTTCTCCATTATCTTGAGACGAAGAATAAAATACACGATAGTCAGATTCTGTACCATCAGAGGTATATGAGCTCCAAACTAAATGGAAATCACCATCATCACTAATCACAAAATCATAGTAATAGATATAATAATCATAATCAAAGTCTTCAATAGTACTCCAGGAGTTACCTCCATCTGTTGAATAGGTAGATTGAAGTGTTCCAGAATATAACCATCCTACTAATAGGAAATCACTATCTCCTACTATCAAAGCATCATCGTAAGTATAAAGTGAATCTTGGGGCGTTAATCTAACAGGATCGCTATTCCAACTATTACTACCACCAGAATTGAAAATAATGCTATAATAGGCGTCCTTGTCCTCTAAATCACCATTATCAGCCCATACTACATACCTATCATTACCATCTTTTAATACACTTGGTGAAAGACTATGTGAACCTTCATTAGTATTTTCAGAGACTAATTTATAATCACCTAAATCACCAGTCCCCTTTGTCATACCCTCAAGTGTAACTTCAGCGTCAGTTATAGTAGCATTAACTGGTATATACATTTCTACTGTAGTCTCACCACCACTTTCATCTTTGAATACAGCTGCACTGGAAGAAGTTCCATTAGAAAAAGTATTTTGATATCCTAAAGCGCCATACCCCTCACCACTATATTTCCAAGTATTTCCACTTACAGTAATTGAGACATCTTCAGGATAATTACCATCATCATCAGCACCTCCAGATATCTTATAGGATGCACTCAATACTTCAGCATTTGGAAATTCAACAATAGTATCATCATTGACTACATCTTTTTCTAAATATAAAGTTACAATATCACTTTGATTTTCATCTACTGTAAATTGGGTAGTTGTTTCTGCTAAAACGACACTATTGACGACCAATAGGAGGGCTAACGTTATCGAAGAGATTCGCATATTCATGATTTACCTTAATCAACATATCCAATTATCCATTTAATAGTTTCACTAATGATAAATAGGTTAATACATTATAATAATCAATGACCTTACAATTCCATATGGATTCTCTTGATGGAACATATATAAAGAAATTTGAAGCTGAAGTTACAGGCGTATTTCCAGGAATAGTTGAACTAGATCAAACTGCATTTTATCATCTCGGAGGCGGGCAACCTCCAGATACGGGAAAATTAACTTGGGACGAAGGTATTGGAAAAGTATTTGATGTGCGGAAAAAAAACCGTATACGACACATGGTTGAAGGAGATTTACCAAGTATTGGTGATTCTGTCAAAGGTAAAATTGATTGGAGTCGTAGATATTCACATATGCGTATGCACACATCACAACATCTCGTTTCTTCAATAGTTAGTGAGCGTTATGGGTCTGATACTGTTGGAAATCAGATTGGTGCAGATAAATCAAGAATTGATTTTAAACCTTTAAAATTAGGAAATACTGAAATGAATATGCTTCAGGATGAAGTTAATCAAGTCATATCAAAAGATTTGAAAATAGATATTAGTGAAGCTGAAAGATCAGATTTAGAAAATAATCCAGATATAAGATCAAGTATGTCTAGCGGACTATGGAAAATGCTCCCCTCCAGTGTAACTAGACTAAGAGTAGTTAAAATAGGGGACATAGATGTTTGTCCTTGTGCTGGAACTCATGTTCGAACTCTTTCCGAAATTGGTGATGTCCAATTTTTAAAAAGAGAGAATAAAGGTTCTGAGAAGATAAGATTAAGCTATAAATTAAATGATTGAATCATACCTTCCCATCAAATACTCTCTTAGTAGTAGTATTCAGTTTATCTTTGACATAATAGCTAAATTCTAAATCAACGTTAATATTGCCTGTTACTTTTTTCTTGAAATTCAATTCAATTTGAACTTCAGTATATGACTTTATTTCTCCAACATGAAATTTATTTTCTGTAAATGAATATAGAATATCTGGTTTCATCCCAGTCAAAATCAGATATTGATCATTAAAAATCGGTTTTACAGTTCCTAGGTTTAAATCATTTGTAGAGTAATTACTAAAATTAAGATTAAGTGATAAACCTGTAGAAGTTATAGTCTCTTGTGAAGTAATACTTACTTGTATATCTGCAATATAATTATCAACCATTTCTCTATTAGCTGTAACTGTTTCATCCATTAATGGCCTCAGAATAGCATCAATAGGCTCATTTTGAGAAGTATCTCCATCCCATTCTTTTAAATGAGGGAATTGAATTGATAAAGCCCTGATAATATTTGCTAATTTACCTTTAAAATAATTATCGGTTTCACCATAAACAACTGCGGCCAAATAATAATTTGCGCCTCTTTGTAAAACAATCTTATTTTGTCCATAATCAATAGATCCTAAATCCTCTTCACTAGAAAAAGAATCCTGAACAAAATCATTGATAGCAGTAAGCATTCCACTCATTATGTCTGAATCTATAGCATTTTCAACGTCACTAACATGTGAAACTAATCTTCCATCACTGTAAATTAAATACAACTCTTCTAGCTTGTATTTAGCTATAGGTTTTGATTCAATTACATTCACATTTTCATCTAGCATATCATCCTTTTTGGTAGTAAATAACATGACTCCACCAAATATCAATATAATTCCAGCTAATATTGACACGGGAATTATTACTTCCATTCCGATCATATTTCCAAGTTCATTAGAGTTACCACTTTCATACAAAATTACCATTTCTCCCATATTAAGAGATATTTCATCAGATAATATAGAATGTTCAAACTCATCTTCTGAATAAATTCTATAATAATAATTTTTATCAAGACTTGGGTTTTTCTCTACATAATTATAAACTCCGGCATCACAAGGTTCAATTAGTTTTTCATTGAACCAGCCTTCTTCTGGTGAAGTTGTTCGTTGAACTTTGCACTTAGATACCGGATCTACAATTTCAAAATAAAAAGTAATATGAGAAATATTAGTTGGTACTATCTCTAAATTGATAGCTGGGTTTGGATTTTCAGTATATACTTCAAATATTGAATTTACACCTGCATATGATATCGATATATTGTTCCCTGAACTTGGAACATAGCCACCATTAACAAGACCACCAAAGTACAATAATTTGTTTTTAGAATCTAAGAAATACTGATTATTCTGTAATTTGGTCTTATTATCACCTCGTGATAATACAATATCATAAATTCCATCTCCATCTTCATCAACCTCAATGACTATGAAATTATCTATTTTTTCTAAGGGAAGATACTTCAAATTATATATTTGATCATATTCTCCATCGGAATTGAAAATCTCAGTAGTATTTAGAGGATCTTCTAAATTACCTGCCAAATCAGTACTTTTTGCAACCAAATAATAGCGTGTTGAGTCCTGGAGACTTGATAATATAATTCCATCTGATATTGAATCATATTCATAAATAAACCACATTAAGGTTTCTGAATTACTATCTATTGTCTCAATTGATAAATACAAATCAAAGTCTAAATATTCATTGGCTTTAACATAATCTATAGTTATTGTATCATATCCCCAACGTTCAGGTACGTTAACAAAAGTAATAAAATCACTCTGTGAATCATAATTTATAATAAAATCTGGATTTTCTTTTTCTTCTAAGTTACCCGCAAAATCCAGTGAAGTTATTTTGAAACTATAGTGACCAATATTATCTAATTCATACAAATACGGTTCATTATTAGGCACAATTATACTCCCTATTTCATTCCAGACTACAGCATCCGGGTCTAGATATTCATCCGTAAAATTAGTATATGTTATCACTAAGTGATAATTTTGAATATCTTCAGAATTTGACTCCCATTCTAATAAAACTATTTTAGAATCTGTAAAAATATAATTCTGCTGAATATTTATGAAACTCGTAATGGGAACTGTAGTATCTACTGTAATTTCAAAATCATAGCCTGTTTTTACTTCATTATTTCCATAAATATCTCTACCAATAGATCTAAATCTATACTTTGTCGAATCTTCACCTATAAATTGTATTATACTTTGATTAAAAGTTCCATAAAGTTTCCATTCAGCAAAATTTAATCCATCATTATCTATATATTCTATATCAAATTCAGAAATGTCATCAGCTGAAATATTCATATTTAGATAAAATATTTCACTATTAACAAGCGTTGAATTACAATAAACTTCAGTTTCAGGAGGGAATGTATCTAAGTAAATACTAATAGTTTGATTGAATAATATCTCTTTGATAAACTCAGTAGTGATTGCATTATGTTCATAATAAAAGGTATACGGATTATAAAAAGTCTGATGACTATTGGAATCTATATTCTTGTATAAAACCCTATTATATTTGGAAAAACCATCATTTCTTGTTTCACCGTAAGTAGGATCCTCACCATTATTACTTTGAAACCAATATTCATGAAATTTAGAAGGTAATGATTCCGTATTGGCAATAAATAATCTCACATTAAAATATTCATTGAGATAGTTTGCAGAGCAATCCCAATTTTCAAACGAATCTATGGTATAAGAACTATCTGTTAATTCAAAACACGTTACACCATTGATAAAGATATTTTCAGAATTCGATGATGATGAATTAAAACTTGAAATTCCAATACTAAAATCCCTAAATTCATTGCCAACTAGTGAAAGATTTGTTTCGGCTAGTTTGATGGCAGTAGTTACATTAGAAATAGACCCATTAAAAATCTCAATTTCATCTAATCTTAAATTATAACCTATATTTGTAAAATCTAAAGTATTATTATCGAAATATATTTTAGAATCATGAGTATCTATCAAAATTTCATACTTTTCGATTCTGTTATCGTAGACATTAATTTCATTACTTGAGATTATATCTAAACCTTTGTTACCTACCTTAGTAAATCCTATTTTTTGACAATCATCCATAATGCATGAAGCTATTATTTGATTTGAATATATTTCTGCCAAAGAATTATTTAAGCCAATTCCGAGATTATAAGAACTAATAAAATTATATCGTATAACTAAATCTTCACTAGAAATAATATTAAGGCCATTATAACCAGAAAGAACATTATTTTCAACTAAAACTTCTACTCCATTATCTATTTTTATTGCAGTCAAAGTATTAGTTATACTATTATTCAGTATATTAGCTGCCTGAAAGATTCCAGTTTTTGTGATTATGTAAACGCCTTTATCAGACATAGTTATAGTATTCCTTTCAACTATATTATTACTACCACCACTTGTTTGTGTAGTTCCATCTAAAAAGACTCCAACATCGACATCCTCTATGTAATTATCTCTTATGAATACATCTGATGGTGAAACACTATTCTGAGTATAGACATCTATTGCAGCTGCATCTTGGGTAAAATATGGAGTTCCATTAATAATTGTATTTTCTTCAACAAACGTATTAGACAAGGCTACAACTATAGCAGATGCAGAAAAGTTTTTGATAATATTGCCCTTTATTATATTACTTCCATATAAATTAACATTTTCATCATCATAACCATCTTTTGTAACTTCTATACAGCCGGAAATACCATAGGCTGTTGGAATTGAAATCAAACTTCCACAATATTCGAAAGTATTGTTTATTATCTTATTATTTATACCAGAAACCCAGACATTATCTGGACCATATACCTCAAAAAAAGTATTTTCTTTAATTAGTGATTCATTAATTCTTTGAAAAACAATTGGTGAACCTGAGTGGTTTTGAAAGTGATTCTTATGAACAGTAATATTAGATGAATCTCTTCCATAAATGGACCAAGCATAAGTTTCTCTAGCATTCTGGAAAATGTTGTTTTCTATATTGATATCTACACTATTTGCCATTCCAATTGTATCATATGTTAAGTTAAATATATTATTTGAAACAATGGCACCCTCAGCTTCCCATAACCATACTTGGTAAGCTCCACTTTCCCACCAACCTCTGTCAACAAAATTATCAGTAAATATGAATCCTACACCTGATGAGATAATTGATGTACGGCAAAAATCGAAATGATTTCCCCTGATTATAGTATTATCACCCATAGACCTAGCAAATCCTAAATGTTTAATTGTAGAGTTTTCAAAACGTACTTTAGAATCATCGCTATTAGACCAAATTTCTAAACTAGTATAGTATGCTTTAGAAATATTAAAATTAGTGGAATAAAATAAAGAATTATCAGTAATAGAGAGGTAAGCAGAATCACCTATTAACATGATACCTTCAGCACTCATATTCTGGAAATGATCAACTGAAGAATTAAGAGCTATTGTACTATTTCTAATATCCAGTGTATTGGAAATATAAAATCCATCTTGAGTGTTTTGCTTATCAATAGTAATGTTAGAATCGATTATTTCTACTTTTTTTGCAAAGTCTACATCACCATCTGCATATAATATTACATTATCTAACTTTAAATTTCCGGTACTTTCTGCAGTAACAAACCAGTCATTGATAACTATGGTTTCATCCCAAACATAAGTGTATTCATCAATTTCCCAATCTTCACCCTCATCAGGTATAGGCGTTCCAATAGAACCAGCGGTAGCATCATCACTAACAAATATGATTGCAGATATGCATAATGCCAACAACACTAACTTCTTCACTTCACGGCATATAATTATCTCTTAATAAAATAATCTGATTATACAAAACAATCAATAATTTTAAATTGTAGCACGAATGAATAGAAAAGATGGTTCTTGAAAAATTAGGTGATGCACTCCGGGCAACATTGAAAAAAATTGCTGGTGCAAGTCATATCTCTCCCGAATTAATTAAAGAATTAGTACGTGATATTCAAAGAGCTCTTTTACAATCAGATGTAAATGTTAGATTAGCTTTAGATTTAAGCAAAAGAATAGAAACAAGAGCTTTAGATGAAAAGGCCCCACCTGGCATGACTGGTAGAGAGCATGTTGTTCGTATAGTTCATCAAGAACTGGTTAAAGCACTTGGAGAGCCTCGAACTTTAAAATTAGGGCCACAAAAATTAATGTTAGTTGGATTATACGGTCAAGGTAAAACAACAACTACAGGTAAGTTGGCAAAATATTTAAAGAAAAAAGGTCTTAGTTTAGGATTGATTGCTGCTGATGTTCATAGGCCTGCAGCTTATGATCAATTATCTCAAATTGGTGAACAAATACAAGTTCCAGTATTCGGTGATGCATCAAATAAAGATGCTGAAAAAGTTGTTACTGAGGGTCTTGAGGAGTTTAAAGATTTAGACATTGTTATTGTTGATACTGCAGGAAGACATGCCTTAGATGGGGATTTAATTAATGAAATGAAAAATATAGCTGCAATTGTTCAGCCTGATGATATTTTCCTCGTTATGGATGCTACTGTAGGTCAACAAGCTGGCCCTCAAGCTGAAGCTTTCCATGAAGCTGTTGGAATTACTGGAGTGATTTTAACCAAACTAGATGGTTCAGCAAAAGGTGGTGGAGCCTTATCTGCGGTAGCTGTAACAAAAGCACCTATAATTTTTGTGGGAACTGGAGAAAGTCTAGAAAGTTTAGAAACTCTTGACCCTGATAGATTTATTTCACGTCTTCTTGGAATGGGTGATCTTCAAACACTACTTGAAAGAGCTGAAGAGGTCATGGATGCTAGCACTGCTGAAGATAGTGCAAAGAAAATGCTTTCAGGAAAATTTACATTAATTGATATGAAGGAACAAATGGAAGCTTTAACAAAAATGGGACCACTAGGTAAAGTCATGGAGATGGTTCCTGGAATGTCTTCTATGATGAAAAAAGGACAGGTCGAAGAAACACAAAATAAGTTAGAAAAATTTAAAGTTCTAATGAGTTCTATGACAAAAGAAGAATTGGAAAATCCTAAGTTGATAAAACGATCCCGAATTAATAGAATCGCTATGGGTTCTGGATCTGATCCACAAGAAATTAGAGATCTTTTGAAACAATATAATCAAAGCCGAAAGATGATGGCAAATATAGGTGGAAATCGTAGGATGCAACAAAAAATGATGCGCCAATTTGGTAAAGGCGATATGAAACTTTAGCCCCAAAATACAAATACAGTGCCTTAGAGTATTGCAATATGCAGAGTTTCGAAGTAAAGCGCGGACATGGTAAAACACTAGAGAATGGTGGACTTAAATCTATAATGGAAGAAGAATTTGGAGAAATTTCTGAAGAAGAAAACCTTTTTTCAGGATCATTCAAAGCTCTTAAAGCAATAAAAGTAGAATTTGTTTCTATTACAGAAATAAAAGTAGAAACTGAAACAGATAATGAGGCTACACCTGAAGATTCTCTGGATGCTCATCAAGCATACAATCGTTTTATGCAAAATGTTACTTCATTTAATGCTAAACAGAGAATAGATAGAGCTAAAGCTAAAGCAAAGAGAGAAGCTAAAGCTGCAGCCGAAAAGGAAATGAATTCTTAATGGTGAGGTGTGCCTTAACAGGTACGCCAGGAACTGGGAAAACATCTATTTCTAAATTATTAAATAAAAAAGTAGTACATCTTTCGGATTACTATGAAGACTCATCAGAAGGAACAACAGATTCTGGTGAATGGCTGATTAATTTAAATAAACTGAATAAAATTATAGAAAAGCTAGAACTTGATGATGCTTTTTATGAAGGACATACTTCACATACACTGGATAATATTAATACGGTTATATTACTAAGATGTGATCCATCAATCCTAGGAAAAAGGTTAAGCGAACGTAACTATTCTGAAGATAAAATTAGAGAAAATTTAGAGGCTGAAGCACTAAATGTTATACTGGATGAAGCTCTGGATCATATTTCATCTGATAAAATATTTCAATTGGATACTACTAATTTAAGTCCAGACGAAAGCGCCAAAAAACTTACTGAATTTATCAACGGCAGTATTAAATTAGATGAAACTTTCGACTATTCAGAAAGAATAATGGACTGGTATTAATGGTAGCTGACGATTATAGAGAATTTGGAACAAAAATATTGACACCCATTGCTAAACATTTCCCCCTTAATCCAATGGGGATTAGTCTTCTATCTTTAGCGACTGCAATGATAGCTGGATATTCATTTTATGTCGCAGATTATGAAAATACAGTATGGTTACTGATTGGTTCTTTAATGGTCTTTTTGACTGCAGTGCTAGATGCATTAGATGGTATAGTGGCTAGAATGAGAGATTTATCAAGTCGAAGAGGTGATCTTTTAGACCACACATTAGACAGGGTTGCTGATATCTTAATTTTAGGTGGAATAGCCTTAGGCCCTTTAGTTGACACAACTATTGGCTTTGCTGCAATTATTGGAGTTCTTATGTTATCTTATATGGGAACACAAGCACAGGCAGTTGGTGCTGGTAGAGAATATGCTGGCTTACTAGGTAGAGCTGATAGACTTGTAGTTTTAGTTATGGTACCAATTATTCAATATTTTTTGGAAGATTACCAAGATTGGAATTATATGACTTTAATGTGTTATAGTTTTGCAATAATATGTACATTATCTGCAACTTATAGATTTACAAGAATTTGGGCTGAATTAGAATAATATTATCATTATCTTTTCATATATCTTCATTATCTGCTATTTCAGTCAATTCAAATTCAATACCGCCTATTTTGGATGCTACGAAATTATAGATTAGTGCAAAAATACTAAACATCACAAAATACATTAATGAAAACCAAAGAGGGGCAAAAATAAAGAATATTGCAATAAATCCCCCTATACCCCAAAAGAACATAGATAGTCCTATTATCGTATATATTAAGCTAAAAGGAAGTATCATTATAGATAAAAATTTAGCATTTTGAAATATTGAGATCTTGGTTATTTGTGTCTTCATATGAATACAATCATTAGCTGTTTAAAAATATGGTGGTGGGAGCACTGGGATTTGAACCCAGATCGGCGGGTCTCACCTATTGAGCCGGAGCCCATTAGTTTGCACAGGTCATAGCTCCAATCATTCATCACGATATCAGCAGACCCTGTAGCAATCATTC
>Ga0208408_1001632_pt1 | contig 12686 bp, 5 predicted proteins | sample ETNtaG_4_FD_185776 | JGI IMG/M metagenome (GOLD analysis project Ga0208408, IMG submission 185776) | Marine microbial and viral communities from oxygen minimum zone, Eastern Pacific Ocean - ETNP201406SV67 (SPAdes) (version 2) | ecosystem: Environmental > Aquatic > Marine > Oceanic ... | reverse complement strand
CTAAAAATGAACTATCTGTTTCATCATAAATATGAATTTCATTGGTTACATATTGAAACCCGTGGTCATACCCGCTAACAGTGGCAACCGTATCAACACCAAAGGTAAGAAAGTAGTTATGCCCGGCCTGTAAACTTCCTTGCGCCCTGATCATAGGGGTAACAGAACCTGAGCCCAATAAAACAGATTCCTCTGTCTCTACAAAAGGAGCAATATATCCTGCAGCTGGCTGGTGGGGAACCACAACAGCTACATTTTTCCCGATGGATCGTATTTCCTCTGCTTCATCCAGTTCTATGACTACATTATTTTCAGAAGGTGAGATTCCAGGTCCAATGTCTGGCGCACCATAATCATAAGCGATAACAGCATAGTAATAGGTACGTCCATTCTGAACAGTATTATCCACAAATATATGGGTAATACCGGTATTGTCTCCAAGATTATAACCTGCGCCATTCACCAGCCCAAAATCGGTGAAACCCTGACATTGATGCGTCATTCCATTGGTTTCGTTAGGATTGTGTGGGCTCCGGTCTACTAAATCACATTGATAGATTGGTTTTTTAAACATAGGTGTACCATAGCCATCCGTAATGATCTCAGGATCAGACATGTATTTATCCGTTGATCTATATACCTTATATCCTTCAAAGTCATTTATATTGCCAACAAATGGGTCACGGGTTTTTGTGTCGGCTATATCATCCCAGGTCAGAATCACTTCACCATCACCAGCTGTTGCAGTAACAGTTGGCATCTTTGGCGGCTGAGCAAACCGATAATCTTTTTCATAAATGACCTGAACAATCCGCTTCAATTCGTATAATGCTGGGGCAGTATGTTCATCAGAATTGAGCCCAGCCAATGGATCATAAGAATGCAGTTCTGACATAGAAATTCGTTCCACTCGTCCTTGAAATAAGGGAAATGGCCCGGAGGCAAATACTTCTACCAGGTTCGAAATAGTACTTGTGTATTCTTCTAAGGAATCCGTGCCTACAAGGTCCCACATGGCTTGATCATTTTTAAACCAAAAAGTTTCATTGGAAGGGGCATGGCTAGGAATCGGAAACATTCGAAATGCAGTTAAGCCCACCATATCGGATTCTGAAACATCTGTTGTATTAAAATTGGGCTCACAACCTACACCTTCCTGAAAATCGGGCCGATGGTTACATTCGGAACCATCTACATCCGGTCCATTATAGTTGAGTTCACCCGGTGCTACACCATCAATCCCAATATCATCACCTGCATATTCTGAAGATTGATAAATACCATCACCATCCAGATCTTCGCCATCCTCCCAATCCTGATCTTCATCTGCATCCCAGTGTTCTTTTAAATCGCTTTCTTCAAGTTTATAAAAATCCAGGAATGCAGCAAGATCTGTTATTCCATCTGTTGGACCGATGAAACTGACAGGCTCATTGTCTCTTTTCTCATCGGTTAATCCATCATTATCATTGTCAACATAATCATATCCTAATCCAGGGCTTTCAAGGTATGCAAATCCCATGACACCGGTTGGGAGTCCACCCGCTCCTATCCCATTAATATCCCATGAATAAGCCATATCCACATCTTTATTAAAATATCCCAGATCGTCATCTCCATCTCCGCCAATGGAATTATCCAACCAGTAGCCGAAAGCCACATCCTGCAGGTCATAATCAGAAATATTAGCAATGGAATATTCCCAGAAGATTGCATCTCTGGCCTGTGGGTTATTCCACTGAAAACCTCGGACAGCAACTCGCAGGCCAAGCCCGCCCCAGGGTGCGCCTGCCTGAATCGTTACATCAGGTTTTATATCACCTACGTAGCGACCCGGTCTGGGGAAATACTTTACATTGTCCTCTGCACCCAGATTTTCCTGGTCTTGAGCATCATTAACGATATAAAAGGATTCCTGATCCGCATAAGTCACACCCCGACCGAAGCGGCCATTCCATTCGCCAGGCCATTTGGTCTCAAAACCTGTGGACGGCCAGCCGCCAATGGGCCAGGAACTTTCGATATTGGAGAGTGCCGGGTACTCTCCCGTCTCATTGAAATATCCAAACACAGGATAAAAACCCCATTCTACTGTTCCTGTGGGATCATTATCCATTTCCTCCCGGTAGCTGGTCTGCAAGTAATAAAGTGTGTGGTGGTCTTTCGTATAAATATCCGCAAGCTCCGTCAATGGAATTGTATCTAATGTGGCCGCATTACCATCATCTTCAATGTATACCTTAGCTCCCACTAATAGACCTATGCCATCAGTCATTTTTAAACCATTGGGGTTGTTAGGCCATTTGGAAACGTTTACTCTTGGCCAATCAGAAAGCTCTGTCGTATTTCGAAAATATATATAAACACGGTTTCCAATCATGTAGCCTTCTTTTTCAGCGGCAATATCTCCTGCACACGGTTTCCAATCATATATCCTTCTTTTTCAGCTGCAATATCTCCTGCCGGATCCTGCGGCCCCAAATATTCTTTCCCCTGACCAAAAAGAAGACCAAATGAGATGATTAAAATTGTGATACTAAAAATAAATATACGCATTTGATTAAAAATTAATGCCTACTGCTATTTTATACATTCTCGGAGAAGAAAACATGGCTGGATTTTGGATACGATCTTCATACTCATTGAAATCACTGCGATGGCCAGCCAGATCCGTATCTTTTATAATAGCTGTGTATGCACGTCCAGTTTGTCCATCCACCCAGTTTTCGTTAAGGCGATCCAAGAGATTATAAATAGTTAGATCAATTTTGCCATGATAACGCCCCATTAATTTGAAATTATAATACATTGTGGCATCTAAACTATAAGTAGATGGTTTGTAGGCATTGTTAGGATAAAGGTTAATCCTTGAAAGCACACTTTCACTTTGAGGAGAAAAAGTATATGGGGAGCCGGAGTTATAATAGGCAGTAAGCGTAGTGCCAAAGTTTTTTCCAAAAAACATTACTGTACCATTCAGCGTATGCCGTTGATCCCAGCTCATAGGAATAAAACGGTTTACGGGATCCATATTTGCTCCGTCTCGTGTGAATGTTTGCGTAGGGCTGTCCGCATTCCCTCTGGTATACTGCAGTGTATAATTTAACATACCCTTTAAAGCGCCAAGGCCCATATCCAGTTTTACTTCCAAACCCCTGGCATTACCATAATCTTTATTACTGTATAGCCCATATTCAATCTGGTTATAGGTAGAAAATACCTGGGCACTCAATAAATTGTAAATATCCCTGTAAAAAAGAGCAACATCTAAACTTAAACCGCGGGTGAGCTCCTGCCAGAGCCCGATTTCATAGGTAATGGTTTTTTCAGGCTCCAAACGAACATTCCCCATGGTGGTTCCGTGATCATTCGGCGGGATCAAAAAACTATGATTCTTGTACATGGCGTAAAGAGGGGGCATCTGGAAAAAATGGCCATAGCTGAAATGAAGAACTGCTTCATTCCCCAGTTGGTAAGCAAAGCCTATCCTGGGACTGATCTGATCTATAATTTCTGCATCGGGATAGGTAGACGTAAGTGAATCTATCAGAATACCTGAAGTATCTTTATAGGTCAATTGGTTCGATGGATTCCGACGATTCGATGGGTAAACACTGGCGGGATCAAAATAATCATATCTTATTCCAATATTGACTACCATTTCATCAAATTCCATTTTATCCTGGATATAAGCAGCGGCCTCCTGTGGTGCTACTTTGTAAATATCAGCGTGTACAGTGGTATCCCCAAATATTTCAGGCTTGTAAATATCAGACAGACTTGCTTCGCCATCATATTTATTTCGTATGGCACGCCATTGCTGATCCACATCATGAGATATTCCCAGTAGACCCGCCTTGATATTGTGGCTGTAATTTGCTTGCCAGTTCAGGTCAAACTTGACTGTTTTATCAATCATGGAAAGTATGCTGTGATTCTTTTGCTGTCCACCTGTGAAAAAACCAGAACCATAATTTTCAAGGTACTTATCATGAATATATGAATAAACGGTGTCGCCAATTTCATGAAAATTCCCATCTTGATAAATCCCGGCAGTGTCAGCAAGACTGTAATCGAGAGGATCTTTAAAGAGATAATTCCCAGTGTAATTATCCAGATAGGATACTTTTAGTTCATAGAATAGCTTAGGGTTAATCATATGATTCAATTGGAAAGATGAATAGCTTGTTTCTTTATAGGAACCGGCTCGGCCATCAGGGTTATATTTAAATCCATGGTCATATCCAAAGTAGGCTTCATCACTTAGAGAGCCTAATAAGGAAACCCTGATTCTAATCCCATCAAACAGTTTGAAACTCAGTTTAAGGAGAGCTGATAAATTTTCACCCGTGTTCATGGGCACATAAGAACTATCGCCAGACTTTGAAGAAGTCCATTCTAATGAATCATCAGAGTAAAAATTGCTGATATCAGTAACGGTGAAGATGCGATGGCCATTTAGGTGTCCCTTATTATCCTGGACACGTACATTGGTAAAAAATGTGACTTTATCGCCTAACAAAGGTCCACCCAAACTGAATTTTAGATCTTGACTTCTATTTAGATCTGGAGATAATCCAATAAAAATATCTGTATTAGCTGTTTGGAAAAAAGACAGCCCCGCAGATGCAGATCCTTCGAATTTGGGCCCGCCGTCCCGGGTGACAACATTCACCACGCCGCTCATGGCTCTGCCGTATTCCGCATTAAAGGTTCCTGTGATTACTTCCAAGTCCTGTACCGCTTCCGGCTGTATCTCAACCGCAGCACTACTGCCACCAAAAGTTTCATCCACCTGGACTCCATCGATCATATAGGTTACTTCAGTATTTCTGCCTCCGCGAAAATGACCATTAACCACCCCTGCCTGCATATTGATTACAGAACCTACACTTTCCACTGCAAGAGCATTAATCTCATCCCCGGAAATATTTTTTATTGTGCCAGTCTGGTCTTTTTTCTGTGCCATCCGTGCAACTTCTACGGTAACCACTTCCCCTTCGATAACAGTTTGTTCCATTTCAATATCCAAAGATAGTGTTCGATTAACGGAAATCTTTACATCTTCCAACCGAATCGATTTATATCCAATCATATCTACCTTAAGTGTGTAATTACCAGGAGGAATATTGAATATAGAGAAACGTCCGTCCCTATCTGATGCTGTCCCATAAGGAGTCTGTTCCAGATAAATATTCGTGCCGGGGAGCGATTCAGAAGTTATTTTATCAGTAATTGAACCTGAAATTTTCCCAGTAGTCTGGCCAAAGAGATATCCAAGTAAAGGAATAATAATTGATAATTTTTTAATGGGCATGAATATTCTGCTTCAAAAATTACAGTTTAAATATTTCTATTTTATCGTATAAGTTTATAATAAGAAAAAAAAAGGGCAGAAAACATTTTCTGCCCTTTTTTTCTTCAGGTGCTATTTCAATAAAAGCATTTTTTGTGTAATGGTCTTTCCTCCAGAAGTTAACCTGGAAAGATAGACACCAGATGCCATACTTCCTGCATACCAGTTTATTGTATGGTAGCCTGCAGGTAGTTCCTTATTAACCAAGGAAACTACTTCCTGTCCAATCAGGTTATACACTGATAGCGAAACCTGCTGAGCATTGGGTAGTGAGAATCCGATTGTTGTCACTGGATTGAAAGGATTTGGGTAATTAGGAAACAGTGCAAACTGGTTCGCGATTACTTCCTTATCAATATCAACAGTTGATTGATCACCAATCCAGGTATTGGACCAAACTTCGCATGTCTGGTGCGCATTATCGTCATTTGTTGGAGATAATACCATAATTGCCTCTAGCCCATCACCGTCATTATCATAGACCATTGGTTCAAAGGGTGTGCGTGTACCATTTGCCGGAATTAATCTAACATCATCTTCAATCAGTATTGAATCAAGTGATATTCTAAATTCGAAAACATAATCTGGATTAAATACTTCATGAAAATAATTTCCATCGCCATGCGAAGCTAATACTCCTTCGCCATTGTCTGAGTTAGCACCCTCCGGCGTGAAATACATCTTATAATCGGGCTCTGTTCCTCTTTCCATGCCGACATGTTTTGCACCCCGTTGATCATAAAATCCAAAACATAATTGTACAACATCAGCAGTCCACCATCCTGAACTGGCATCATTATTCACAACGTTATCCAAGATTTCTGCAGCTACATAAAAGTAATCATCATCAACAGCCGTCCAAATAGTACCATACAGATCATTATCATCATCCACTTCACCAAAACCTAAGTGAGGTGTTCCGTAGGAATTATCTGTGGCGCCAAGTTCAAAAGGTATAATTCCGCTGTCATACCATTCTTGCAAATCACCGTCTGCGGCGAATGATACAGGCGGAGTTAACGAAATCGTTGGAACCCCTTTTGCTGTATTGGTAATAGAACCATCAGATGAGCCTGGTCCACCCACATTATTAGACGCATCCTTACAGGCAACCGCATAGTAATACGTTACGTCTGAATCTTCAAGCGGGTTATGCAGGTAATGTACTGCAGCAGATGCGCCTTCCAAAACATTCACAGCCACAACATCCACTGTTGGGGAAGATAAATCAGTGATTGGCTCTGTACTGGCATAAACATTATAAGTTTCACCTTCTTCGCCATCATTATCAGCCCATGTAACCAGGTTGTAATAGGTAGCTGGTGTTGCACTAACATTTTGAACAGGATCTGGAGGTATAACGTCCAGGACTCCCATGCTCATGAGGAACATGTCATCAAAGGCAAAGTCACAGGCCACACCATCCCAGCGGGATGCTACTATTACTGCGGCCATCTGCACTGTACCTTCTGGCATGACAAATTCAACAGAGTGATTTTCCCATTCATCAGTTACTGCTATGGCAACGTCGCCTGTTGTTCCAAGCACTGTACCTGCAGCATCCTTGGCTTCAAGCTTAAAGAAAGCACCTGCTCCATCACCGCCAGAAACACTTTTTCCAAAGCCACTAAAATTCCAGGTTTCACCGAATTGTGCGGGGATACTATCTTCAGAGTAAAATACTGCCCAGTTATCTGTGACACCAATACTGAGATAATTATCTCCACTGTGAGCCATGGATGCATCTGTAACAACTTCTGCATGTCCACCACCCAATGCGGAGCCCCAGCCGAATCCATCATCCTGCGCATCAGCAAGCTCAAAACCAGGGTTGGTTAATACATTTTTCGAACCAGTCAGTGTAAAATCATCCAGGATGATAGTACCACCACTATAGTCCCCATCTCCACCGCCGCTGATGGAAAATTCAAGGTGGAATCCAGCGATAGCATGTTTGTCTACCTCACCATTACCAGCATCACCAGACCAACCGGTAAGATTAAATCCACCGCCATCCCAGGAATCATTTCTCTCTAGAGGCATAGTAATTGTATTCCAGCCAGAAGCGTTATCCAGGATGTAGTGAAAAGAGTAATAATACTCACCCAGTCCAGTGTAGTTGGCGGGATCTGCAATATCTCCGAAGTCACTCAGGTTTAATCTTAAGTGGACTCTATTCTCTAACGTTTGTGGAACCGAATTGTAGTATGAAAATGAAATACTATCATAACCTGACCAATCCCAGATTTCACCATGATCTCTTGGGCTAGCTTGCAGTATAGTCATCCAATCATCTGCTTGAGCAAGTGCCAATTCCGCTTCTATAAGTTTAAAAGTCCAGAATACTCCTGTTCCGCACTCGATAACTAAAGTCATAGTATTACCGGAGAGAGTTGCATCATACGTGATTGATTCTGGAACATCTACATTGGGTAATTCCCCTGCATTATTTGCTTTGGGAAGACCTAAATAAGCACCCACCCCATTAAGTGTAACGGTACCGGTGCCTGTATCATATTCCCATGTGGCTGCATTAGAACCATCATGAGGCGCTACAGGTGCTCCACACTGATCTGAATCTACACCCTGCCAAGCTTCAAGCCAGGTCTCAGTACCTTGAACATTCTGAAAGGAACCATCTGCTCCAAATACATACTCATCATCAAAGTAGCAGGCTCTTGCAGTAACATCATCTGCTGAGCTTGTCCACCAATCTCCATTATTTGCAGATGGACCAACCATCAATGCACCAGCTTCTGGTGCTAACATCCATGTACCCGAAAGAGGTGGGGCTGTCCCACCAGCTTCTACAAGTTTAAAAGTCCAGAATACTCCTGTTCCGCACTCGATAACTAAAGTCATAGTATTACCGGAGAGAGTTGCATCATACGTGATTGATTCTGGAACATCTACATTGGGTAATTCCCCTGCATTATTTGCTTTGGGAAGACCTAAATAAGCACCCACCCCATTAAGTGTAACGGTACCGGTGCCTGTATCATATTCCCATGTGGCTGCATTAGAACCATCATGAGGCGCTACAGGTGCTCCACACTGATCTGAATCTACACCCTGCCAAGCTTCAAGCCAGGTCTCAGTACCTTGAACATTCTGAAAGGAACCATCTGCTCCAAATACATACTCATCATCAAAGTAGCAGGCTCTTGCAGTAACATCATCTGCTGAGCTTGTCCACCAATCTCCATTATTTGCAGATGGACCAACCATCAATGCACCAGCTTCTGGTGCTAACATCCATGTACCTTCAATAGGTGATCCTGGTTCATCATCGTTACCAACTAACATATGGGCAATTTTAGCATAGCCACCCCACGCTTCAATGTTGTGCGCACTATAATCCAGCTGCATGGCGCCAGCGCCTTCAGAAACGGGATCAGTAATATAACTTACATTGACAAAACTTAGAGTACTATCAGCACTTGCAGAAATTTCGTAGCCCCAGTAATCTGCTGTTGGTTCAGCATCAAAATTATCTATCATTTGCCCAAATAATAATAAAGGAACCATTAAAAGAATTGAACTTGTTATCTTGTGTTTCATTGTGTTTACTCCTTGTTTTGTTAACCTATATTCTTCTTGTTTTTGTTGTAATGTTTTTTCGCACACTACACAATGTGAATCAGATGCTCACATCCATAACTATATCAAAAAAGATAGGTTTCTTTGCACACATTCATTTGCTTTAGGTATAGAAGATAACAAATAATTGCAAATACATGCAATATTTTTTCTTATATTTTTCATTATAATGAAATTTTTATGTAAATATATTGCATAAATTATGATTATTCTTTACTTTGCATGGAATTTTTTAGCAATAAATTATTAATATGCGTGTAACCTTAAAACATATAGCTGACGATACAGGCCTATCAATCGCAACGGTTTCCAGAGCATTGAGTCGCAAGAAAAGGAACCATAGTAATAGTGAAGAACAAATTTATGTTTCAGCACGAAAACTTGGATATCCCCTTCTTACAAATTCGAGTGAAAACCAGCAACTGTCTATAGCCCTTGTTATGAAACTATTTGAAGGCGAATTCTACGCTTCCTTGATGAATGGTTTTTATAAAGCAAGCGCAAGTACCTCTTCCGAAGTTATTTTTTCATATGATGCAAAACAACTTGATGACACTGTTAATTATATTATTAACCTTAGTAAAAAATATAGTGGTATTTGTCTGTTTCTTCCTTCAATGACTAGTAATGACTATCTTAAAATAAAAGAAGGAGTAGGTCAATATCCAATTATATCCCTGTTACCATCAAAAAACCCAAAAATTGATACGGTTTGTTTTGATTCCTACCGTGGTGGTTATATGCTGGCAAAACATTTTGAAGAACAAGGCTATAAAAAATTTGGTTTTATATCTGGGCCATCCAATCGAGCGGATGCATTATTCCGAAAAAATGGATTTCTAAATCATATCAATGAAAGTGACAATTTGGAATTAGCCTGGTCTTATGAAGGCGATTTTAGTAGCGCTTTGGGACAAGCAGCCTTTGCTGATTATAAAAATACCGGGCTGAAGGATATTGCTATTTTTGGTGGCAATGATTACTCCTGTTTTGGATTCATGAAAGCGGCCATGAATAGTGGCTACAAAATACCGGATGATTTTATAATTGCAGGATATGATAATCTTTCCTTCTGTGAAACTTTCACTCCGGAATTAACTTCTATTGCCACAGACTTTCATGAATTGGGGAAAAAATCAATTCGTATTATTGAGAATATGGTGGCAGAAAACAGCGATAGTTTTGGAAATATTTCTATGATTCCCGTGAAAATCAAAATTAGAAATAGCACTAATTCCAAAAACTAATCTTAAGTTTTCTTAAAGTGATTATTAAACCCAAACTTATCTTGGTTCTGGGTTTTTTTGTTATCCAATCTATGTTATACGCTAAATCCGAAAAAAACTCTGAATTGGATGGCTGGGATTTGGTCTGGCAAGATGAGTTTGATAACTCTGCCATTAATACCGCAGACTGGGAATTTGATATTGGCACAGGTGCCCCTGTATTTGATGTCTACGGAATCAGTTCTCCTATATTTATACCGGATGGTTTTCCTAAGGATAATTTTTCAGTGCGTTGGGAAGGGACATTAAAAACAGAATATTCATCTGAGTATACCTTCTACACCGTATCAGATGACGGTGTCAGGCTATTTGTTGATGATCAGCTGATTATTAATCAATGGAAGCCACAGCCAGCAACAGAGTCTTCCGGAAAAATAAAACTCCAGGCAAACCAAGAATACTCTATCCGGATTGAATATTTTGAAGAAGGCGGAGGTGAAGTAATGATTCTTGGATGGGAATGTGATTCTTTTCCAAAAAGCCTTATTCCAAGTAAAAATTTGATAACAGATACTGGGGAGCCAGGATTAGAAGGTACATATTTCCCAAATAAATCCCTAAAACTCGCAAAAAATGAGAAACCGTTTATCCGGATAGATAAAGAATTAAACTGGGTGACAGGCGGCGGTTGGGGCAACAATGAACTACAATACTATACAAACGTTCCTAACAATGTCAGAATTAAGAATGGCAAATTAATCATAGAGGCAAGAAAAGAATCATTCAGGGGATCCGAATACACTTCCGCCAGAATTAAAACTAAAAAAAGTTGGAAGTATGGTCGTTTTGAAATGAGAGCAAAACTTCCGCAAGGTCGGGGAACCTGGAGTGCGTTATGGGGCCTACCTACCGATTGGACCTATGGCCCCTGGCCCTACAGCGGCGAGATTGACATATTAGAACATGTAGGTTTTAATGAAGGAGAAATTGTTGGCTCAGTACATACCATTGCAAAAGCAGGTGACTTATATGGCACTGACCAACAAGGTACAATTAAAATTCCGAATGCTTGCAAAGAATTCAATAATTATATTTTAGAATGGAATGAGAATGAAATAAGTGTTTTGGTAAATAATAAAAGTTTTTTCAAATACTCGAAAAAGAATCAACCGTGGCAAAGATGGCCCTTTGATCAAAGATTTCATTTATTATTGAACATTGCGGTTGGTGGCTGGTGGGGAGGCGCTAAGGGCGTTGACGATGATGTATTCCCCACTCAAATAGAAATTGATTATGTGAGAGTTTATACTCAGAAATAATTTTAAAATATAAAAAATGATTATAAAAAATATATCCTATACTATACTGATTAGTTTATTCATTCTTGTTGGCTGCAAAAATAGTAACGAATTAAAAAAACGAGATGGGCTTAAGGTCTACCAGGAAGCCCAAATATCATGGGTACGAAACTTTAATCCTCTCAGTCCTGCAGGCTCGGCAAGGTGGCCAACTTCCTCCGGGATATATGAACCATTATTTATTTATAATTCTATAACGGGCGAATATGTGCCATGGCTCGCACTCGACTATACATGGGAAAAAGGCAATAAAGTTTTAAAGATGCTAATTCGTAAAGGTGTAAAATGGTCTGACGGAGAACCATTTTCCGCGGAGGATGTGGCTTTTACGTTTAACATCAAAAGAAAACACCGTGCTCTAGATACTCGAGATTCCTGGGGATATCTAAAGGAAGTAGTTGCAGTGGCCGATACTATTGTAAAATTCGAATTCAAACGAGTTTACGTCCCTGGGTTTGATGCTCTTGCTACACAATCAATTGTTGCAAAGCACATTTGGAACACAATAGACGACCCAGTGAAATATTCCAATCCCAACCCTATTGGAACGGGACCTTTTACAGAAATTATTCGATTTGATAGTCAATTGTGGGAACTGGGAAAAAACCCCAACTACTGGCAAAAAGGAAAGCCCCAGATAAACAAACTTATTTTTCCGACCTACCCTAGTAATGAACAGGTTACACTGGCGCTACTGAGCGGCAACCTGGATTGGGCAGGAGCCTTCATTCCCGCTGTTGACCGTGTCTTTGTATCAAAAGATACTGAACATCACAAGTATTGGTTTCCCCTGACAGGTCACACAACATTTCTTCATACAAATACGAAGGATCCTATACTCAGTGATGTTAGAGTACGAAAAGCAATTAGTTACGCGATTGACCGTGAACTCGTGGTTAAGGTGGGCATGTATAGTTATACCGAACCAGCACACGTTTCGGGCGTGTCTGGCCCCATGTCTAAATGGCATTCTCCATATTTAAATCAAGCAGAGAACTGGACTATATATGACCCTGAAAAGGCAAATATGTTATTGGATAATGCCGGCTTCATAAAAGATGAAACAGGACAGAGGTATACGCAGGATGGAAACCCCCTGGAATTCGATATTATCATTGTATCAGGTTGGAGCGATTGGATTCGATC
>Ga0208408_1001626_pt1 | contig 12717 bp, 15 predicted proteins | sample ETNtaG_4_FD_185776 | JGI IMG/M metagenome (GOLD analysis project Ga0208408, IMG submission 185776) | Marine microbial and viral communities from oxygen minimum zone, Eastern Pacific Ocean - ETNP201406SV67 (SPAdes) (version 2) | ecosystem: Environmental > Aquatic > Marine > Oceanic ... | reverse complement strand
TCATTCTATGATGCTCAAATGTCTACACTTACTGGAGGGCCTCCAGTAACAATTGCAATTAATGAAGGTATTCAGGAAACGCAATTTGATACCATCAAGTTAAGCTTAATTTTGGTTTTAATATGTATGATAATAATTTTCTGGTCTCCAAAATATGGTTTTGTAACCTTTTTACCTATTTTACTTGTAATATTATGGTACCCTGCAACTGTAGATGCTGGTGGAACTAATCTAAATATTTTCACTGCAATGGTAGGAACTATTATCATAGGAATAGGGATTGATAATTCTATTCAAATAACTGAAAGAGTAAGAGAGGAAGGCGCTACACCTGAAGGTATCGAAAAAGCAGTTGAGAATACAGGTCAGTCTGTTGTAGAAGCCACATTTACTACTATGGGGGGTGTATTCTCTGGTGTTTTGATTTCATTTTATAGAACTCAATTTGTTGGTTTAAGAAACTTCTTTGCATTAATTATTACACTAGTTCTTTTTTCTCTGTTAATGGCTGTTTTTGCATTGCCTAGTTTTTATCATGCATTACATTATATTCAAAATAAATATGCTAAAAGTAATTGGAGAATTAAAACAAAATTCAATTAGATAGCATCTCACTTACCGCTAAAACTGAATTTTTAGCGTAAGGTAGCAGTCTTTCATCAATATTTTCAGGCTTAGCACCAGGTCCTATTATTCCAAAACCAATTGGTTTCATAGAAGCAAGTTGTAAATCAATTAATGAACGAATAACAGCTTGACCCATAACCATTCCATGCTCTGTTTCTCCCTTTTCTATTATGCCTAAAACAACGGCTCCATCTATTGATTCTCTAAGAAATAAGCGTTTAATCTGTAATGGCATCTCCATCGAACCTGGAACCCATTTAACTTCTTCAACAGTCAAACCATTATCTAATGCTACACTACGGGCTTCTTCAACCATCTTTACAACATGATTCTTATGATAACTACCTGCTATAATTGCTATAGATTTAACCATTTATGGACTCCTTATTCATTTCAATAATAGTATCTACTGTATTTCGTGTTTGAGTTTCAATTTCAATATTAATTGAATCACCTACTAATTTATGCATTAAATTTGTTAATCTTAAAGTTTCAGGAATTAAATAAACTGTAAAGGTATTATCATTTTTATTTACTTCACCTATTGTCAGACTTATTCCATTAAGTGAAATATAGCCTTTAGGAAAAATATATTTTTGTAAATCAGGATTAAAACTTAATGTTAAAATATAATTATTTTCAGGTTCACTTATCTCTGTTATAGTTGCAGTATCAAAAACATGGCCTGATATTATATGGCCTCCAATTTCACTCCCTAATTTTAGTGATCTTTCAATATTAACTATGGATTTCTCTTCAATTTTGCCAAAAGTAGTAACTTTCAAAGTTTCCATTATCAAATCGAATTCTAAACTGTCTTGATTTATCCCAGTTACAGTCAAACAAACACCATCAACACAAACGCTGGCACCTACTTGAATTCCTCTACTAAAATTAGAAGGAGTCTTAACTATTATTCTAGTTAAGTTTTCTTTTCGATTGATTTTAGAAATAATTCCAGTGCCTTCTACTATTCCCGTAAAAACCATCTTACCTCATTCTGTAACATATTTATTCCTATGGATTTTTAGTATTTTTGAGATTATTTTGCGAGATCCTGCTAAATCCTGCTCCATTTCAGGTAACCTAACTACTTTAACTTTGATACCTCGTTCAAGTAACTTCTCTTCTAATTCTATTCGTGTGAATAATCTCTGATCATAACCAAGTGCAATCACATTTGGTTTAATTTCATCTACAATTATGTCTAACATATCTCCAGTACGTCCAATTACAACACCATCAACTGGTTTAATATGAGAAACTACTTCGGCACGCATTTCATCTGATAATATTGGTTCGCCTTTCATTTTACGAACTGTATCATCATTGGCGACTATTACTATCAATTCATCTCCATGTTCTTTAGCTGCATTCAAAAAATGTGCATGACCAGAATGGATTATATCAAAAACACCAGTTGCTACGACTTTCATTGACACGCATCCACTATTTGTTGACCCTCTAAAAACAGATATCCCTCACTTTGAGCCCATCTTTCAGCTGCACTTGGTGATAAAGAAGTCCCATTATCTGAAACCATCTCACAGCCTAGCGCTATTGGATTCATATCTATTAAATTAAATAAAGCAACAATTAATTCAGTATGTCCTTGACGAGATTTAAGAAGGTTTGAATCTGCTATACAAACAGGTACATGGCCTGGAATACGGAAATTTTGAGAAAGAAGATCCTGGCCATTTAATCTTTTAGAATTCACTACATCTTCAAATATTTGTGCGAATGTTGTAGCTGTTAATGCTCTGTCATTATCACTAATTCCTGTAAATGTATCTTTATGATTTAAGAAAACTGAAAATGATGAACGTTTATCATATGGAAGTGTATGGCTGAGCATAGTCTTCAAAATCTCAAATTTAGTTCCATTTTTACTTGCTTCTTCGTAAATATCCTGAGCAAAGGGCAATCCTAATTCAGTAGAAACTTTATTTTCAGCAGCTAAGAAAATCATACCGCCTCCATTTTTTCTAAGAAAATGAATACTAGAGTGTGTAACATATTTAGCTGAAAAAAAGATATCGGTTTCTCCTTCCCTATTGGCTTCATCAAAAACTAAAATAGGTTTTCCTTCTCTCAAAATCTTAGCAATCTTTTTTACGTTTATCATACAGTTTACCACTATTTCTTAGTTCCTTATTCTGTTTAATTTTAACTCTACCATTAAATAATTGCGTAGATACTCAAAAATGAGTATTTAGTCTAAATCATAGACTATCCAATCAATATGCGCACTAGATTGAGCCTTTAAACTAACATACCTAGTGCAGGATAAGTCGCCGGGATTAAGTTTAACTATCATTAATGAACCAAAATCTCTATTGCAAACTAAAGGATCTTTATCGGGTGAAGTATATAGATCATAACCTCCCCATTCATGTCTCCACTTTTTCGTAAGATCATACATTACTAATAATCGATTAGACTCAGATTCATCCATATGTAATAATGAATAATCTCCCGAAGAATAAGATATATGACTGGACTTTCTAAATTTTGGTTTAAGACCTGTTGCCTTACATAAAAAATCATTAAAAACAGAAGAAGTCCAAAAGTCATCTAGTAAAGCATCTCCAATTTTACGATTATAATAACCTATTTTTTCTTCGGAACTTAATTTAGGATTAACCTTTTTTGGAGCTTCAGCAAGAAATTTAGACAACCGAATAAAAGGTATCTCTGCTGAATTAAAAATTCTATTCAAATTAGAAAGTGTTGCATCCTCTAAATAATAAAAATTTATCTCAGCGATGATACCACCCCGTAACTGTCAATCTCTGGATATCTTGTAATATTTCACCAACCTGATGCCAAGAATGTTTAGATACTTCAAACATAATTAAAGAATTATATTCAGGAATAATGCTATCTACTAATTTTGATTTATTATTTTCATCAACATCAAAAATTTGTAAAGCACCGCCCATTTCCTCAGTTATTTCAGGAGTTAAATGTAAACTATATGCAATAATTCTTTCTTCAACTTGATCGTCATGAGGCAATAAAAAGTCACCTAAACCATAAACATATGCAGCCATATCTATACTAGAAAGTGGTTTAGAACTAAAAGCCTCAGCGACCTTATTTCGCCACAGTTCATCACCTAAATCATCTCGAAGAATATTAATTGCTGGATGATCTATATCTGTTAATTCAACACTAGCCCAATAACTGAATAAATCTGATTCCTTAAAATCGTATTCTAGACCTGCTAAAGCATCAACTACTAAATCTAAAGTACTATCATCAAGAAAATTTTTAACAATTATATGAGGATATGGGAAATCTTTTGCTGTAGATATTTTCTCAACCTTGCGCATTTTCTCTCCGAATCCAGTTCAACATACCTTCAACTGTGCCTAAATGGGTTTCTGTCTGATGTGGGCCATGAGAAGAATCTGTGGCCTTAAGACCTGACCTTAAATTAAACAATTCATTTAGAATTATTTCAGATGATTTATCTTCTTTGTATCCTTTTTTAACTACGTCCATCCACAATTCAAATTCTTTCTTAGTCTCAGTAAAAACACCTTCTGCAACACGAGGTCCAAAGTGTGTATAATGAACATATTTTAAATCCAATTTATTCATTTTTTCAATGCTTTCTAAGGCTAAATCGTGCCTATAATAACCTGGAGTGACAGGAAAAGAACTACCTATATTTGGGTACCAAAGGCCTGCTGAATCTCCAACAAAGGCCTCATCGCCGTAAATCCAAGTTATATGATGAGGAGCATGTCCTGGCGTGTGAAGGCCTCTAATCTTACTACTACCTAATGATAATTCAAAATTATCTTTAGCAGAAATTAAACGATCTTCAGGTATTGGTTTTGGTTTGCCATAAAGTTCAGCTATACTACCTAAAAAATCGCAGCTACCTGACCACCAGCGATCAATGCTAGAAACATGCTTGTATGCATTAGGATGAACTACTGATTTAGCATTTTTACAGGCTTCCATTAAATGTCCACCTCCTCCAAAATGATCTAAATGGATATGTGTTGGAATAATATAATCTATATCTTCTAGACTCAAATCCATCTGTTTCAAACCTCTTAAAAGATTTTCATGTGAACTTGCTGGTCCGGTTTCAATTACCGAAATTTTGTCATCTACAATTACATAAACTGATATGAAATTAGATTCATTATTAGGACACAAATCAAACCAAAAGATATTGTTACTATGTTTGTTAATTATTGGAGCCACATTAAAGCATAAGATAGGGGTTTAAGTGAACCGACGGTCTTATAGCGGGTTGCTAACATGTATACGTCCGTTGAGTTAATGAAATATATAATTGTGACCGGCGGTGTCCTTTCCGGATTAGGAAAAGGAATAACCTCATCTTCTGCAGGACTATTACTACAGTGCGCAGGATACAATGTTACGGCTGTGAAAATGGATCCTTACTTGAATGTGGATGCAGGCACTATGAACCCATATGAGCATGGTGAAGTTTTTGTTATGACTGATGGAGCTGAGGTAGATTTAGATCTTGGTAATTATGAACGGTTTTTACGCTGTAATTTAACAAGTGAGCATAATATAACTACAGGGAAGGTTTACAAAAGAGTTATAGAAAAAGAGAGACACGGAGATTATCTTGGCCAAACTGTCCAGATTATCCCCCATGTAGTTAGAGAAATTGTTGATGGAATGAGAAAAGCTGCTGAAGATTCAAAAGCTGATATTTGTATGGTTGAATTTGGAGGAACTGTAGGAGATATTGAGTCTATGCCTTTTATGGAAGCTGGACGTCTTTTGAGTAGAGAAGAAGGAAAGGAAAATGTAATGTATATTCATACTACTCTTGTCCCAGTTGTAGGTTCTGTCGGAGAACAAAAAACTAAACCAACACAACACTCAATTAAGGAATTACAAGGATTGGGAATAAGACCTGATATTATTGTTGGAAGAAGTAATGATGTTTTAGATGAAGATATTGCTGCAAAAATTGCTTTCTTTGCTGATATACCTAGAAAGGCTGTGATTTCTGCACCTGATGCTAAATCTATCTATGATGTACCTTTAATGTTTTTAGATCAAGGCTTACATGAATTAATAGAAAAAAGATTGGGACTTAAAACAAAAAAACCTGATGTTACAAAATGGAAAGATTTTGCAAAAAGAGTTTCGAATGGGGGAGAAGAAGTTGAAATTGCTTTAATTGGGAAATATACGGCTCTAAAAGATTCATATATATCTCATAAAGAATCTCTTAGATATGCAGGGGCGGTCCTAGGCTGTCGAGTTAAAGTTAGATGGATTGAGGCACCTGACTTAGAAGATAGTGGGACTGTCAATGATCTTGAAGGAGTAAATGGTGTTCTTGTTCCAGGAGGATTTGGAAATAGAGGGGCTGAAGGTAAAATTATGAGTGCCAAATGGGCTCGAGAACAAAAAATACCCTATCTTGGCGTTTGTTTTGGTTTTCAATTAGCAACAATTGAATTTGCAAGAAATGTTTTAGGACTCAATGGAGCTAACTCTGCTGAACTCGATCCTGAAAGCCCACACCCTGTTGTGAATATACTTCCTGAACAGGAAGGTGTAGATGACATGGGAGCAACTATGAGATTAGGCGATCATGAAGTTAATGTTAGTAAGGGAAAAGCCAAAGAGTTATACGGTAAGGATAGAATATCTGAAAGGCATAGACATCGTTATGAAATAAATCCTGAATATATCGAACAAATTGAAGCTAAAGGTATGAAATATACTGGAAGAGACCTCAGCGGTAGACGAATGGAAATATTAGAATTAGAAGGACATCCCTATTTTGTAGCATCTCAATTCCATCCTGAATTTAAATCTAGACCTGATGAACCATCTCCTTTACACCTTGGCCTAGTGAAGGCTGCTTTGGTTCATAAAAATAGATAAAAAAACAAGGACAAGCTTATTAAGCTGTAATTTCTGGCCATATTATGTCAGACGATAATGATAATAATGATGAATTTACAGATTTCAAAGGCAGAGCGGACCCATCCGAAGATGGTTTCACAACTTCTGAAATGATTACAGGATTTGGGATGCTTCTTATTTTTGTAGGATTTATATTCGGTTTAATTAGACTTCTAGGATTAAAAAATGGAGAAATACCTGCTGATTATGACAACCATCTTGATCAATTATACTTAAGTTATATTATCATGTTTGTAGGAATGTTGGTAACTAGTTTTCTAGGATTCGGAGGAATGTTTAAAAGAACTATATCTTCCTTCCTTGGTTCTAACGATTAAAAAGTTAAAGATTTATCTAAACTTACAGACATTGTGTTATCATTAAGTTCAAAAGTATAAACGAAAGTATAAATGTCATTATTTTCAGTTGCTGATGTTAGTGTATAAAGTAATGAATATCCTCGTGAAGCAAGAATTGATTCAAATTCTTCAGTAACTATCTCAAAAGAAGCTGATAATTCAGTACCATCTGCTGCATTCAAAACTTCATATTCTAAAGCTAAAGAAAAACTATTCTCTAAAGAAGTAATTACTGGAGTTATATCGTGTCTTTCTCCTTGATGGTTGCCTAAATTTACCGAATGAGTAATCGTACTAGTAACTGCAATCAAAGTTATAGACATTAAAAGTCCAGAAACCAAAAGAAGTTGTGCTTGATCTTTCATTTAATCCTCCCTATACCCATACCATAATTGTAGCGTTATTTCCCAAAGTTCATCATCTGCCCAAATTAATCTGAAAGTTTGAGTAACAGGCCCTGAATCGACGGTTCGATCTACAAGAACTTCAGTTTGGCTACCGTGTGTTCCTTCTAATCTATATGATATTGAAGATGAAAGACCAGCATCTAAATATTGTTTTATTGCCGTATTATTATCTGTGGCTAACCACCAAGCCAATGTTGAATTATGATGGGTTGCAGCAATTGTTGAATCTGTAGGAACCCATTCATCCAATAGCTCAAGAATTTCTAAACCAGTAAAATAAAGATCGTTTTCCTCAACATTATTAGCATCACTTGTAGGAAGAACACTAACTGCAACATTGATTGTCGATGTAAATAAGGTTGCTACAAGCAAAACTTCCAACACATGCATTTGACCTTTAGTATTTATCATAATAATTGAACTCCAATTAGATCTGTGGAGTGTTTACTGAGGTTGCAATACCCATTAATTCGAAAATAAACCAACCCAAAAAGAGAAGGAATGATGCTCGACTAAATGCAGAATACAGCTTACCTGTTGACATGAAACCTGCTGCAAGTCCGTTACCTATTCCTTGAACCATAAGGCTGTAAAGGAACATACTTGAAATCCAAACTTCATTCATCTCTCTAATGGTTAAGTTACCTATAGACATACTACCTCCACCTGTAGCTGCTGATGAATCTACAATTGCAGGAATAAAAGTACTAGCAAGAACTAGAATTATACCCAAATAAACAAAGAATGAAGCATAAATAACCGTTACATAACTTCCTACTTCTTGTCTTCTTTCATTTTCTAAAGCCTTTATTTCTCTAGCATCAAAAGAGGCTGCCAAAAGAATATCCGAAATTCGACCTCCTGCCCTATTTGCTTCATCGACCATTCTAACTGCTCTTGTTACAATTGGAGAAGTCACTCTTTCAGTAAACATTTCTAAAACTTCACCGAAAGAAACGCCCCAAGAAATTTGTGAAGCCATTTTGTTTACCTCGTCATTAAGGTTACCATATTCTCCTTTAGCTAAAGTTTGAATAGCTACAGTCATGCTAAGTCCTCCTTTCCAGTATTCAGCAAGATCTCTTAAAAAATCAGGGAACTTTTCCTCAACACGTGCTCTAATTGCGTCTTGCCTTTTCCCATACCATCCGTAAGGATACATCAGTGCAATCAAACCAAATACAATATAATCTATAGCTGAAATTTCAGGGTAACTGCGATACCACTGATCTGCCTTCATTTCTTCATCTATACCATTTGTGAAAGGATCCTTGTCTTTAGTCTCATTATTCATAATTGCAAAAGGTGAACCCAAACCAGTAATCAATTCATATTTCTCTCCATTCTGTGGTTCTGCATATGTGTTTCCTAGAGTAAAAGTGAACCTACCATCATTCAAATTCCAAGGATTGTCAAATTGTTTATCATTATCTCTATCTTCCATTGGAGTTCTTGCATCACTCTTAATATCTTCATTAGCAATTGCAAAAAAGAATAAAGCCAATACTACTGAGAAAAATGCGACAAGGGCCGGACCCCAATCTGTATCTTTATTTTTGACACTGAGCCAACGATTGACTTTCCAATACTCCATCCAACGTCTTTTGACGCCAGTACGACGATCTGCATAGACTTTATTCTGAAGGTTCCCTTTTATTGACATTAGTCAGTTGAAACCTCCTGACTTAGTGAATAAAATAAACCTGAGAAAACTAGTTGAATAACTGGAAATCCTCCAAAAACTAAAAGATACATATGTATCTGTTCAAGCTGCATTCCGGCTCCAGAAACCCAGAACGTAATAACTGCAATAATCATTGCGAAAATAGGCAATGCTACAGCTACAACAACATAAGCTTCGGAAAATAATGCCATCTGCTGTAAAACATCCTTAACGTGGCTTCTATTTTGTTGACCATAATATTCTGCTCTGTTTAAGAAATAAAGCTTTAGATTTCCTCCAGCCGTTACTGTCCCAATAATTCCCTGAATAAATTCAGCGAATCTTTCAGAAGGAGTTCTGTCTACAGCTTCCTTTAATGTTGTTACTAAATCCCGACCCATAAACTCCATACTATGATAAATCCAAGCAGCATCATGTGAAATTTCTCCATATATGTCTTTATTTCGAGCAAGAGATTTAAAGGTCTTTGAAGGTGTTGCATTAGCTGCAGCCATTGCAGACACATAACTAGCTGCAAAAGGGATTTGTCTATCCATATTTGAAGCTCTACTACTTTCCAATAATGCTGGAGTTAACCACTGAATTAATGCCACTAATCCTGGTAAAACTAGCAATAATACTGCAGCAATAATTATTTCAATAAAAATAGAAATTGAATAATTCTCTTTGACGCCCGTAAAAGGATCTGTTGCGCCATTTGGATCTTCCATAGATTCAATTTGAGGAATTACACCTACGAGAATTAACAATGTAACACCTAAACCAACTAAAAAAGTTAATACAACTTGCATTGCTGAAGTTGCAACATAATCTTCTGCGAGAAGTGGAATACGGGCTTTAACTAACTGATTTTTAAACTTTAATGAATCTTTAGTCAGCATACGGCCTAACCAACCGAATAAAACTCTACTAAATGTTTCAAAACCCGTCAGAGCCATTTATGCCACCAACGTGGATTAGCGGAACGTTGCACTCTATTGGCTAAATTGGTTTTCAAAGCTACCAATGCCTTAGATTGACGAGTTTCTTCAGCCTCAACAGCCGCCGATCTTTTACCTTCATCACTCTTTTCAATATTCATTGTTGCTTTAGATCGGGCATTCATTTCTGATAATACTGCTTTTAAAATTCTACGACCCTCAACCTCATTAAGAGAAGAAACATCTCCAATATCTACTTCTTTAGTCAATGGAGCTAATTGTTTCAAAGGCACATAATATGCTTGATCTTTGAGTAAATCATTTTGTAATTTTACTTCTGCTTTTTCACGTCTAGATTCTTCATTTGCAATTAATTTAGATCGCTTAGAAGGATCATCAGTTTGTGAAATCTTAGCATCGCTCTTTGCACGAGTAGCTTGTTCTTTGGCTTCACGCGTTTGATACTTCTGTCTTATCTTAGGTGGGAAATCTCCAACATCGACTTCATCATCATCTCGAGATAAATCCATATCTCTGTCTGCAACTTTACGTCGACGCTTCTTGCCACCTACTTGCATATCCTCGTAAACTTGACGCATCACATCTTCTGGATGAACATAATACTCAGCAACGACACGTGCAAAATCTTTGTAATCTCTAATTCCCTTCTTCAAACACCACTCGATAACCAATTGTCTCCTCTTGGTTTCATCCATAATCTCAACACGGTTAAGATTGGCTTTCATCATAATTTTTTCGAAAATATATGATTTTCCTGTAAAAACATATTCATCAATAGTGTTATCCCATCTAAAAGCTTCATTTGTTAACAATTCATGTGAGTGAGGATCAATACCTATAATCTCAACAATTGCTTTATTTCTTCGAACACGTTTACCTCCAACACGAGTCTGAATCTGAATAGATATTCCATCTAATGCAGGAATCAATACTCTAGGAATTTCAATCGGTTTATTCTCAAGACGGTGTACTAAACTTTGAATCGAATCTGCGTGAAAAGTAGAATAGGTAGTATGTCCTGTTGCCATAGCCTGGAAAAGAACATAAGCTTCTGCACCTCTAATTTCTCCTACAATTATGTATTCTGGACGTTCACGAAGTGCTGCCCTTAACAAATCATACATGTCAACCTCTCCTGCAGCTTTTTCACCAGAACCTCCTGATTCGCCGCCAAAACCTTGTCGTGTACAACCTGGAATCCAATTCGGATGAGGTAAATTCAATTCTCTTGTCTCTTCAATACTTACAATTTTATGTTGCCACGGAAGGAAAAGTGAACAAGCATTCAAAGATGTTGTTTTTCCAGATGCAGTTCCACCTACAAAAAGCATTGACATACCATATTGCATTGCTAACCAAAAGAATGCAATTTGCATCGACGAGAACGTTTTGAATTCAAGTAAATCTACTGGAGTAAAAGGTTCATCTCTGAAACGCCGTATCGTAAAAGTAGACCCCTTCGTTGAAACTTCCCGACCAAGTGTCATAACTATACGTGAACCGTCCATCAAAGTTGCATCCAATAGTGGTTCAGCAATGGAAATATGTTTTCCACAACGTTGTGCCATACGAATAATGTATTGCTCTAATACATCTTCATCTTCCCACATCACATTCGTTCTTAAAGATTCAAATCTTCTATGATAAACAAATATTTCAACATTAGGCCCATCACAAGAAACATCCTCAATATTCGGATCTTTCATCATTGTATCTATTTTACCATAGCCAATCAAATCTCTCTCGATATAGTAATGTATTTTTTCTCGATTGCTCTTACGTGATTTTAATCTATAACTATCTAAAATATCATCTACTGCTTGTTTCAAAAAGTCTTCTTGTGTTTCGTCAAGTGTATCGCGGTCAATATTGAGAGCTCTCTGAAGAACTAATTTAATTGTATCTAAATCTTCTTTCTCTTGCTTTGTAGCTTTTGGTTCAACTACGTAATAAAAACGAGAATAATCTCTTTTATCAAACAAAACTCTAACATAAGAATAAGGAGGATGAACTGGATAAGTATCTAACTCTTCAAAGTCTTCGCCAATCTCAATATCATCCATAACTAAATCATGGATAACCCCGTCTTTTTCTGCTGCTTTACGCTTTTTAGCTTCAGCCTTACGTTGCTTGTTTAATTTACGGCGCTGGAGCCAAGAAAGTTTTGACTCATCGATTTGCTCTTCTTGCTCGCCGAGTAAACTCGAAGCATTCTCCATTGTTTCTTTGGCTGCGCTCATTTTAATCATCCTGCGGTTAACTTGACAACCTTCAGGTTATCGTCATAGTATATGACTATATAAGAAGTCGTCGATATCAATGGTGAACCGCTTGTAGTCTCTATTGCTGTAGCTGGAGATAGAGGGAAAGTTACCTCGAATTCTCCACCCCTAGGCTCCATTGTAGTGACTTTAAGACCTCCATTTGTACCGTTTACCTTGTACTTAATTCCATGATTTATAGATTCAATACCTGTACTCAATTTAACAACAGGGGAAGAATCGGGATACTCTCGTACAGTAGTCAAAAGATCTTCAATAGATAATTGGAAATAAAGGGCTAATTGTTCCGCTTCTTCCTGCGCTGTATTTGCTATATTTCCATTAAGCATTGTAGTAGAAGTTAGCATTATAGATGATAAAATTAAAATTGAAACGGCTATTGTATAAACATAACCAATTAATTCTGAAGCTGCTGTATCATCGTAAGCTAAATTTGACATGTACTGTCCTCTCTAATAATCTAAAGTCAAATGGCGTTGATTGTGAATATAT
>Ga0208408_1001614_pt1 | contig 12771 bp, 13 predicted proteins | sample ETNtaG_4_FD_185776 | JGI IMG/M metagenome (GOLD analysis project Ga0208408, IMG submission 185776) | Marine microbial and viral communities from oxygen minimum zone, Eastern Pacific Ocean - ETNP201406SV67 (SPAdes) (version 2) | ecosystem: Environmental > Aquatic > Marine > Oceanic ... | reverse complement strand
AGCCTCCACCTCCTAAATTACCAGCTCTAGGTAATACGACAGACAAAGCCAGACCTGTTGCCACAGCTGCATCAACCGCATTCCCTCCTTTCCTTAAGATTTCTGCCCCAACCTCACTTGCAGATTGTCGTTGCGAAACAACCATTCCGGTTTTGCTTATTACGGGGTGATTAATGGAACTATACTCAATAATAGGAAGGCTGCTATTTGAACGAATAGCAAAAGAAACAAAGACTATTATTAAAGCTGTAATTATTCTTCTAAACATTAAATTAAAGAGATAAAGTAAAAATTCTAATCATCAATTGATTGGTAAACCAAAGCGCTAAAGGTTTCTCTTAATGGCCAAGTATTTGCTAGCACTTGAGTCATAGCAACAGCCACTAACTCTTCTTTCGGGTCTATCCAAAAAATAGTCGATGCCGCTCCTCCCCAAAAATACATTCCATTAGAGCCATATTGACCAGTAAGGCCAGTATCAGTAATTACTCCAACAGTAATACCAAAACCTATCCCCTCCGTTACATAATCGTCATCAGACCCAGTTCTATTTAATACTTCCTTTCTTAAATGATTTGAAGATAGTAATTCAACAGATTTTCGGCTTAGTATTCTTTCATCTCCTAATTTCCCTCCATTCAAAAGCATTTGAGCAAATTTTAGGTAATCCTCTGTCGTAGAGACCAAACCTGAGCCTCCATCAAAAACTGTGGCTTTAGCTAAATAAGGGCTATACGATCTATCGTCTATTTTTACCATCAAGAGATCTTCAGGTATTTGACTTTCCATTCCGGGTATAAGCCTTCTTAAATCTCCTGGATAAGCATATAAACTAGTGAATCTATCCTTTTTCGATTCAGGAACATAAAAAGAAGTATCTTTCATACCGATAGGTTTAAATATTCTATCTTCCAAGAAAACATCAAACGTCTTACCTGATGCTCTTTCTATTACGCAACCAAGCACGTCCATACCCATTGAATAAGTATATTGCTCTCCTGGTTGATGCATTAAGGGTGCTTTCGTTGCTAGCCCTTCACTAAAAGCACAAATATTTGGAAATGATTTTTCAGATTTAATTACTACCGAATTACCTACTTTCGATGTATCCAAATTATCAATGAAAAAATAAGGAGATAATTTCTCTTCTTCATAGATTTCTTGTAAAGCGTCGTTCGCAGTAAAACTATAAGCTATTCCTGAGGTGTGTGTGGCCAAATCTCTTATGGTTATCTCCCGTTTAAGTTTCTCAGTTGTAAAACTTCCATCTTCATTCATCACCATAACTTCTGTATTAGCAAACTCTGGGATATACCAAGAAACGGGGTCATTTAAACGGACTTTGCCTTCTTCAATCAAAATCATTAATGCCACCCCTGTAATGGGTTTGCTCATCGAGTAAATTCTAAACAACGAATCTTTTTGTAAAGGTATTTGCTTCTCCACATCTGAAAAGCCTTGGGTTTCAAAATGAACCACTCTTCCTTTTCTTGCAACTGCAGTAATAAAACCTGGGAACCTCCCTTCTTTTATTTGCTCAGAAAGAGTAGGTGCTATTTTTTGTAACCTTTCATGCGACATTCCAGCTTGGCTAGCTTCATACGAGCTAGAAAAGACAGAAAGGCTAAAAACTAAACTAGAAATTACAATTAACTTCTTCCTTAAAGAAATCATACATCCCCCTATTGACTAAAATACAATCATAATCATACTGATTTATTAAATTAACTCTAATAAATTTTATATATGGATTTATCAATAAAAGGAAAAAACGCCATCGTTTGTGCTTCCAGTCAAGGCTTAGGTAAGTCGGCTGCGGTAGATTTAGCTAAAGAAGGAGTTAACCTTGCTATATGCTCTAGAAATAAAGATAAAATTAACTTGGTTAAAGAAGAAATCGAACAAACTTCGGATGTTAAGGTGGTCGCGATAGAAGCAGATCTGAGTTCTGAGAAAGATATAAGTGCTTTATTTCAAGAAGCCAAGAAAGAATTAAAGGCAATTGATATATTAATTAACAATAATGGTGGTCCACCTCCAAGTACTTTCGAAGAACTGACCGATGAAGATTGGCAAAAAACTTTTAACTCCACAATGATGTCTGCTATAAGACTTTCTAAGCTTGTTTTGCCTAACATGAAGAAGAATAAATGGGGCAGAATCATAAACATTTCTTCGGTCTCAGTGAAAACGCCTGTAAATGGATTGTTTCTCTCTAATAGCATAAGAATGGGCGTCCTAGGTTGGGCCAAAGCTTTATCCGATGAGGTTGCCCCTCACGGTATAACGGTCAACAGTGTTTGTCCTGGGACTACTAAAACAGAAAGAATAGAACAAATATTAAATGCTCAATCTGAATCATCTGGAAAAGATAAGTCGGAAATTGAAAAAGCAATGGCTAACAGTATTCCTATGCTAAGAATAGGTGAAGCGTCTGATCTCTCAGCATTAATTACATTTCTTGCTTCTGAAAAGGCAAGTTATATGACTGGACTTGCAGTCCAAGTTGATGGAGGAAGTGCTAGAACCTTTTATTAGTCTTTAAAATGTGTGTTTAACTTCTTAAACTTTTTTGGTGATCTTCTTATAACCGAGTAAGCAATCGCAGAGGCAAAAAGAGAAAGTATTATTGGGGTTAGAAAATACCCTATGTAAAAGTAAACAGACATGCCTTCAGCTAATTCAGCACCGTAGCTTTGCATTACTAATAAGATTGCAGATAAAACAACAAAGAAAATTAGAATCTTCTTTTTTCTAGCTTGATGTCTTGAAGCTTCTTCTATTAGTTCTTCGAGTAGAAATTGCTGTTCTTCTTCATCCGAAGAAACATTTATTTTGCCACTGGTATAAGACCACTTCATATTATTAAAGTCTCACTTTATATTAATTTTCTATATTTCTAAACCTACAAAAAGCAGTTCATCTAAAAGTAGATTTGAAACTGAGATAGTAATGGCGGACCGGACGAGACTCGAACTCGCGACCTCCGCCGTGACAGGGCGGCGTTCTAACCAAACTGAACTACCGGTCCAAAAAAAAGCATTCTAACAGTTCTTGTCTATTTCAGAAGCGACTTTTAGACAATATTTCTAATTAATAAATATCTGTAACTGGGAAAGAATTCTCTACAACCTTATCGTTTTTAAATTCGACATGAAAAGAATTTTTATTTTTAGAAAAGGCTATAGATCTATATTCTTTTTCATCTTGGATATGCAATGCGCAACCTCCATCCACTGCGTAACATGACTCAAGAACTTTTTGAGATAGAAAATTCTTTAATGAAGGTCTTCTTTCTGGCTCTTCATCATAGTGCGGGCAGCAAGCACCTTTCACAAACCCTAAACAATCCATTATTTTAAGATCCTTCGACCACGAGTCAGTTATTCCTTGTTCAAACCAACAAATCGCTCCAGCACTGACTCCGCTCATAACAACTCCATTCTTATAAGCTTCATGAAGAATAAAATCCAAGCCCCAGTCTTTCCAAACGGCAAGCATACTCTTCGTATTACCTCCCCCAACAAAAATGACATCTTGTTCATTTATTAGGTTCTCCAAATCAGGGGTTCTTTTAAATAAATCTAAATGAACCGGGTTACAATTTAGTTTGGTAAAAGTAGCGTAATAATTATTTTTATACGCTTCATTGTCGCCTGTAGCTGTTGGAATAAAGCAAATATTAGGATTTTTTGCATTAGATTGATTAAGGATATAATTTTCAATTATTCCCTCGCCAGGATTCCTGCCAAACCCTCCGCCTCCGATTGCAATTATTTGCCTATTCATAAGTTATAAAACTTGATTCCTCTCTTAATCCTAGGTCTATTATTTTCTTGGCGCCATTTATTTGTATCTCTTAAACTATAAACACAACCGCAATACTCTTGCTGATAAAACTCCTCTCTTTTAGATATTTCAATCATTCTTGAAGAGCCGCCTTTTTTTCTCCAATTAAAATCCCAATAACTTACCTTTTCATATCTTTCAGCAGCTCTATGACCTGAATCATTTATTTGATTCATATCTTTCCATCTTGAAATACCTAGAGTTGTGGCGTAAACAGCGTATTTATTTTCATTGGCATAAAGAGCAGATCTCTCAAATCTCATATCAAAGCATTCTGTGCATCGCTTCCCTCTTTCAGGTTCGTTTTCAAGACCTTTCACTCTCTCGAACCAATTATCTTTATCATAATCGGCATCTACGAATGAGAATCCCAAAGTTTTGCAAAATCGTTTATTTTCTTCTTTTCTAATTTCATATTCCTCAACAGGATGGATATTAGGATTATAAAAATAGACAGTTGTATCAATATCTGACGCTGCAACAGCCTCCATGATCTCTCCAGCACACGGTGCGCAGCAGCTATGCAGTAAAAGTTTAGAGTCCTTAACAGGAAGTTCTAATTTAGTTCTCGAGAAATTTTCAAGCGAGTAATTTCCTTCCATATTTCTTAAATAATTAATGAGTCCTCTCACCCATGGGATAACATCAAGGCTGAAACAAATAAAACTCCCATAGAAAGAACTCCTAAGGAAGATAATAACAAATAAATTAATAAAGTCTTTACAAGAGAAAGGTTACCGAAATAAGAGCTTGAAAGTTTTTGATGATTGAACCAAAGAAAAAGAACCCAATTAACTAAGAAAGTTAATCCTCCTAAACAGAATATTAATGTTATTGTGTTGGAGCTCATTTAAATTCACTTTATAAATAAAAAAGGATTCTAAGCTTTAATCAAAGGTAGAGATTGTAATCCAAGCACTTGCCTATAAGTGTTGTGATAATGATGTAGGGCCGGTTCATTCTTTCCAAAAGTTAAATAATTCAATTTTCCTGACATCAGTCCTCTATGAGAAGAGGCAGCAACGACATAATCTTCATCCCTTATAACTTCACCAAAACCTGCATATTGTTCTTGAAGAGTAACCCCTTCTTCATGGCCTGATTTTTCTAAATCCTTTATATACTCAAGAACTTGTGGATAAAAATAGAAGCATATTTTAGATACACTCTTATTTGGAGAATTCTCTAAAGGATATTCTTTAACTAAAAAAGCTCCTTCATTAGTTGGCATAAAGATTATATTTGGAAAAAGATAATAAACAGGCAGAGAGCCTGTACAAATGTTCCAGTCTGCTTCAGGCAACTTCCTCATTTGGTCAATGTCTCTCTTACAAAGAATCAGTCTTCCATTTCTTTTAAAACTATCAAACATTTGACAATGACCATGAAAATTTTCAAATAATGAGGTTTTATGAAGTACAGAGAAATGATAAGTTTCACCAAAAGTATCTATTGCTAATTTCCAATTCATGTCAGTCACATATTCCTCTTCATTAGTTAGAAGTAACTTATCAAAGTTCCAAGCTTCAAATTCTTTAATTAATTTATTGCCCAATATATCGCTTAGATTAATTTCGCCACTCTCTGAGGGATGGACCCATAAAAAACCATACTTCTCTAGACAAGGTAAAGGTTTTAAACCGTAACAACTCTTATCTATTTCCCCAAAATGATCCTCTTTTGGGTAGCCGATTAAAGAGCCTTCATTATTAAAGGTCCAACCGTGAAAAGGGCAAGAGAATTTTGATTTTTCTCCTTTTCTTTCACTTTCAACTATCACTCCTCTATGAGAGCAAACATTGGCATAAGCTTTAAATTCACCTTTCGAGTTCCTGGTAGCTAAAATTGGTATTCCAAAGTCTTGTATTGTGATAAAGGTATCGTTCTTTGGTAAATCTCCTGACATACCAATTATTTGAGGGTGATTTAGAAAGAAAGAATCCCATTCTCTATCGAATCTTTCTTGAGATGTATAAGTATCTGCTGGAGCTTTCATTATGCCCCCTGCATCTACATTTGTTTTAGCATCCAGGTGATTTATTAGACCTTTCAGAATTCTTATTTGCTCATCACGTATCATTTTGCAAATTCTAACATTATTAGAAAACTAAGATTACAGAAAGAGGTAGCTAGATTTTAATTGAGAATCGTTCTCATTAAGTTAGAATGGCTTTTATGAAAAAAATTCTATATCTATTATTAATCTCATTTCTATCGGAAATTATCTTTGCTGATAATGTAAACGTATACACTTCAAGGCACTACGACTCTGATGACGCTCTCTATGAAGAATTTACAAAAGAAACTGGTATTAAGGTAAATATCATTTCTGGTAAAGGGAGTGCGCTTTTGGAGAGGATTAAATCTGAAGGGAAAAATTCTCCCGCTGATATTTTCTTTACTGTTGACGCAGGAAATCTATGGAAAGTCCAAAAAGAAGGCCTATTCCAAAGCATAAAATCGAAAAAAATTCTCTCATCTGTCCCTATAGAACTTAGAGGTCCTAAAGATGAATGGACGGCCGTTGCTAAAAGAGCAAGAGTAATTTTTTATAACCCAATGAAAATTCAACCTAGTGAGATACAAGACTTAACGTATGAAGATCTTGCAAATGAAGAATGGAGAAATCGAATCGTCATTAGGAGTTCAAGCAATATGTATAACCAGTCTTTGGTTGCCTCATTAATTGCTAATCTTGGTGAGGAAGATACCGAAATATGGGCTAAAGGCTTTGTGAAAAACTTTGCTAGAAAACCTCAAGGCAATGATAGATCTCAAATTATTGCCGTGTCGAATGGAGAAGCTGATATGGCCATAGCAAATAGTTATTACATAGGCATTATGCTTTCTGGATCTGCTGGCAAGGAACAACAAGAAGCAGCTAAAAGAGTAAAAATACATTTCCCTAATCAAAATGATAGAGGTGTACACATAAACATAAGTGGAGCGGGAATATTAAAAAGTTCTCCTAATCCTGTTAACGCTAATCTTTTCTTAGAATTCTTGCTGTCAAAGAAAGTTCAAAAGTACATGGTTGATAGATCTTTTGAATACCCAATAGTTGAAGGGGTACTACCTAGCTCAGAAATTTCTAGCTTTGGTCTAAACTTTAAAGAAGACAATACTGCCGTTAGTCAATTTGGAGAATTAAATCCAAAAGCAATTAGGCTTATGGATAGATCTGGTTGGAAATAGGCAACTACTAGTTTAAGCTAGAAATAGATACAACTATTTACTTAAATTGAATTTCAAGAATCTGTCACTGTGGGAAGTGCTTCCTTTTTCACTTCTAATAATCTTTTGCGCTCCAATTTTTATAGTTTTATCCAGCTTGTTTGGAGGCTATTCGGATAATTGGGTTCATTTATATAATTACGTATTAGCAGATTACGTAAGCTCCACTTTTTTCTTGATATCTGGAGTGTCTGTTTTAGTCTTTTTTATAGGAACAATTACCGCTTGGATTGTTACTAATTATGATTTCTATGGAAAAAGTTTTTTTGAGTGGTCTTTAATTTTACCTCTATCAATTCCACCTTACATATTAGCCTATACATTCACAGGTTTATTCGATCCTTTTGGAGATGCAAATAATCTTATTAGAAGTATTTTCAATCTAGGCTCTGATGTCAGCATTTTCCCCAACGTAAGGAATATATATGGAGCAATCGTTGTTTTCTCTTTTACCCTTTATCCTTATGTGTACCTAGTTTCAAGAAGTGCTTTCTTAAATCAATCTAAATCCATGAAAGAATCTGCAAGATTGCTTGGCTTAAGTGAAATTGGTGTTTTTTTTAGACTTAGCCTTCCAATAATAAGACCTGCAGCAATTGGTGGCATGATGCTGGTAATAATGGAAACTCTATCTGATTTTGGAGCTGTGGATCATTTTGCTATCCAGACATTCACCACGGGTATCTTTAGAACCTGGCAAGGTATGTACGATTTACAAACTGCAATGCAACTAGCTTCATTACTTCTCTTGGTGGTTGGTTTGTTCTTTATTCTAGAAAGAAGTTCTAGAAATAAAGCAGCTTTTACCTCTAATGATTCTTCATTTAGACCTGAAAATGAGATCAGGCTGCCCAGCATGAAATCCTTCTGGGCTTTTTTAATATGTTTTATTCCCCTCTTTATTGGTTTCATTTTGCCTATTACTGAACTTATATTTTGGGCATTTGAGAGCGAATCATCTTTTATTAATAAGAAATTTATTCAGACTTCATTTAATTCAGTTTCTCTCGCGATTATCTCGGGATTAGTAACTGCTTTTTTAGCTTTAATTATTAATTTTTCAATTAGATTTAAACCAGGCGCAATCATTAAACGCTTAAGTTCTTTACTCTCTATCGGATATGCCGTCCCGGGTTTGATTTTAGCCGTTGGCATGGTTCAACTATTTATCTATATAGATAATAATTTTCTTGATTCAACCCGCATAGTTCTAACTGGATCAATTTTTGGTCTATTGCTAGCTTATATTATTAAGACTTATGCTCTAGCAAACTCTTCTATTGAATCTGGCTACGAAAGAATCACTTCATCTATGGATGATTCTTCAAAATTACTTGGCTCTACGGGTTGGGGTATGTTGGCTAGAGTGCATCTACCTTTACTTAAAACAAGTTTTTTAACGGCAACTTTGTTAGTCATGTCAGAAGTGGTTAAAGAACTTCCGGCAACTTTAATCCTTAGGCCGTTCAATTTTGAAACACTGGCAGTTTCAACATATATATACGCAGCAGAAGAAAGGATGTTCCAGGCAGCGTCTCCTGCAATTGCAATCGTCTTAATTGGATTGATACCAATTTTCTTTTTGTCAAAAATGATAAGATCTTCCAATAAATCAGGATAAAAATGAGTGATTTAATACTTGAACTCAAAGACTTAAGTCATTCTTATGACGGAAAAGAGATATCATTAAATAATATAACTCTAACAGTTAATAAAGCTGAGAGAGTTTCAATTTTAGGTCCTTCTGGTTCAGGGAAAAGTACCCTACTTAGGCTTATAGCAGGTCTTGAAAAACCATATAGTGGAACTATAGCTATTCAAGGAAAGATTGTTTCAAGTATAAATCAAATGGTTGCTCCTGAAAAAAGAAACGTGGGTCTAGTTGTTCAAGAGAAAGCCCTATTCCCTCATTTAACCGTGCAAAAAAATATTGGGTTTGGAATTAGGAAAAACCAAGATAGATCTAAAATAATTTCAGACCTTCTAAGTCTTTTTAAGATAGAACATTTATCAAATAAATATCCTCATGAAATATCTGGTGGCGAACAGCAGAGAGCTGCTTTGGCTAGATCCATGGCTCCTGATCCAGAATTGTTAATGCTGGACGAACCTTTTAGTGCTTTAGACAAAAAACTTAAAGAAGAGCTATACGCAGAGTTGAATCAGATATTTAAAGAAAGGGAACAAACCATTGTACTTGTGACTCATGATTTAGATGAAGCTAAGGTTCTAAGTGAAAAACAAGTTAATTTAGAAAATACTTAATCGTTTAAATCTTTCTGGAAAGTTTCAGTAAGCATATAAACTGAAATTAGAGAGATGATAGAAGCAAAGGCAATATAAACCGAAACCCAAAAAATGTCGTAGTTCTTCCATAATAGAGTTGCAATTATGGGAGCAAAAGAGCCTCCTACTATTGCTCCTAGTTGATAACCCAAAGAAGCACCTGAATATCTAACTTCTGTTGAAAATAGTTCAGCAAAAAAAGCTGCTTGAGGACCATACATCATTCCAAGAAAAGTAAGTCCAATCGTTATGGCTATAACAGCAAAAAGAAAACTTCCTGATGCCATTAGGGGGAAAATAGCGAAGGCCCACACAGCTGTTAAGGCTGCACCTGCCATAAAAATACCTTTTCTTCCATTTCTGTCTGAATAAGAAGAAAAAGCAAATTGTGTAGGTACCATAATGGCGCAACCTATCAATACCGCCATTAATAGATCGTCTCTATCCATGTCAGTAGTTTCAACGCCATAAGCTAAAAGGAAAGCAATTAAAATATAAAAAGTTACTTGAACTGATAAAAAAGCTCCCGCAGCCAGTGAAATTCTTTTTGGGTATTTTTTTATCGCTTCCAGTATAGGGGAAGACTTTACAACTTTAGAATCTTGAGGCGTCTTATCTTCTAAAGATTCTAATTCCTGAAAAGCTTTCGTGTCCTCTAATTTAAGTTGTATGTATAAACTAATAAGAATTAAAACAAAACTCGCCAAGAAAGGGATTCGCCAACCCCAAGAAAGAAAAGCTTCTTCATTGGTAAATAATCCTACAGTTATAAAGGCTAAATTAGCCAATATAACGCCTACAGGCGCTCCAGCCTGGGCAAAGGCTCCGTAATAACCCCTCTTCTCTTTTGGAGCACTCTCGGTAACTAATAGCATCGCCCCACCCCATTGACCGCCAATAGCAATTCCTTGCGCAAATCTTAATACGGTTAATAAGATTGGTGCAGCTATACCTATAGTCGCATAGGTAGGTAATAAGCCAATTAAAGTTGAAGAGATACCCATAAGCATCAAAGCTATTACTAAGGTCTTTTTCCTTCCAATTAAATCGCCAAAATGACCAAATATCACTCCTCCAACTGGTCTGGCAATAAAGCCAGCAGCGAAAGTTAAGAAAGAAAGAATTAAAGCAGTAGTAGGAGAAGCTTCTCCAAAAAATAATTTGGGAAATACCAGTCCTGCAGCAGCGCCATATAAAAAGAAGTCATACCACTCAATGCTTGTTCCAGCAAGAGAGGTTAAAGCAACCTTTCTCATGTTGGATTCTGTATGAGAAGTTTGATTCATTATATTCAAAGAATTTTTTATCTGGCTACTAGATTCAATACTTCAAAGTCTTCAATGGTTATTCCACATGCTTTTGCAACTTTGTCGTATAAAGAAGACCATTTCTTATCAGCAGCTTGCCAAGCAAAGGCTTCTTCCATAGCTTCTAATGAATCATGTAGATCTACCGCACCTACTGTTCCGTCAGACCATATGCCGGGCGAAGAAGAATAAGATATTGGACTATTCTTTCTCTCATAAGCTATGGTTTTCTTTACGATACTTATAGCCTTATCAGCATTTTCTGCTGGACATTGACCTCTATAGGTAACTATCACCTGACCAGGCTTAGCTACAGGCATCAAACTTGATTCATCTGACTCATGGTGAGCAGAAAAAACATTTAAAGATAAAACTATACTTATAGTTATTAATATACTTTTCATAATATCCCTCATTTATTTATTATTAATTCTATCCTTTCATATCCTTAACTAAAGAACAAATCTACTTCGTGTATTCTGACATATCCCAGTTAGGATATCTTAATTGAGCTAGAGATAATGTCTCTTTGGTCCAAAAAGGATCTCCGGGCAAAGGGACGCCAAAACAATTAAGTTGATCTGGAGTCGCATGTTCAAAAATGTTGTGCCAAGGTTTAGTAAAGTGCCAAGGCCATGCAGTATAACCAATAGCGTCATTGCCAGCTTTCTTAAAACAAGAAGTCATGGCATATCGATAACCTCCCGGTTCAGTCAAATTAGTTCCTCGATGAAAAACATCTATACCATATGCCAACAATGTACCTGCCGGTCCAGCTGCACTGCGTTCGAACTTTCTTAGATCCTTTTGGTGTTCAAGGTCTTCACGTTTTTCTAGAAACCTTTTCATTCCATCAAAATGTTTGCTATCACTTCGATTAACATAATGAGTAGGTCCATGGGCTTCAGTGACATCAGTGAAATAAATAATAAAAGTAATAGAGTTTAAGCATTCATCTGCAGAAGGCACCGTAAGAGTATGGTTACCAAAGTCGCAATGAAAAGCTTGGTCAAAGTCAGCTTCACCAGTAAATTTTGCCCAGGCTTGTGCTTGATACAGTCGAACATCGCTAGTCCCTAAAGCTGCTCGAGCAAATTCTATCAAGCTAGGGTGTACTGAGATTAGATTCAAAGAACTGGAACAGTCAAAAGGTATATTTTCAAAATTTTGGAATTGCTCCATGGTGGTTTTACCCATTTGCCTTCCTGACAACTGTAAAGGCAATTTATTACCTACTTCTCCCTTTCGTTTCTTGTTAAGTGCCTTTGCTTCAGCCTTCCTTCCTGGGAAAATAACCTTAAAATCCTTTGCAACTTCTTTTATTTCTTTACCGCTAAAAAATTCAGGAACCACAACAGCCCCTTCTTCTCGCCAAGCTTCAATATGTTCATTTGTAAATCTGCTAGTCATAATTTAAAAACTGTATCTAAAAAATCTATCATCTTATCTAGTGCTTGTGGAGCATCTTTTTCAAAACTGGAACCTAAAAAAAGATTAGAGCCAGAATCTAGAAAAGCATGATTCCTATTAGCATACTCCCAGTATTCAGTTTCTTGTCCAAATGATTCTAATTTTGTTGCGTACTCTTTAACGGATAATGGAGTAGTTAACCCATCTTCCGATCCAACCAATAGTAATTGAGGAGGCAAGATCTTCTCTTCTCTTTCTGGAATATTATAAATAGGAGAAAGGGCCTTATACATGGCTGGATTATTTATCGGACTATATTCTTTCCCAAATACTCCTCTAGCTTTAGATCTTGAAAAAAGCCAAAATGGATTCTTTAAAGACTCTAAACCCTCTACACCTGCCTTATAAACATCAAAAGCTCCGTAACTTAATATTGCAGCTTGAACATTAAGGACATTTTCTTTAGAAGCTTGCTCTGCAGTCTTCCCGTTTGGAAGATAAGTAGGCGTGAAGCTTAAGTTGTTTCTGAACTCCTCATCAGAACTAAGGTTTGTTCCAGAATTTACAATCATTGCAGATAAATGAGCTCCTGCACTATCTCCAGTAACGGCAATTCTAGAATTATCTCCTTTGTATTTAGAGATGTTGTGTTTAATCCATATTACAGCTCCGAAAGCATCTTCTA
>Ga0208408_1001610_pt1 | contig 12824 bp, 18 predicted proteins | sample ETNtaG_4_FD_185776 | JGI IMG/M metagenome (GOLD analysis project Ga0208408, IMG submission 185776) | Marine microbial and viral communities from oxygen minimum zone, Eastern Pacific Ocean - ETNP201406SV67 (SPAdes) (version 2) | ecosystem: Environmental > Aquatic > Marine > Oceanic ... | reverse complement strand
ATGCAATACAAAATGCTAATGATATTGGTAAAGTGACTGGAACTAGTGGGTTAATGGATAAAACATCTGATACTGCAATTAAGATTCAAAATAGATATGATGCGCTGCGAAAAGTAATGCAGGATGCTGGTATGCCTGGTGCTGATAAGAGTATGAATATGTATGGTAAACCTATGGGAGATCAATCATTCAATCTTGGTGATTCATCTTACTCTGATGTATTCAATACTTCTTCATCACAGAGTAATGTTGCTATGAATAATGTAAGACCTCCAACGACTAGGGGAGATAGATCTGCCTTTGTTGAATTGGGGTCACAAGAACAAGCATTGTCTAGACATAGTAAGAAAAGTACGAACCTTGATCCAATCATAATAAATAGTGCTCAGGAAATGGGTGGAGAGGAAGTTGCTGTATCACGTATTGATGTTAAAGGAGATATAGGATTTGATCGCATGTATCCATCCTTGTATAGTTAATCATGGCAGATTTTAATAAAAAACCATACGCTTCTAGTTGTAAAATAAAAGGAATTGCTTTGTTTAAGCATGATGATGAAGAGGGGAAACCTTATGTGAATCTAATAGCAATGGCAACTCAAATACAATATCATGAGAGTTTATTGTGGCCATCTTATGGTGCTACTATGGTTGTTACTGATAATGCAGAGAATATAATCTCAAGTATGCCAATTCAGGGATTTGAGAAAGTTGTCTTTGAAGTTGAGGATCCTCAGGGTGATGATTATTCATATGAATTTCGTATTTGGAAGATTGCTAACAGACTAAATCAGGATAGATTTCAGGTTTATACTATCTGTTTAATTTCTGAGGAAGGTCTTGTTAATGAGGGAGTTAGAGTAAATAAAGTTGTTCAGGGTACTGTTTCTGATGTTGTTAGTAAGTTATTGACAGAATATTTAAATGCAGTTGGTGGTAAGATTGATTCGGAACCATCTGCTAATGGTATGAAGATGATTCCAACTAAGAAGTCACCTTTTGCTCTTATTAGATCATTATGCACAAAGACAATTTCAGCAGAAAGTTTTTCTTCAAAGAAGAATTCTTCAAAGAAGAATAAGAGTATTGAAGAAAAATTACCACCAGGAGTAATTCGGTTAGTAGTTGAACCATATGAACCCGCCAGCGGTACTGTTTCTGATGTTGGTTTGAATGCAGATAAAGCGACTGGAACTGCAGGGTATTTCTTTTTCCAAACAATAAGAGGATTTGTTTTTAGGTCAATTGATTCTTTGGCATCAAAGAAACCCAAGGGAGGCATTTTTTCTTATAGTGCAGCTAAGGTAGATGGCGCAGAAAGTATGAATAAAATACAAGAGATTCAATTTACTAAAGAGATTGATATTTTTGAGAAGATGCGTCAAGGAGCATTTTCATCAATTGTTTCTTATTTCAACATAAATACTGGTAAGTATGAGGAACATGTTTATTCATTATCGTCCACTTGGGATGATATGTACCATTTAGGAAGTCAAACAAAACTTCCATCTGGACAATCAGAATTATCCGAATATCCTAGTAGAGTTATGTCTACTGTCATTAACCATGAAAATTGGTATAGTGGTAGTGGTGTTGCTTCAAATGAGGACAAGGATTTGGGAGGGGAAGATAATAAAAATCATTTCCCTGATTGGCAGAAACAATATCTTTCTCAAGGTATATCTCGGATAGGAATAATGTTCAATCAACAATTGACCATTTCTTTGACGGGTCATTTGGAATTATGTGCAGGAGATACTATAGAAATTAGAGTTCCTAATCAAGTTCCAGATAGTAGCAGAAAAGATATTGTTTGGGATCCAGAACATAGTGGTACATATTTGATCAAATCGCTGAATCATCAGTTTGACATAATGGATGAAAATGTGTATACTGTACTTGAATTAATTCGTGATTCTTACGGTATTAAAGAAAACGATAGTAAAGTAAAATAAGGAAACAAACATGGAGTCTATTGAATCTCATATTGAAAAAGATAAGGATATTTTGAATGATCCTACAACTTCAGCCCAACAACGTCGCCACGCTGAAGTGGAACTATATGATCTTGAGCAGTATGTTGTGCATCATAAAGAAGAGATTGAGTCAGGAGATCATCATGATCCTACATCTCTAGAAATTCATTGTGATTTACATCCAGAAGCACCAGAGTGTTTGATCTATGAGGATTAACTAATGGACCTAATGAGTAGTTTATATCCAACAAATCAATTTGGATCTGATGGATTTTCTTGGTGGATCGGGCAAATTGAATCTGATAAGAAGGGTGACTTCAAAGAATCTGGTAGATTTAGAGTCAGAATCATTGGATATCATCCTCAATCTTGTGATGCTGTAGATACGAGAGATCTACCATGGGCAATCGCAATGATGCCAGTGACAAATCCTCATACACCAGGAGGAGTTACTTCAGTTAGTGATCAATTAAGTCCTGGTGTGTGGGTGGTTGGATTTTTCTTAGATCCAGAAAAACAGCAACCTGTTATTATGGGTAGTATTGGTAGAGTTGCCAATTCTACAGAGGAAAAAACATCAGATGATCCAACACCAGGAGAAGATGGATGTAAATCATTTACTACCTTTATTGGACCTGATAATAAGATTGCATGGGATCAGGATTTTGATAAAGCAGAAGAAGCACTAACGGCAACAGATGCTGGTCATACAACTGGACATGGCGGTAAGAAGAAGGACGAAGTTACAGGGGAGGAGAAGCAAGGTGGATATCCTCATGGTCTAACAGTAAAGTTTAAAAAGAATACTAAAAGTAATCCTGCTGGTATTAATTGGTGCATTAATATTGCTGATACGTGTGGCAAAGAAACTGACATGAAGGGTACATTTCATAGATTATTCTCTGAAATGTTAGCAGAAGTTCAGAATAATGAGAGGTTTGGTGATTATATTGTTGGGGAATTGTCTGGTGAGTTGTATAGTATCATTGATATAGGTAGAGGTTATGTAAATAAAGGAATTCTTGTTGTTAGAACTTTTGTTGCTTCAGTTAAAGGATTTATTTTAGAGAAATTACGAGCAGGAATTAAAGACCTGATCAATCTCATTATATATCCTAATGAAACTGGCAATTCTCTATCATCAGTAACTAAATTTTTTAATGATAAACTGAATCAGGTTGGCTGTCATATGGCTGACATTGGAGATAGAATTGCAGACTTCTTGGAGGATCTAATCTTTGGATATCTTTTTGGGATTTATAAGTCAACAATGTGTCAAGTGGATAAGTTTGTTGAAGGTCTTTTGAATAAGATTACTTCTCTAATGGAAGAATTATTGGAGACTGTTCTTGGACCATTGAGTGATATATTAGGTGCTGTAGCATCAGTTATTAATATTATTGGCGATACTATTGGGTATGTCTTAGATTTATTGGGTATTGAGTGTAATGGTCCTGGTAAGAGTTGTTCTAAGACAACTAATGTTTGCACCGATTGTAAAACAGAGGAGAGGAAAGATTTTCTTGATGAATTGCTGGATAACATCACGGATGACTTATTCCCTGTAACTGGAGAAGATTGGTCAACTTATACTTGTGCAGATGCATTAGAAGGAACTACCATAAAACCAACAGAGGTAATTTTTATTGGTGGTATTCAAGATTCGGAAGATCCAAATAATAATGTTATTAGGTATAATTTCAGTGATGTTGAGGTGTATGAAGGGGAGATAGCACAGTTTAATGTTAGTAGAGAAGGTAAAACTAATGTGTCATCCAGTGTTAGTTATTCCACAAGAAGTGGAACTGCTAAAGCAGTGTCGGATTATGAAGAAACTAGTGGTTTCCTTGGATTTGCTCCTGGAGAAACTATAAAAACTATTTCGGTTAGAACATTCTCAGATTCTGTAGAAGAAGGTTCTGAAAATTTCTTTATGAGAATTTTCCCAGATACTCCAGGTACAGTAAGGTCTCTTGCTAGTAGGTCAGTTGTTAAATGTACGATTAAAGAGAATCCAATGACAACACCGAATATGCCTATTCCAACATTTGGTGAACATCCTAGTCCATCACCAACCCCATCTAAGAATCCTATTGACATATCTATAGACTTGATTAGTAGTACTACTCCTACTGATTCTGATGTAGAAGAAGTTATTGATGCTGATGTTGATGCTGATGCTGAACCAACTTACTCTGTGGTAGCAGATAAGACTACTGTTAAAGAAGGTGAGTTTGTTAGGTTTGCAATTAATACAACTAATGTTACCTCTGGAACAATGTTATTCTATCGTCTCTTTGGCGTTGGAGTTACACCTAGTGATATTGTTGCGAAAACTTTGTCGGGATCTTTTACAATTGAAAATGGTAAGGCAACAGTTATTGTTGGTATCAGTGAAGATATGAATGTTGAACATGATGAAGTATTAATCTTTGGTATTCAAGGAACATCGGCACAAGATAGTGTCCTTATTTTATCAGATATAGATTCATTTAGTTTGGAAGAACTATCTGATTTTGAGGATTCATCATCAAATATAGAACCTTCTTCTGATCCTAGAGCTCCTGTTGTATCAAATCCTATAACTGGTCCTGGTGGAGAAATCATACATTTACCTATTGATGATCCTGGTGATCCTTATAAGGAACCACCATTTGTTGTTATTCCTGGTGAGGGATGGCAAGCCAGTGGGTATCCATTGTTAGATTCTACTGGTAGAGTAACTGAGATTAGAATAACTGATCCTGGATTTGGTTACAAATTAAACATACCTTCAACTTCAAATAAAGAATGTATTATTGATTCATTTACTATGTTAAATCCTGGTAGAGAGTATACATCAGAACCAACAGTTTATATTAATGGGGATCCCACAGTTGCTGATGCGGTTATTAATAGTGATGGGCGGGTGATTAGTGTTAGGATTAAGAATAGATCTATAGTATTTGAAAAATATCCTAAGGTTCTTATCATAGGTGGCGGTGGGTATGGAGCAAAATTTATTCCATCATTTAATTGTATGGATAGAGAAGCAAGAGTTACAGTTGGATCTGCTAAGATCGGAACTGGTAGTTACATTGATTGTCCTTAGGAGGTGTTGAACCAATGGCAGAATTTGAAAAAGGTTTTCTAAGAGAAAAGGGCTTCGGTGATGCCGATCTCGGTACTGGTAAAGGTAAAAGGGCAGTACCGCCTCCTGTTGCCAGCACCACTGCAAATGAAGAGCAGGATCCGAAGGATATTGAACGCGAGTACTCTGTACTCATTGGCAGCAAAAAAATTAAATTTGTCTGTGATGATACTGGGTGTAGTTTTGTTGATCCCTCTGATGGCCATGGCCTGCATATTCAGAAAAATGGGGATATCATTATCGTATCTGGTGGTGGTGGAAATGGTAAGTTATGTGGTGGTAGGTTTATGATAAACACCAAAGGTGGTGTGATAGAGAAGCATGATGGTCCCAAATTGGTGGTAGCAGCTGCTAATCCCAATAATCCTGTTAATAAAAGCAATAAATCCACAAGCCCTGGCAAATCTGGTTCTCCAGGCAATGAGGCAGGCAATTTAGCATGTTCTGAATTATACTTTGGTGATGCTATTACTGAATGTCATGGTGAAGTTAGAATTAGAGCAACTAACATTGTAATTGAAGCGGCAGATGTTCTTTCTTTGATTGGAAAGGGGAGTGTATTAATACAGGCGGGCCCAGAGGGTGGTGGTCAGTTAGTAATAAATTCTGGTAAAACTATTGAGACAACCTCTATTAGCGAAACGATTGTTGCAGGAGCAAAGACGACTATTGCGCCTGAAGAAACAACATTCCAATATGATCCCCGTGCTTCGGTTAATGTGGTGTCTGGTGGACACATGAACATTAAAGCAAAGGGTGATATTTCCCTGGGTGCTACTGGTGTCATGGAGACAGTCATTTTAGGCCTTCCAAGTACGCCGCCTTTGGTTAAGCTTAGTAGAGAAACTGGTAGTGCATACAGCGTTAGGACAGCGGCCTTGCCAATATCATTAGATGCTGCTACACTGTGCTCTATCAAGGCAGCAGAGGCGTTTAGTGTAATTGCTGGTGCTAATGCAAGCATAGTTGCTGGTGGTAGTGCAAACATCAATGCTGGTCTCAGTGCAAGCATGCTTGGTAATGTTAATGTAAACATGATAGCAACAGAAGGAAATGTTAATCTCGTATCAGTTGGTGGTAACGTTAATGTCAAAGGAATGTTGATATACCTGAATTGATAAGTTAAGGTTATGACAGTCATCGGATATCCGTATATCAAACTGGCACAAAGGGGGTTGATTTTCTGGGATAACCATGATAAATTGTATTAGCGGTTGGGAAAACTCAACCCTTCATCTGCGGGTAATCATTCCGCAAGTAAATACACGAAAAACACATGTCTATTAAATCAACAATCGCAGCTCTTGCTGCATCACCTTTCATCTTTGCAGGCGCTGCCTTTGCTGGTCCCTACGTTAACGTGGAAACCAATGCAGGTTGGACAGGCGACGACTATACAGGATCTACAACCGATCTTCACGTAGGCTATGAAGGAACCGTTGGATCCGCTTCATATTATGTTCAGGGTGGCCCAGCCGTGGTCGCTGCTGATGGCGTTGACACCGAAACTCAATTCTCTGGTAAAGCAGGTCTTGGCGTTCCTGTGACAGAATCACTCGGCGCATATGGCGAACTCAGCTTCTTGACTGCTGACGACTCTGATGATCTTGGAGTTGGTGGTAAGTTGGGCGTTAAGTACAGCTTCTGATCCTCAAGATAAAAACTGGAGGGGTCTTCGGACCCCTCTTTTTTTGTCTCTAAATAATAATGTATGGGAATAAGAGATGGGAAAAGTAAAAGCTGGATTTGATAAGGTGGTTGAATGGGATAGGAACTTGGCAAAGAAGTTTCAAGATAAGTTTAACTTGACGGACTACCAGATGCTATGTATTTCATTTGCTAAGGGATTTGTTATTGGAGCAATATTATTATGACTTGGTATAAATTTTGGGAACTTCCTGTTGAAGAAACGGTAGACCCTTATATTGCTGAATTAGAAGAAAAGGGTTTTCGTTATAATGAAGTAGATGATAGATGGCAGCGTGTATGGGCAACCGTAACTAAAACTGGAACAGAGATAGTATTAGAAATTCGTAAGAAAGATGATGAAGGGTGGTGGTATAGTATGGTTGATAATAATGGTGAGGAATTCTATAGATATCTAAAAGTAAAACTGAATACTTAAAAAAAATAATGTCCATAATACCACACAACAAAATACAATATTACTATCTTGATGTAGATGATGATGGTGTCCTTACCTTCCCCCCAGAACTTTTAAAACAGACTGGTTGGGAAGTAGGAGACTCTTTACAATGGACTGATAACGAAGATGGTTCTTTCACTCTAAGGAAAGTATAAGGACACCCCCATTCTTGGTATGTGGGCAGTTCATAAATATGATTGGCAGCACTGGGAATCTTTTACGAGGAAACACTAATGAACCCAGTAACTTTAATCGGTTGTTTTACACCACTGGTTTTAATTTTTATAGTAATGAAACTTGCTGTATGGGTATCTGCAGTTAACTCAGAAAACTCTTATGTCAGGAAAGAACCTCTACGAAAACGAGGACCCTATGTGGAAAATCCATATGTAGACGTTGATGAAGCGGAAGAAGAATATGGAGATCGCACAGATTATAGATGATGCACTATATCAATACTATGTTGTGAAGCAAGGCAAAGAAGTCCCTAATTGGAGATATATAAAGGACTCCGATTTGAAAATATGTAAAATGAATTTATTATTGCGTCCACTTGATAACGCAAATGATCCTGTTTGGAGTGTAATTATCTCATTAGTCATACTTCTTGCTGGAGTTATGTGGTATATCGTCTATATAATGCGTATGGCTTTCGATGAGTTGGAAGATGAGTGACCTTACAAATAAAGATGCGGAGCAGGATACAAAGATTGCTGTGATGGACAGCACTATAGAGAATTCTATTCGCCGCATTGAAATGGTTCATAAGCGTGTTGACGATACGAACGAAGAACTAGAAAAACTTCGTGGTCGTATTCGCACGTTAGAGAAGTGGGTCGCTGGTGCTGGTGCAGTAATTGCAGCAGCAACATTTATCATAGGCATAGCAGTATCAACAGAATCAAAGGAGATCGATCATGGGCGCAATGACACCACCAAGCAGGAAATCCTGCTACAACTTCCGAGTAACAGAGATTAATCGTGTTCTTGACGGCGATACTATTGATGTCACCATTGATCTTGGGTTTGATTTATACAAGAAAGAAAGAGTTAGAGTTGCAGGAGTTGATACGCCAGAAAAAAGAACAAGAAATCTAGAGGAGAAAGCACTTGGAAAAGACGCAACCAACTGGCTCAAAGAGAAACTGGAGAGTACTATCGCTGGTGATGATGAGTTGTCTGTTAGGACTGAACTTGTTGGTGGCGTCGGTAAATATGGTCGTCTTCTGGGGTGGTTATACATTGGGGACGAGTCAGTGTCGCTCAACGAACAAATGATTGAAGAAGGTTATGCTCATGCCTATGATGGAGGCACTAAGGATATGAACTTAGAAAAACTAAGAGAAATTAGGAGGGAACATGGAACACTTATTTGAAAGAATATATGAATAATCCTTTTAGTTGTATTAAAAATACACGTCGATCATACAATAATGAACTTCAAGAAGTTATTATTGAAGTTCAAGTTCAATTTAAGAATGAGCATCCTGCATGGATTCCATATGAAACTTTACTTTCCATTTCTGATGTGAAAAAAATAAATATATAATTATTATATTTGCATATATATTGAAGGTGCGTTTCATAAAATGCAAAAAGTAATTAATGTTTTAGCAGTTCTTTCTTTTTTGGGAACGGCAAGTATTATAGGATGTGGTTCCTATCTTTACTTAAATAAAGATTATATTATTGAAAATGCGAAAAAACAAGTTGCTACTGCTGCAACTGAGGCAATTGCTGGTTCACTTCCTGGAATGATGGACTCTGCAATGCCAGAACTTCCTAGTGCTACTGGTGGTGCTATTCCTTCTCTACCATCTACAACTGGTCCTGCGATTAGAATGCCATGACAAATCCAGAAGAGTTAGCGCAAAAATATTCTACTCCTCAAGCATCACGTAAGTTTCCTATTAAAGGTATTGCATTGACATTGGGTGGAATCTTTGCTTTAGCACATGTTGGTTTGTTAGGTTATGTTATTAACAGACCAGAAGAACCAAAAGTTCCTCAGGTTCCTACAATTAATATCCCTAGGGGAGATTATTCTTCCTACACTATTAAAGCAGGTAAGGATGGATATGAAATTGAATATCGTGCAAACGATCCTGCTATCTTAGAATCGCAGAGATCATTATCTTCTGATAGTAATAAGAAAGGATTGTTTGGTGGTGGCACTGAAAGTCGTCGAGAATGGCGAGTTGATCAATTCACAATGGATGGTACTCGTAACCTAGGAGGTGCAACAGGTGAAGAGGGAAAGTCTGCAAAAGAAGTAGAGTGCATCGTGGCGGACGCTGGAGCACGATCGCAAGGTGCAATGGCAGGTAGTGCTGTCGCTGCTGGCGTTGCTGTCCCTGCCCTTTCCAGTATCCCCTATGTGGGTTGGTTAGCTGGTGGTTGGGCCCTGCTTCTAGGACAGAAAGCAGGTTCTGAATTGGGTTCACAAGTTGGTACAGTATTTAATGATTGTTGATGGATATCCCTATTATTACTGGTATTAGTATTGACATTAAAGATATTCAGATCAATGACATACAAACTCATAGATACACAGAACCATCAATACCTGTAGCTCCACCAGTAACTGTCAACATTGGTGTACCTATTGTAAATATCCCTGGTTGTGTGGAGGCACATGAAACAAACAACCCAAAAAACAACCAAGTTAAGTCTGATGACGAAAGAGGACTGGTTACGTATTGTGACGCTGGTGTCCCTAGTTTTAATCCTATTCAGTATGAACCTGACCAGATGATTATCACGGGACCTCCTGCCGTTGGTGGAACCAAAACAGAGAAACCAAAACCACCAGCAGCAACACCAGAAGTAACCCCACCTCCTGTTGCTAGTGCTGTTGTAGAATGTCCGACACCAACACAAGAAGCAAAAGAACCTGTTGGCACATACGTACAAGGATATAGAAAGAAAGTTGTTGAATACAAACTGACTGGTAATGAATGTATTCAGATTACAGAAGCAGTGGGTATACCTGAGCAAATTATTGCTGGTCTTCCTAGTGGCGGACAGGTATCATCTGTTGCTGGTATTGCTGTCATTGCTACTACATCAGCACTACTAGCAAAACCGCTGGCAGACGTACTATTGAAAGCAGTCAAACCAACGGTTAAGAAAGTTATGAAAAAGATTTCGGCAATAAGAAATAAACCTATTCCTGTGAAGTCGTCAGGGGATCGCCGAGCAGAGCAGCGCCAGATGAACTCTGCTGTGAAAGCTCTTCGTTCTGTGTTCCCGAGGAGGAAGAAGGGGAAGGGATAGCATGAACATGTGGATGCTTATGTCTTGGTGGATTGTTTACCACAACATCAGCACATACTTTATAGTAAGGACTCTTAGGATGGAATTGAATTCCTTTCAACTTTAACTCACCACAATTTTTAAGTCTTGCAATCTCAAAGTCTAATCTTTTATTGGCAACTAGTTGACTATTCAATTCAATCTGTGTTGATGCTGCCTTTTTACATAAGTCCTGTAACTTTTTATCTGTAGGTGTGCTCCATGTCATAGAGAAACCAATTCCAAGATTGTAGTTATCTTTCTGTCCAGTCCTAGTAGGGACACGGTAGAGAATGTCACCAGGATTATCTAAAGATCCATCCTCATCTAAATCACGCATATCATATACAGGATCTTGATAATATGGTTCGTAAGGTTTAGATGCTGAAGCAGATCCTGTTACATACGGTGTGAAATTGCGAGTGGGACCTTGACATTGGATACCTCCACCATAGGTATTTGTAATATATGGTCCCTGAAGGACTTGTATAGCTTGGTTTGTAACACTGCCTGAGGAATTAGCCACAGGAGAAGCAGTAGCAGACACACCACCAACAGTTTCAGCATAAGAATTTAATGGTAATAATGATCCGAGAATAACTACTCCAATTATTGACTGAAAATGGAAGTTGTGTCGCTTACGCTTGTAACCTCGGTCACTCTTTGGATAATAGTCTGTTGACTTAATCCTGGTCCTTGGTACGTCTCCGTAAACTGGAACGCTTGCCCTGGTGTTGTTTGTGTGAATGTTGGTTTTTGATTCACTCCTGTCCATGATGATGTCACTCCATCTATAGTTACATTATTTGTTCCTGTGCTAGGAGAAAGATTTCCACTAGCAGTTATACCTGAACCAGTTGCTGAATATTGATATCCAGTGTTGTAGTCCATTGAGTTGATGGTCTCTGTTATTGTTTGGGTGGTCTCTGTGTGGCTACTCATTGATCCTTGTGTGAAGTTTGGGACTACTGGGACTGCCTTTGCAACAGCCCCATGTAAAGCACCAAGAATTAATCCGAGACCGATTGCTTCTTGTAATCTAGTCATAGTTATTCTCAGTCAATAACAGTGACTTCGCTAACAAATTGTCCGACGCCAGTTGTACCAGCGCCACCAGATGTAATTGTTAGGACTCCTGCTGAGGTAACAGTTCCAGCAAGAGTTCCAGCTGTTCCTGCAGTGTAAGAAGTAACCGAGGAAAAGTTGGGCACAGCACCTACAGTAGGAGCAGCATTTGGTACTGTATCAGCTTGTGTATAAGATTGACTGAAACTAAATGCTGCTCCAGCAGTATCTTGGGTAGCAGCAATCGTGCCAGGATTATATACACCAGAGGTGATTGTTCCTGCACTTACAGTGCTAGCAGTTGTACCATCCGTGGTATCAATATTTGAACCTGAGATATTGAATGAGGAACCAATTCTGGTTGCCTGAGTTCGGGCAGCATCAACAGTCAGTTGAACGCTGGAAGCATGTTTAGAAACAATTCCACCAGCGTTCGCGGCAGTTGCTGTCATCAATATCATGGCAAAGGGAATGAAAATTTTCATAGCCTAATCAGATAGTCTGTGTATATTTAGTCTATGAGAGTCCCATGTGCTCTACGAATTTTTCTAGATTTATATCTTTAGTGTCGCCATCATAGGCACGGACATAACCAAACTCAATCATTTGTTCGTTGAGGGACAACTCTGCGTCCCCCACATATAACCACCCCAGAAGACGACCATATTTGCTGCCCCCACAAACAAGTTCAGTCCTAACAGACAACTCATCATCACCAGCGATAGTACTCTCCAGTTTCTCTTTGAGCCAGTTGGTTTCGTCGATTCCAAGTGCTTTCTCCTCAATTTTATTCTACTAAAGTACCATATTGTCTGCGAATTTCTTTAAGAGGTTCCCAATCCTTATTTTTTGTGCCACCATCATACGGGAGAGCATAACCAAATTTTATCATCTCTTCATTGATTGATAGCTCTGGGTCACCATCAGTGGAGTAAATCCATCCAAGTAATCTTCCATACTTACCTACACCACCTTTAAGTTCTGTCCTAATCGTTAGTTCTTCATCTCCGTGTATAACTCCCTCTAACCTCTCCTTCATATAGTTAGTAGCATCAATACCCAATGCCTTTTCTTCAAGGTCTTTAGTTCTCTTTTCTGGTGTGTCAATTCCGGCTATGCGAACTCTTTCTTTCTTAAAAATACCGAAGCCACAATCTATAGTGCAATCTATTGTATCGCCATCGACCACTTTATTAATCTCTACGACTCTAAAA
>Ga0208408_1001609_pt1 | contig 12831 bp, 10 predicted proteins | sample ETNtaG_4_FD_185776 | JGI IMG/M metagenome (GOLD analysis project Ga0208408, IMG submission 185776) | Marine microbial and viral communities from oxygen minimum zone, Eastern Pacific Ocean - ETNP201406SV67 (SPAdes) (version 2) | ecosystem: Environmental > Aquatic > Marine > Oceanic ... | reverse complement strand
TATGGCAAGACCGGGCTCAATAGAGAGCATATAGCCCGTTGATGCTAGAAGAACATACCCGAACAAAAAAGCGGTGCTGATGATGAAGGCTGTGTGAAAGGGGCTTGTTTTTAGGTTTTTCATTTATCTCTCTCCAAGCTTTGCAATTGGGAAATCTTTCAGCGGAATGGATACTGTTTTTTCTTCCGTAAAAAGGTTTCTGCTCCACTCTCCTCCGTCTCTACCAATGCCTGAGTTTTTGTAGCCGCCAAATGGTGCCCTCAGTTCTCTCATTAAGGGTGTGTTGACCCAAACCACCCCCGCCCTGATATCAGCTTGGGCTTTCATAATCTTTCTAACGTCTGTGGACCAAACGTAAGAAACCAGCCCAAACTTACTGTCGTTAGTTATTTGCAATGCCTCCTCAATGCCCTCAAACTCTAAGATTGTCGCAAAGGGTCCAAAAATTTCTTCTTGGCAGATTGCGCTTTGGTTATCACTTGACTCAACCACAGTGGGCTCAAAATAATAACCCTTCTCAAAGGCCTTTGGACGCTTTCCTCCGCAAAGTATGTTGGTGTTTTTAGATTGTTCTGCTGCATCCGCAAAAGAGGCGACTCTTTCGTTTTGATTCCTTGAAATGAGTGGTCCAATTTCTGTGTTTTTATCATAAGGGTCGCCAATCTTTAGGTTGTGGACCCTTTCAACAAACCTCTTTTTAAACTCTTTAGCAATCGGCTTTTCAACAAGAATCCTAGAGCCCGCCAAGCATTGTTGCCCATTGTTTGAGAATATGGCAACCAATGCTGCGTCAAGTGCACGCTCAAAATCGGCATCCGAAAAGATGATGTTTGCAGATTTTCCCCCAAGCTCAGTGACTGTTTTTTTGAGTGTTTTCCCAGCCTCTGAGGCTATCAGCCTTCCTGTTTCTGTCCCGCCAGTAAATGCGATTAGGTCAATATCCTCCTCTTGTGTCATGGCTGCCCCTGTCACACCTCCCCTGCCGTTTACCATGTTAACTACTCCGTCAGGCAGTCCTGCTTTACTGAGCAGGTTCATAAAAGGGATAAAGCCCAAAGGGGTGAGCTCTGATGGTTTCAAAACACAGCTATTCCCAAAGGCTATGGCTCCAGCGACCTTCATTGTTGCCAGCGCCATTGGTGCGTTCCAGGGTGCGATTAACCCAGCAACGCCAACAGGCTCCCTTCTCACATATGTAATATAGTCAGGGTTTTGGTCAAAAACTGGGCTTGAGGCCTGCGAAATAAATTCAGCAAAAAACTCGAAGTTCATTGCGCTTCTCGGTATTTGTCTGCCGCATACTTGAGCAATGGGTACGCCGGTGTTCATCACCTCCAATTCCGCAATTTCTTCTTGGTTTTCGAGTATCAGGTCCCTAATTGCCAACAAAACAGCTTTTCTGTCGTCCACGCTTGCTTTTGACCACAGCCCGCTTTCAAATGTTTTTTTGGCGGCCTTTGCTGCTGTTTTTACTTCTTTGGCGTCTGCTTCATAGAGTATTGAAACCTCTGCTTCATTCGCCGGATGAATGATGGGTAATTGGTGCGTGCTTTTTTTGGGCTCTACCCACTCTCCGTTGATGTAGCTGGTGACTGTTTGGGGTGTGTTTATTTTTGTTTTCTTTTTATCCACGGTTAAAAAATGCCTTCAATAGCTTGTGGTTTTTTACCAAGACATGACAGGCCCTGCAAAGCGGCTGCGTAATTTGATGAGATAATTTTTTTTCCTAGTTTTTGGCCTTTTTCTATTAGCCTAAGCGTGGGCATTCCCGTTCCAGAAATAACAATGGCATCAACGTCGTGTTGGAAGGCTTTCTCTAACAAGGGAAGGGCATCTTCTGATGTAAGCTCATAAATTCCGTGTGTGTCTTCTCCCTCAATCTCTACTTGCTCAATCATTTTAATGTCCATGTTTTGTTTTGACCAAAAGCGTGTGGCGTGCTTTTGAAGCCACTCAGGATAAGGGCTTAACATTACTATTGTTTGTGTGTTGTTCTTTTTTAGCCAGTCCACCATTGCGCTTGCGGCAGTGATCACGGGTGAGCCCCCAAGAACTGAAGAAGCCCTTTTGATAATTTCTTTTTCGTCTTCTTGGTCGACCAAGTAGGAGCTGCCGGTACATCCATAGATAAGAGCATCAACCTTTAACCCTGCGTATTGTGACTTTATGAGCTCCGGGAGGTTGATTAAGTATTCTGTTATTCTTTTTTCAGGTGTCTTGTGGGGGCTTGTAAGCCTCATGGTTATACAATCAACCGTGGTTGGTGACAGGCGCTTTATCTCGCTCTCAAACGTAGGATTAGCCTGGGGTGTTGCAATCCCTAGGCGGGTGAGTCTTCCGTGATCCAAAGCGGTTTTCATGTTATTTGTTCTGTTTTTTTAAGCCCTTCAATCATGCTGGATCGCAATAAAAACTTTCTTGCCTCATCAGGGGTGGACGCTATATTTTGGAGTCTTATTAATTCCTTGGCTCTGCTTTTTTTATCTCTGTTTTGCATTCTAGACCTGTTTTTGTCTGTGTTTTTTAAAATTTCATCTTGGGCTATTTTTTGTCTCTGTCGGCTATAGAGTGAAAGCCTGGACAGCGGATAATTGTCCTTAACAATACCACATATTTTATCGGATAAGTTCCAGGCATCATGTATCCCGCCATTCATTCCCATCCCTCCGGATGGGCTATTTAAATGGGCAGCATCCCCAGCAAAGACAACTCTTCCATAGTCATATTTGTCTAGTATTCTTTGGTGTATTTTATATGGCCTAATCTCTAATAGTTTAAAGTCTGTTTGGTTTGGTATTATTCGTTTCAGTTTATTAATAATGCTCTCTGGTTTGATGGCCTCGTCTATGGTTTCCTCAACATCTGGATAAAGCGAACAACGCCAAACATTTGGCAGCCTAAGCAAGGAGAACGTTCCCCAATTGCTCCAAACATAATTGACGTTCGAAAGCCCCTCTGTGTGCTCGTGAAATGGAAATTTTGTTGCAACCAATATGGTTGTTTCTGGGTAGGTTAGTCCTAAAAAATCAAGGCCCATGATGCTTCTTATTTTGCTGCTGCCTCCGTCTGCAGCAACCATAATCGGCGTACTGATTGTGTAGTCTGCCTGGCTTTCACTTGAGACATCTGCTTTAACCCGCTCTTTGTTTTGGGCAAAGTCGTTGAGGTGATGTCCCATTCTTAGATCAATATTGTTGTCAGCTTCTGCTTTTTTTGTTGCGATTCTGCACAGCTCTTTTTGTTCGGCTTGAAGCCTGAATGGGTATCTTGTGTCTGTGCTTATGTGTCCTAAATCGAACAACGCTCTTTCGCCTGTTTCGTGAACCCTGAATTGCCAGTGCTTAGTTTTAAGCCCGATCGATATTAGCTCATCTGCAATGCCCAGCTCGTCTAGCATCTCAATGGTAGGGGGGTGAAACGTGCTTGCCCTAAGCTCGCTTTGGGGTGTTTTGTTTTTCTCTAGAACGATTGTCCTTACCCCGAGCTGGCTCAACCTTAAGGCGGCGATCAGTCCAACAGGTCCCGCGCCAATAATTACTATTGGGTTCATTATTCTTTTGGGTACTTGGTGCTGCGCTTGGCTTTGGTGGCCTCTTTTTTAAGCGGTCTATTTGTCGTCATTTTGATAAAAAATAAGCTTATTAGTGGCTTCTGTTTCCATCAAAAACACAGACAAAGTATAGGTCTTCATGGCCTGTATTATAAACCCGGTGGAACTCTCCGTCTTCGATGAGAACTATATCGCCTGGCTCGACGCCAAACCTTTCTTCGTCGATCAGCATCTCGCCATAACCGCTAACAAAATAATAAACCTCTTCCTGTCCTTCGTGCTTGTGTCCTGTTGTTTGTTTGCCTGTATGCAACAAAGTGCTGCTTAGCACCAGATTCTTGAGTGTGGTGTTATCACGCAGTTGATATGTGTCGTTGTCCTTTACGATATCGCCGCCTATGTTTTGGTTATTTACCTTTCTCATTTTATTAATCCTTGTTGCTTGTTTTATGCCCCAGTTTAATAATTTTTTTTAGACTCTCAAGAAATTCAGGCCCAAGCAAGGCTGCGCCAAGAGCAAATGTTGCCCAACTGGCTCCGTACAACACACCCCCAAGGCCAACCCTTTCTGTAATTGTCCACTCATTTAGTGTGGCGACGTATAAAACTAAGGCGTAAATCACAAAAGAGCCGAAAAAAAATATCTTGCCCATGGTTCTTCTCAATTCATTCTCCTTTCTGTTGTGTAGCTTGTGGTCTTGTATTTCGTCTTTAAGCTGTTTGTTTTTTTATAACCAATCCTTTAGGTTTGTATGCTCGTCTTCCATTGCTTTTGGTGTGATGTCGCTCGATGCTTCGATTAGTTTTTTTCCCAGCATGAATGTTTTTTGGTCATTGACGCATTCCACAGCCATCAACTTATTGTCTTTAAAGTGGCATACTGAAAACTTGTGTTCGTCTTGTCTGCCCCTAACCAAAATAAGATCACAACATTGTGAAAGTCCTGCGATCTGAATCTTCAGGTCATACTGGTCAGACCAAAACCATGGGACTGAGTTGTATCTGGTTGGCTTACCCATGATTGATGAGGAGACAATCTTTGCTTGATCAGTTGCATTTTGAACCGATTCTAATCTTTGTCTAAACCCATATCTTGAACAATAGTGGTTTGCGCAGTCGCCTGCCGCATAAATATTTTTGTTGCTGGTCAGGCAGCTTTCGTCGACCAAGATGCCGTTTTCGCATTCAATCCCTGCCTCAAGTGCAATTGAGCATGAGGCGCTTACGCCGACACCAATAACCACAAAATCTGGCTTATCGGTTTGCCCATCGCTCAGCTGGATGTTTATTCCCTGGTTTGTTGGTTCTATTTTTTCTGCGGTTGTTTCTAGTTTGAATTTGACGCCCTTTTTTTCATGGTAGTTCTGAATGAAGTTTGAAATTTGCTTGCTAGAGGACCGTTGCATAACTCTTTCTTGGGCCTCTAAAACACGTGTTTTCAGCCCCATCATATTTGCTGTTGCTGCAACCTCAAGCCCTATATACCCCGCGCCAATTATGCTCACGCTTTTGTTGTTTTCCAGTTGTTTTTTGAGTTCGGTAGCCCTGGAAAGGGTGTTTAGATAAATTATTTTTTTATCCTCTTTTGAGGTTATTTTATTCAGTGCGCTTCCGGTTGCGAGCACGAGCTTATTGTATTTCAAGCTGTCCCCGACCTCTAGGCTTACCTCTTGTTTTGTGGTATCTATCTTTGTTGCACGCGTTTCAGTTAGAACTTCAATCTTATTTTTTTCATAGTATTCTTTGGACTTGAAAAACAAGCTGTCTATCTTGCTTGCCCCCTTAAGAAAGCCTTTTGAGAGCGGTGGTTTTTGGTAGGGAAGGTGTTCTTCCTTAGTGATAATAGTGATGCTCCCTTCGAATCTTTGTTTCCTAAGGTTGACGGCCGTCATACATCCTGCCTGGCCACCACCTATTATTAAAACATTGCTCATTTTTTTAATACTATCAGGTTTTTAGGTATGGTTTGATCTCATCAATTAACTCAGACAGCTCTGGTTTGTTTTTGCTGATCTCATCAACTGTAAGGCCCTCGAGCTCATGTGGAAATACAAGCCACTGTTCTGTTTCATGAAGAAAAAAGTCGGGTGTTCTGTTTGTCTGGTTATTCGAAGGCTTGAAGTAAGGCGTAGCAACCCTAATCTCTGGTGTATTTTTTTTACATGCTTTTTTTATGTCGTTGATTATTTGGTCGATCGACGCTCCTGTATCGTGCACATCGTCAACTATAAGCAGTGAGTCCTCGGACTCTAGTTTTTTTATGATGTAATTTAGCCCATAGACCTGCACGCTTTTTTTTCGTTCGGCAATTCCTGAGTAATAGGATGTTCGAATTGCTATATGGTCTGACCTGACGCCAAGCACATCCAGAAACTCCTGAACAGCTATTCCAATGGGGGCGCCGCCCCTCCAGACCCCAACAATATAGTTAGGCCTATACCCGCTCTCATAAACCTTCCATGCAAGCTCAAAGGAGTCCTTTAAGAGTTGTTGTGATTGGATAAAGTATTTTTCCATCGGTGTTTATATTTGTGCCTCTGGGTTTTTTAAACCCAGAGGTATGTTTTCATCTAGAACTGTGTAACAAACCTAAACATTATTTGTCTAGGCCCAATAAGCTCATCTCCAGTAGCGCCGACACCAAAAACATCTGTAAATCGGGCGTTGATTCCATCTTGATCAAATAGGTTTTTGCCAATGATCTCAAAATGTTGGTTCTCAGCGCTTGAAGGGTAGAAACCGAGCATAACATCAAGCACATCATAGTTTGGAACTGCGTCGGTTTGAGAGTTGTTGAATATTCTGTGCTTAAACCCACCTCGGTAAGTGTATTGAAGCGTGCCCTTCATCTCGCCCCAACTAAGATCATTGCTCCAGTTGAGTGCAACATTGCCTGTGAAGCTTGGTGTTTTTGCTAGCTCATTGCCTTTCACGTTTTGAATCCTGCCAGCACGTGCAATTTGAACATCATTACTAAAAAGGCCTATCCCTTGGGCAAGCAGTGCGTTGGTTGCTGCCTCAGATTCAACATTGTCTAGCGCGAGGTGGTTTGCTGTGATTTCAGTCTCCAACCAAGACATTCTTACATCAAGAACCACTGATTCGGATAAAAACGTAGAGAGCTCCAGCTCTGCCCCATAAATCTCTGAGTCAGGAATGTTTCCAACCCCGCCCTCGAATACTTCTGGGTCGGTTGCTTGATATTGGAGTCCTTCGTAATTGTAGAGAAAGGCTGCAGTATTAAGCCTAACCTTTCCGTTTGCGAGGTCTGTTTTGAGGCCAATCTCAAATGCGTCAACAATCTCCTCTTGGAATGTTGGCAAAACCACTATTTGTGCAACGGTGTCTTCTCTTCCGTATGTAAGGTTTGAGCCTCCGGGTTTATAGCCTCGTGTAAACGAGCCAAACAACATGGTGTTATCGTCGATGTCTTTTTCGACCACCAGTCTTCCGGTTACCTTGTTCCCATCGGTTTCAAGAATATCAGTGCCAGACCGGCCGTAAAAGTTTGTTACGGCACTATACACTTCGTCTTTTGTGTGTCTCATTCCAAAGATGGTTCTGAGTGATTCACTGTGGTTCCAGGTTCCTTGGCCATAAAAGGATGTTGAGTCTCGTTTTGGTGTGGAGTTTGTTATGAAGCCAAAATCGCCGCTATAACTGTATACGTCGTCGGTTGTAAACGGATCAAAAACGCCGTCAAAACCAAAATCAAGCCTTTCTAAAATGCTGATTTCAATTTCGGTGTTCAGGTAGAAAAATCCAGCTACCCAGTCAAGCTTTCCAAAAGCTGGCTCTGATGAAACGAGGTTTATTTCTTGTGTGATAGTGGTCTGTTTGTTTGTTTCTGGGTCATATTCGCTTGGCAACAGTGCAAATGGTGGTAAGTAATCAAGGTCGTTTCTGTCGTTGTCTCTTCTGACAAGGATGTCGTCGGCCTGGTAACTGGTTAAAGACTTTATGCTGAAATTTTCAAGGTCCCACTCAAGAATTGCACTAAAAAGTTGGGCGTCTAGTTTGTGTTCTGTTGGCGAGTTTTGGCGAAGCTGCCTTGGGTCTGGCGTAGGGTCTATTATGCCTTTTTGTGCCGCTCCATTTCTGTCTTCATCAAAAACCTGTGCCATGAAATTTGCGCGAAAGGTGTCTGAGGGCTCATAACTAAGTCGTACTCTGGCAGAGACGCTGTCAGCGTCGTCCAGGTCTTGGCCATTTGTTAGGTTTTCAGTGAATCCTTCTCTCGAGTTTAAAATAAAAGATGCGCGCATTGCCACATTTTCGCTCAGGGGTTTGTTGATGAAAGCCCTTGTTTTCAAAAGGCCGTAGTTTCCAACCGTTAAGTCAACAGACCCGTAAGTTTCATCGGTGGTCGGCGCCTGTGTAATAACGTTGATGGCTCCGCCTGTTGAGTTCTGACCAAAGAGGGTTCCTTGTGGCCCCCTAAGAACCTCAACCCTTTCAATATCGAGAAAGTCAGTTTGTAGTGAATAGGGCGAAGCAACGTAAATGCCGTCTAAGTGGTAAGAAACCGATGGTGTTGCGATTGCGTTTTGGTTTGTTTCATAACCAACGCCCCTGATTGTTATTACTGTTTTAAAGCCTTCGTTTTTCGCGACGTTCACGCCTGGAGCAATTGCACTAAGGTCAACAAATGTTGAAATTTGTCGGTTATCTAGGTCGATGCCGCTCAATACTGTAACGGCTTGTGATAGGTCCTGAAGGCTCTCGCTTCTCTTTTCGGCGGTGACAATAATTTCCTCAAACATGGGTCCGCTATTCTGAACAATAGTGGTGCGGGTTGTTGCCTCAGCAGGGGTCGCCCCCTCATTTGTGTCTTCGGCTTCTGCATTGTTAGGATCCTCAAACGCCTCAATGCCCTCTTCTCCTTCGGAAGCTGTTGATTGAATGTTGGCTAAAGCAATAAAAAACGTGAGCGTTGTTACAAATAAAAGTGTTATTTTTGATGGGTGGTGTGTTTTTGTCATTTCAATTCCTTTTGTCGCCCGCTTCAGTATTGGGCAGTTAAATTGGTTTGTTAGTAGAAGAAATGGTTATGAGATAAACGAATCCGTTTCTTCAGCCTCCGCCTGCTTGCGTCTCACAATGGTTTTTAACCAAATGTATTTTTGCGCGTCGTCGAAATAATCCAACATACCTAATAATACTAGGGATCAAAAATCCGTTCAATCGATGATTCTTTTTAAAGGCTTATATTTTATGAAAAAAGAAAGATATACTTTCGAAAAAGGCTTGGGGAATTTTCTTGGCGGCTAAAAATATGGATGAATTGGTATCTCTCTGCAAACGAAGGGGTTTTGTTTTTCAGTCTGGCGAGAACTATGGGGGGCTTCAGGGTGTTTATGACTATGGGCCACTAGGGGTTGAACTGAAGAACAACCTAAAAAACGCCTGGTGGAGCTCCATGGTTTTTGAAAGAGACGATATTGAAGGTCTCGATGCAGCAATTCTTTCAAAGAAAGAGGTGTTTAAATATTCGGGGCACGAAGAAACCTTTTCTGACCCACTTGTTGATTGCAAAACATGTAAGTCGAGGTGGAGAGAGGATCTGGTTGTAGATAAAAAATGTCCCGGCTGCGGTTCGGGTGATCTAACTGAGGCAAGGCCTTTTAATTTGATGTTTAAAACCCCCGTTGGTCCCGTTGAGAGCGAGGAAGGCTTTGCCTACCTAAGGCCAGAGACAGCGCAACACATCTTTACAAGCTTTAAGAACGTTCAAGATTCAACCGCAAGGCAAATTCCTTTCGGAATAGCTCAAATTGGAAAGGCGTTTAGAAACGAAATTAACCCAAGAAACTTCATCTTTAGGCTTCGTGAGTTTGAACAGATGGAGTTGGAATACTTTGTAAAGCCTGGAGAGGATGAGTCAGCCCTTGATTACTGGTGTGAGCAGCGGTTACTGTGGTGGAAAAAACAAGGTATTCGGTCGTCAAGCCTAGAGACATATGACGTGCCCAAAGATGAGCTCGCACACTATTCGAAAAAAACAATAGACATCATGTACCGGTTTCCACATGGTCTTGAAGAACTGGAGGGGATTGCCAACAGAACGGACTTTGATTTAGGGTCACACACCAAAAACCAGAAAGACCTTTTGTTGTCAGCCCAAGTAACGGAAAACGAAGAATCGACAATGCGTCTTGCGGCCCAAGACCTTGAAGCAAAAACATGGTATGTCCCCTATGTTATAGAGCCTTCTGCCGGTGTCGACAGGGGTGTGTTGGCTGTTTTAAATGAGGCATTTGCGGTTGAAAACGTTGGGGAAGGCAAAGAGCGAACTGTTTTAAAACTAAAGCCTCATCTGTCTCCGATTAAGGCGGCCGTAATCCCCTTAAAGAAAAACAAAGAAGAGCTGGTTATGCTTGCCAAGGAAATAAAGCAAGGCCTTCAGTCGCTTGGCATAGGAAGGGTTTTTTTAGAAAACACAGGAAACATTGGCAAAGCCTACAGAAGACATGATGAGGTGGGAACACCGATCTGCATCACGGTTGACTTTGATAGCCTTGAAAACCAGACGGTTACCATAAGGGACCGAGACACGATGGAGCAAAAGACTGTGGGGATTTCCGAGCTTCAACAGTTATACATAAGTGCTTTAAAATAGTTTTAGGATGATCTATATAAGGTCTATTGTCTATACCACCTTGATGTTCATAAGTTTTCTAGTTTTGGCTCCAATGGCTTTGCTGCCTTCGTTTATTGTTGGTGAAAGACATAGGTGGCAAATTGCACAAGCATGGGCGAGTGTAAACCTCTATCTTTCAAAAAAAATTTGTGGTCTAACTTATACAATCTCCGGCCTTGAAAATATGCCAGAAGAAAAGTGTGTTGTTTTTGTAAAGCACTCTTCTGTGTATGAAATATTTATAATGCTGAGATATTTTAGCCCCTCTTCATGGGTTGGAAAGTATGAGCTAATGTATGTGCCTATTTTCAGGGGTGTTTTTAAAAAATTTAAACTGATTCCGGTTAAGCGTGGCCGGGGTTTTAGCGAAACAGAAAGGGTAAGAAATGAGGGCAGAGAACGGCTGGAGTCTGGCAATTGGATAATAATCTTTCCCGAGGGAACAAGAATGGAGTATAACAAATCTAAAAGGTATGGTCTCTCCGGGTCTATACTCGCTAAAGAAACGGGCGCCAAGGTTCTGCCAGTAAGCCATAATGCTGGAAAACTATGGAAAAGAAGGGGTTTGCTGAAACACCCCGGGAATATTGATTTTATAATTGGTGTGCCTTTTGAAACCAGCGGGCTAACACTAGCTGAAATTAATGCTGTCGGGAAAAAGTGGATAGACAATAACGTGGTTCTCTAGTTTCTTGGTCTATACTAGTGATTTCTAGTATAGTAAGGCTGTTTTCTAATCACTAGATATCAATATTTCCGGCATTAAGGGCATTTTCTTCAATAAACTCTCTTCTTGGAGGAACCTCGTCGCCCATGAGTGTTTCAAATGTAAGGCCTGCGTCATCATTTGCCTTAACCTGAAGCAATGACCGATTGTCTGGATCAAGGGTTGTTTCCCACAGTTGGTCTGGGTTCATCTCGCCCAGGCCCTTATAACGCTGAACATTCAGGCCTCTTTTAGATGAATTAACGATATGCTTAAGGCATTGCTCAATGCTTTCATATTCTGTAACTTCTGCAGCGTTGTCTGTAACAACTTTGCCAGTGAAGGCTTTTTGGGCTTTCTGTACTCTCCCAAAAACATTGTAATCACTAGATCGTAGAAATGAATTTGCAATTTTGCCAAATTGTGTAATCCCGCCTATTTCTTCTTCTGTATTTAAGTGGCCTATTCCGTCATCGTCGTAAACCAGTTTGATTGAGGCCTTGTATCCCTTCTGTTTTGCAATTTTTGTTGCTGTGCGTGACAACCCCTTAACCCAGGCATCAAGTTTCTTTTTATTATTGGCCTCTGTTTTTGTAATTGGCTTGTGAAGAGATATTGCTGCAGCAGCAATTTCCCCCGTTTGTTTTTTAATCCTCTCTATTACGCCCAGTGAGTATGAGTAATCCAGTATGGTGTTTAAGAGCCCGTCGCCTTCGATCCCCTTTTTCTTACTCTTAGATCTAACCTCTATTCCCTTAACGGCATTGCTTAGTATTAGGTTGTTAAGTTCTTCGTCGGTTAAAACGTATTCTTCTTTTTTGCCTTTTTTAAGTTTATACAGCGGTGGCTGTGCAATATAAAGATATCCTCCATCAATAAGGTCTTCGAGCTCTCTATAGAAGAACGTCAACAGAAGTGTCCTGATGTGTGAGCCATCAACGTCTGCATCAGTCATGATAATAATTTTATGGTATCTGAGGTTGTTTAGGTCAAATTCATCGTGTATTCCGCAGCCCAATGCGGTTATGAGTGTTCCAATTTCAACAGACGAGTACATTTTTGCTCGTTGTGCTTTTTCCACATTAAGTATCTTTCCTTTTAGCGGGAGAATGGCTTGTGTTTTTCTGTTTCGTCCTTGTTTTGCAGAGCCTCCTGCGGAGTCTCCCTCTACAATAAAAAGCTCGCTGAGTGCTGGGTCCTTTTCCTGGCAATCAGCAAGCTTCCCCGGTAGTCCAGCAATGTCTAGTGCGCCTTTTTTCCGGGTCATTTCTCTGGCCTTTCTTGCTGCCTCTCTTGCTGTGGCAGCATCTAAAATCTTACCGACGATGACCTTGGCTTCTTTGGGGTTTTCTTCCAAAAACTCTTTAAGTTGCTTGTTTACAGCAGACTCAACAACACCCTTGACCTCGGAGGAAACAAGCTTATCTTTTGTTTGTGATGAAAACTTAGGATCCGGGTGTTTGACCGAGATGATTGCGGTCATTCCCTCTCTGCAGTCGTCTCCAGTGACAGATGTGTCATTCTTGGGTATTTCTTTATCAATATAGGTGTTTATGGTTCTGGTTAAGGCTCCCCTAAATCCTGCAAGGTGTGTTCCGCCGTCTCTTTGTCTTATGGTGTTGGCAAAGCAGAATGTGTTTTCTCTATAGGACTCGTTCCACTGAATTGCAACCTCAACTTCGATATCTCCATCTTTTTTAGGTTTCTTATTAATGTGTACAATAGTTTGGTGCGTTGTTGTTTGTGGCTTGTTAAGATGCCTGACAAAGTCCTTAAGCCCGCCCTCATAACAATAGGAGTCTTCATTGTCTGTCCTCTCATCGTTAAGCTTGATTGTAAGGCCAGGGTTTAAAAAAGACATTTCTCTTAATCTTTTTGAGAGCGTTTCATAATTAAACGAGGTGTTGGTAAAGGTTTTTTTGCTGGGTTGAAATG
>Ga0208408_1001605_pt1 | contig 12848 bp, 13 predicted proteins | sample ETNtaG_4_FD_185776 | JGI IMG/M metagenome (GOLD analysis project Ga0208408, IMG submission 185776) | Marine microbial and viral communities from oxygen minimum zone, Eastern Pacific Ocean - ETNP201406SV67 (SPAdes) (version 2) | ecosystem: Environmental > Aquatic > Marine > Oceanic ... | reverse complement strand
TTGAACCAGTGAAATACTCATAAATACTATCAATAGAAGCTTCATATAAAGATAAATATAAAACAAAAAACTTTCCGATTAAATTTTTTTTAAAATGATAAGATTGATTTATATTGTCACATAAATAAAACGATAAAGGAGTATTAAATGAAAAAACTACTAATAGTTTTTCTTGGATTAATTATTATTAATCCAGCGCAATTAATTGCGGGAGACAAAGAAGATATAATAAAACAGCTTTTAGCAAATAATGCATATGCAAAAAAGAATAACCAGACTGCTGATGAATATTCTGCTAATGGAGCTCTTGAGTTTTGGTCAAGTGGTGGATTAATGCAAAAAATTGAACCAGCAGGAAGACCAGATAAATATGACTACATGAAAATTGACTTTAAACATATTGAAGTAATAGTTCTTGTCCCAAAAAAGGCTGCAGTAGCTATGTACTATTCTGAAGGATCGATGAAACCTGAAGGAGCACCTGCTGTATCACATTATTTAACACGTGTAACGCAGGCTTTAGTTAAAGAGGGTGGTACATGGAAAATTAGAGCATCACATTGGTCGCCAGTATCAGGAGGTTCGGGTACCACACAAACAACTTTAAATTAAAGTTATAGATAATAAAAATTAATCAATTGCCTATTATAATTTCCATATTTCACTAAGTAAATAGATTTTACAACCGCAATTTTTAATAAATATTATTTAAAAACAGAAATATCAACTTCTTCTACTAATAATAATACTTGCCCTCGAGCGAAACTATCGTTCCAACCTTTCTCTTTTAAAACTTCGCCGGCCTTTTCTTCACCATACTTTTGAATAAACGGCTTCCCTATATAATAATTAGCATCATCTACGAAACGGTCCCCCATGAACAAAAAAGTCCAAGTTGAGTCTTGATTAATTTTGTTTGGCTTTAAAAATCTCATTTCCTCTAGTGCCATTTGATTTAATTTATGTAGTTCATTCGATGGATCTCGATAATCAAACATTGTCGGAAAAATTTCATTCATTACAACATTCTCAAACTGGTAATTTTTATCATATTTAATGTAATTTAATCCAAACATCACTTTTTCCCCTGGCTGAGTTTTAATATTATTTTTCTTACCTTTAAATTCTAAATCATTACCAACAAAACTTTCCTGACCTTTTTCTGTAAAGCAGGACCTCCATATACCGATGATTTCACTTGCTCCTTCTTCACCATATTTTTGCAATAATGGTTTACCTATTGTTGTTGTAGCGTATTTTACTAGTGGGTCAGCCATAAAAACAAAAGTCCATGTAGAGTCTTCGTTCATTTCTATAGGTCTGAAAAATCTGTTGTATTTCTGTGCTCTTTTATTAGCAATATTAACCTCATTAGATGAATCTTGGTAAGAATATATCGCCGGGTATACTTGTTCCATCAGTAAGTTTTCAAATGCTTCTTTTTTATCGTATTTGATGTAATTAAAAATTACCCAATCGCCGACAAAATCTTCATTAGATTGATTACTTTGGCTACATCCAAACAGTAATAATATTATTGAATATAAAAACATGTTTTTTTTCATTTTGATTCCTCGTTCTAGTTTAAAGTGCCCGAGGGCGGACTCGAACCGCCACGGCTTATTCAGCCAACGGATTTTAAGTCCGTCATGTCTACCAATTCCATCACCCGGGCACATTTGTTGAGGCGTCGGCCGGATTCGAACCGGCGAATGGCGGTTTTGCAAACCGATCCCTTAGACCACTTGGGTACGACGCCATATAATTTTTCATTGAAATATCGAGGCCAAAATTAGGTTTTTTTATTTATAAATCAATTAAGCAAATCTGAATAATAATTCTCTTACAGCCTCCATTTTAGTATTTAAATCATTAATTGCTTTGGTTTGAAACCATAGTTGAATTGATAATGTCAAAAACCCAATAATTAATAATCCATAAATCGTCTTAATATGCTTATCCATGGAAGTACTCCTTTTACTCTATAACTAGATCGTTTTAATTTTTACTATGGAAATCAAAAAAATGAACATGTTTCAACGATTGAGGGATTTCAATGTCCCTACAATTGTTCTAGATGAAATATTCTCAAATGAAAAAGATTTAGAAACAATGGAAAAGTCTTGGGGAGAATTAAAATCCAAAGGAATGAAAGATGATGAAATTGCAGAGGCAATATCTAAGATCATAATAGATGAATTAGGCGATGACTTCATTCAATCTCTGCCAACCGAAAAATAATGATATCGAATATTTCGTTTGGTCTTTTTTGGCAAATTTGGGTTATATATTTTTTTATTCATCTTTTCAACTGACATTTTAATTTCATTTCCACTAAGGTGAATCAACTCTTTATCAATTTTTTTTTCATTTAAGTAAATATATACTTTACATGCTTTATGAATTTTTTCTAAATCCGCAGATAATGGCTCGTCTAAATACAATGCAGGGTTTTTATCAATTGCTAATTTCATTCGCAAAGTAGTTTTATAATTATCAGTACTAAATGATTGACCATAAGAAAGACAAAAGAATGTCAATATTGCTAAAAATTTAATATTATTTTTTTTATTTAATTTCATACCAATGTCAAATATAGAAGTAGGGCAACAGTACAGTATGCTATACTGCCCGATTTTCCAAAAAATACTCCAGAATTTGAAGCATCATCTTTTAACTGTTCTTCATCTATATGACGATGAACTCTTTTCGCTTCGCTTTTATATTCGCAACGAAAAGTATCTATATAATATTTAATCTTTTCTTTCAAATTCAAAGAATTAAGACCGTTTAATTCTGCATTCTCTATTACATCTGTCTGACAAGTTCCTATCCATTCCACATCTTTCTTTAATTCCTCATCAGTCGAAACAGTTTCTTGGCAAAAAACAAATACTGCAGAAGATAGAAATAGTATATATAGCTTAGTTATTCGAATCATTCTATTTAAAGACCAATTATTAGATTAAATTGAATTACTGGTAACTCTTTAATTTTCATTTTTGGTCCTGTGACCTTCTCACCTTCTAATTTCCAATTATTTTCTTTATAACTAGAATTATAATAACCAATTTTTCCCTCAACAGAAAGTAAACTAGAAAAATAATATCTTAATCCAACATGACTTGCAAAGCCCAACCATGTTTTCTCCATCGTACCGCCAGTAGAAAGATTAACGCTAGAGTTATTATAGCTATTCAAAAGCGTATCCATATCTTCAGATGGTTTTTCATCCTTAATTGATATCTTCCCTTTATTGATCATCGGTGCAAGCGTAAAGTTTAATTCCATTCTTTCTCGAATGTAGTAAAACGTTTCAAAACTTATTGATCGGAAAGCGATATTTCGAGTATAGTTTGAACTGCCAATTTTACCAAAATGCAATGAATGTGATTGCGTATAACCTAAGCGCATATTATGATATATTTGATATCGAACACCCCAATTCAATAACAAATTTTTTGATAATAAACTCCCTGATGGAAGAACAGTATTTGAATCTGGATCCAAACCAATAAATTTTGGGTTGAAAAATCCACCTCCTAATTGAACATTTAATTTGGGTTGAGCAAAAATGATTCCACTCAGAAGGAAATAAATAAATAGTGAACTATAAACTTTTCTATTATTCATCATGTAAAATTACGATAATTTCATTCTATTGTCATGATGTCTATATTGGAAAAAACGAACCATTTAATTTGCAAAATGCATAAAAAAACATTCATTGTACTTTTTATTCATTTTTTTCAAATATCATTAAATGCTCAAGACTCAACAATTGTTGCCGCTCAAAGCGATACATTACTTGAGGAAATAAAAGATAAATATTCAATAATTGGAAAAGTCGCATATGGTAATGGTGTCATTGTGGGTGACGCAGAAGTAACTCTATTAGATACTAATGAAAAACTTATATCTACAACCCGTACATCTAGAAAATTTTTAAAACGATTTGGCGGTGGAAAATTTAGGTTTGATGAAGTTTTACCTGGAGAATATATAATTAATGTTGATTTAGGGACTCGAATTGGAATTTCTAAGCGTATACGGTTAAAAGAAAAAAACTTGAACCTTGGAACTATATATAACATTGTCGAATTCCCAAAGTATGAAATAGCTGACTATGTTGATTCAACGCGAATGTATAGGAGACGTATACCTACTGAACCAATAGAACCAGATTCAATAAATGTTCGGCATATTATTGTAGAACTTGATGGGAAAGCAAATACTGTCATTGTTGATTCAATCTTACGAGATAGTGTTTTTTACACGTATTCCGGTGAACTTACAAGAGATTCAATTCCAATTGAGAATACTTATATGATATATAATGATTATGGCATACTTATACATCAAAGTCGATCAATGAAGGATCGAATTACAGAAGTTCAAAAACGTGACGGTTATATTGTTTTTCTTTCAGGAGATACTTTAGATTTTGATAATATTTTCTTTGAAAGATCCCTTCAATCGCCAGAAGTCGCAACATTTCACTATGATGACACTACGGGTATACCACGGTATCATTCATTTTTTGATATATATAAAGTAAATACGGGGCCTTCTTATGTTGAGCGTTCGGTAGAAAGAGGATTTAAAACTGGATATATATTTTATGGAAGTATTATAGGGCTGCAAATATTGCAGACCAAATCATTTAGTCCAATACTCAAACCTTACTTACCAAGTTTTAATATTAATAAACAATCGGGTAAAGGTTTTTTCCCAATGATTACATCATTCTCTATAATTACATTAGGATGGATTGGATATGATTGGTATATGGATCGTAGATCTAACTATTTTACACCTAAAGATGAACAATCCTTGTTTCCAAAAACGATGTTCGTTTTCTCCTTCAATGAATGGGCCTATAAAAAAGGAGAACCATATATTCTACCTATTCTCAATAGTAAACCGGTGAAGTGGTGGAAAGATAGGAAAAAAAGACAAGCAGAAAAAAAACGTAATAAGCGAAAATCGCTTTTTGATTAATTATTATACTAAAGCGAGCCAGAAATGGTTTGTATAGCTACTAATAATAATGCTGCGTTAGTTGGATGTGGAGCGTTAGATGGGTCAAGAATATCCATATGTTTAGCTGCTTCTTTATAATTGCCTAAATAATAATATGCCTGAATTAAAGCCATACGAACATCTTTGTGATTAACAGAACCTTTATGTGAGAACTCATAATATTGACTCTCTGAGAGCACAGAAGTTGCAGCTGATACTACTGACTGATAACGCTCAACACTTGAACCAATTAAAACTCCGCTAATTGCTTTTCCCGCCAAACAATCAAGTAAGCTAACATCGGATACTTTATTATTATAATCTTTTGCTGTAGCAACAAAATCATTATACGCAGCTAATGCATTATTATTTGACGCAGTATTAAATAACGCTGCCCACCCTCTACCATGCATTGATTCGCCGTAGATACTATCATATGCTACATGTACACGTGCTTTGTTCATCGCATTATTAAAGGACTGGCGACTATCGGAATATTTTCCACTCTCAAATTGTGTCCAACCATCTTTTATAGAAGATACAATGCTTGAAGTTTCATCCATAATTCCAGTCAATTGAACTTCAGATGGATTGGGGCGCACTGAACTATTATGGTTAATTCGGAGTGATTTGCTTGAAGTTGTAACTGTAGGAGAGTATTGTATAGTTATTTTTTCAGTTATACCGGGTAATAAAGTTAAAGATTGAATGTTATTTGCAATGGTGAAATCACTTATTGGAATACTGAGTGATAATTCTAAGTCAAATCCAGAAGATGCACTATTAGTGATCGAAATATCTAATAGTTTTGTGTCACCAGAATTAACTAAACCAAATTCTAATTTTGATTTGTCATAAGTGAAGGAAACTGGCGTGGCTCCTTCTCCATAAAGATACATTTCAGATATAAAATTCTCTTCTTCATCAAGAATATTCATTTTCCCTGTATAACTTTGCCCATTTGTTGGACGAAATGTCACATACACTTCCTTTGATTCATTCTTCTGGAGAGTTAAAACGCCACTAAAATCCATCGTAAAGGCGGGAGAATCCAAAATTTTGATTGTACCAACAAAAGTATCAGTAGAGTTTTCAGTATTTTTAATGCGAACCTTTTTTGCAACCGATTGATTAATCTCTATTTTACCAAATTGAACCTCTGTTTGATCAAATTGAACATCAAAAATAGTTTCCTTTTTTTCATCACAAGCAGTGATCATCAATAAGCTAACAATTAAAGAAATATATATATGTTTGAACTTCATCGAGAGATAATCATCTTTTTTGTATGCTTGAAAGGTCCAGAATTCATTTGATAAATGTAAACACCGCTACTAACTGGGTTTCCAAATGCATCATCACCTTTCCACAGAATATTATATCGACCCGGTGATTGGATTTGGTCAACTAACTTAATTATTTCTCTTCCAAGCAAATCATAAACTGCAACTGTAACATGTCCAGATTCGGGAATATCATAAAAAATTCTCGTCTCTGGATTAAATGGATTAGGGTAATTTTGCTCAAGGGAATAAGCAGTAGGTATCAACTCTTCTTCATCAAGAGCAAGAGGAAGTCCGCTACCTTTTGAAATCAATGTATAATGTCCCAAATGAGTTCCAATTCCTTCAATATTTAAGCCATCATCAGATAGTTGAGTTTTAATTTCTCGCCAATCATCTCCATCCCAGTACCCTATAGAAACAGCATTTTGATCTAGTCCATCTAATGCAATCGATACGTGCGCACCTTTAACTAACTGTTTTCCTACGGGACCTATTGTATATATTTTTGATAAATTGTCAGATCTAAGCAATTTTTCTGAACCCGGTAAAGATAAATCCATACCTACAACTAAATACATATCTTCTTCTAGGCTCTTTTCTGGAATAGACATGGTATATTTTCCATCCCGGGAGGCAATGTCACCTCCTATATTCGAAGAAGTATAGTTTACATTATATTTAAAAGTTGTATCAATATTACTTCTCCCATAGCGCATAGTCCCTCTAACAGTAATGTCAAGTGTCCCAGATGTGCTTAATTTGTACTGTTCTACCATCAGTAATGAATCATTTGAGGCGACAGGAAGAGTTTCTAGGATACTTTCGTACCCTGCATTATTTGCAGTAATTGTCATATTTTCCGCACTCATTGCGGAATTACCTAGCACGTAAATTTTCATAATATCTGTAAAAACCGAATGCTGCATATAACCTGCGCTCAATTTTGGAAGAGTTTGATCTGAAATATAAAAAGATGCACGGAACATATAATTCCACCCAGCTAAAGAAGATCCGCTAACACTAAAGTTTGATAGAGAGCTTAATGTCTGATCGCCATCATAGTTATATGCATAAGTATAATTTTCACCATTTATATTTTTATCCATCGCAAAATAAGTGCCAATAGCATCATCTTCAACAATAGTAATAACAATCTCACCTAAGTTTGACAACTGCTCCTTATAGGGTGTTAGATCTATTGTGCTCCAGTCTCCAGTAATATCTGCTCTAGATGTCGACCATTTAATTGGATCAGCAACAGGTTTTACATTTCCAAGTGTATCGATAATCTCAAAAAAATGAACATTAAAATCTTTATCAGCATTTGCAGGTGTCCCTGAGCCAGAAAATTCCTGATCAAATCCAACAACTACTTTAAGCTCAACTAACTGATTTACACTCATTTTTGGATCAAATCTCATACCCCACCCCCGACCTTCAAAATCATTACCCCAACCAAGCCAGCCGAACTCACTTCCATCTGAAGTAGTAAATAAATCAGCCTCACCGTCATCATAGGCAATTTCTTCAAAACCTGTCCAACCAGATGCATCCGTTCCATCTGAGACATAATTATAGCTCATGGAAGTGTTTTCAGTGCTCACGACAATGAAAGAAGCGCTATTTACCTTTAAGCTATCGTGATAAAGCAAATGTTTTGTTCCGTCAATAAGCTTATTTACAACTAATGATGAATCATTAAATTCTAAAGATCTATATTTCGGAGTAAAGGATCCTGTAGATGTGAAGGTAATTTCCATTGAATCTGTTGAAGATTCATATGATATATAATTCACACCATAGATGGGAACCGTATTGTTAGGCGAATCAACTTTACCAGATAAATGCATTGCTGTAGATCTGGCTGTCATAGGCATCCATAAGTCATATCCATACTTGGGGCTTATGACTTTATTATTGAGATAATTAGCTGTATACCAATCTACTAACCATTCCCTGTACGTCAACCCTGTTCCATAGTTTGTCATAAGTTGGTTAAATGCTAACCATCCCTGCATCGGATTTCCTCCAGCATTTAAATTGATGAAGTCTTTAATTGATTTATCTCCTAATTGTTCTACAAAATACAATACGAATAATGAAGCCATTGAATAATCAGCTGCTGTGCCTTCCCATGTCCAGTTAATTTGATCAGCTTGATTCAAATAATGAGCATGTGAAATATATCCACCTCCACAAACAATTGTCGCCACTTCGCTAAGCCCCTCATTGAAATGCAATGTTTCATTGGGATCATAATTATGGTGAATCAAATGTTGCAGTTCGTGACTTATAGTCCCTTCAGTATAGGATCTGCTTGCATATGTATCAACATATACAATATCGCGACGGTTACTTCCTGCACCATTTGTCTGATCTAATTCAGAAAAATAACCTCCAACGCCAGATGGTAGATCTGCAAAAAGGAAATCTACTATCCCATCTTTATCATAATCAGGAGGGGAACCGAAATATTCTAATTCTAGTTGATAAATTCCCTTGGTGGTATCTCTAGAACCCAATGGGGTGCTCTCTTCTAGTAATTTTAAATACTGGGAAGCAAGGGATTGTGAAATATTGGAATTACTATTTATCTGACTGGTATCTGCCCAAATTGCTGTGTGATTTCCTTTAGCTAATAATTCAGCTACAACTTCCACCGTTTTCATACCACCTTCACCATCATCAGCAAATACCCAAAACGTTTCAACTGATCCAACATTTGATGTTTTGCTTAATATTGGAGGATTTTGCATTTTACTATATACCTCTGGATAATCACGTTTCATTCTTTCAAGATGCGACGTAATAAAATCATTGGTTAAAATTGGTACTGCGCATAGCGGGCGTTCGGGCAATGTATCTATATAATCAATTGGACCCGATTGAATAGTTGCTCTAGTATTCTGACCTAATAGAATACCAAAAGAGAATAAAAAAAGATATATTATGTTTTTTTGTTTCAAGAGTGTGGACTGCGGAGAATAAAGTTACAGTATAATATTAATATTGTTAATTAAAATCATTTAGCGAGGAAGTTTCATATCCATATCTGCCACTACATATGCCATGACCGCCATAGTTGCAACACACTGATTAAATTCATCCCGATCTAGTTTATCCCAAGTATCGGCATTTGTATGATGATACCAAAAGTATTTTGAACCATCTACATTAAGACCCATACCAGGAACACCTTCTCTCATGATAGGACCAATATCTGCGCCGCCGCCACCTTTTGTTATTTTTCCAGATTCAATCGATGAGAGTAGAGTTCCAATATCCTGTAAAATAGATAAAGATTCATCAGAACCCGTAAATCCAAATCCTTTGGGCTTAAACACCCCAGCGTCTGATTCCATTGCGAGCACATGATCTTCAAGCTCATCTATATGAGCATCTCGATAGGCGTTACCACCACGAAGTCCATTTTCTTCATTAGTCCACATAACTACACGAACAGTACGTTTAGGGCGAAGACCTAAATCTTTAATTAATTTTACAGCTTGCCAAGCAGCTACACAGCCTCCACCATCATCCATTGCGCCTTGACCCACGTCCCAAGAATCAATATGACCACCCAGCACAATAACTTCGTCTGGATATTGAGATCCTTTAATTTCAGCCACTACATTTCTTGACGGTGAATCAGCCTCTATTTTACCTTCAGTATAAAGTTTTACTTTAACTGTTTGTCCTCTATCGACCATCCGACCAATCATGGCTGCGTCTTCTACAGTAATTGCCGCATGTGGTATTTTTTTAACACCATCTTCATAGCGACTGTTTCCAGTATGAGGTGTATTCATTGAATATGGACCAACAGACCTAATGAGACTAGCAATAGCACCCGCCTTTGAAGCAGCTACAGCCCCATTTGATCGATATTGAACTGTTTTACCATATCCATCAAAAGGGACGTTAAATAAGACAATCTTCCCTTTTGCTTCTTTAGCACGGTCTTTTAATTCATCAAAATTATTAACTACGATAACCTCACCAATTACGCCTTTTGGGCCAGTAGCTATTGTTCCTCCTAGACTCAACATATGAAGCTCTTTTTTCCATGGTGATATCATTTGCGCATATTCATTACCTCGGGTCCACTTCGGCACCATAACATTTTCGCCATGGACATTATCCAAACCGTCCTTTTTCATTTCATCAAGAATCCAATCAATTGCATTCTCTAGATTGACAGTACCGCTAAATCTTGGACCAAACGTATCACACATTTCAGCTAATCTTTCAAAACCGTCTGTATCTGAAATAGCAGTTTCAATAAGTAAATTCGCATTTTTTTCAAATTGTTTAGCAATTTTACCTAGGGGAACTTTAGCTCCATCATCATTAGACGATGAACAACCAAAAATAAATATGGATAATAATAATAAAGTAATTTTCTTCACTTGAACCTCACTGATTAATATTGAGAATTAAAAATAATTCTATTACAATGCAGAAAAAATAAAAATATTGATTTATTTGACAATTAAATTCTAACCCTATAATTAAGAGAGTGCACTATGATTAATAAAATCATTTTTATTACGATCCTAAGTTTACAATTTATTTTTTCTCAGACCTTAAACATGAACGAAATCAATACTTTATCGCGTGAGAAAGCTCAGGACGTATTCAAAGAATACCGAGAATTTCTATCATTGCCTAATGATGCTAACAAGCCAGATGAACTCGAACCAAATATGCTTTGGTGCGAGAAAGCGTTTAAAAAAAGAGGATTTACAACTGAGCGTTTAAAAACAAAACGACTTCCTTTAATTTTAGCTGAAAGAAAACACCCTGGTGCAAACAAAACGGTTTTATTTTATATACAGATAGATGGTCAACCTGTAGATCCTTCGAAATGGCTTCAGAAAGGACCCTTTGTACCTACATTAAAAAAACAAACAAAAAAAGATGACTGGGAAACTATTCCATGGGAATCATTATATGATAATTACGATGATGATTGGCGGATTTTTGCGCGCTCAGCATCTGATGCAAAAGGACCCATTAATACTTTTTTAATTGCATTGGATATCATAGCTGATAAAGGAATTTTACCCAATTATAATATTAAAGTAATTATGGACATGGAAGAAGAAATGGGTTCGCCAAATCTTCCACCTGCTGTAAAACGATACAAAAATAAATTGAAAGCAGATCGATTAGTGATTTTAGATGGCCCGCGCCATCCTTCAAATAAACCTACTTTAACATTTGGTGCACGAGGTATTGTTACAATCCAATTAAAGGTTCAAGGACCAAAATTTCCTCAACATAGTGGCCACTATGGTAACTATGTGCCAAACCCAGCAGTTCGACTTAGCCAATTGATTGCTTCAATGAAAGACGACAATGGAAGAGTAACGATTCCAGGATATTATGATGGTGTTACTATTTCAGAAGAAGCGCGCTCAATTATGTCAGCCGTTCCAGATGATGAAGATAAAATTAGAAGATCAATAGGTTTTTCAAAGCCAGACCAAGTTGCTAATACATATCAAGAATCAATCCAGTATCCTTCTTTAAATGTACGTGGTATGAAATCAGGTTGGGTAGAAAAAGAAGTCAGGACAATTATTCCATCTTTTGCACTAGCTGAAATCGATGTACGATTAGTAAAAGAGACTGATCCAAAACGAATGGTAAAATTGATAAAAAATCACATTAAATCTGAAGGATATTATATTATTGACCGCGATCCAACTGATAGTGAAAGAGTTAAGCATAATAAAATTATTACATTTAATCATAGAATTGGTTACTTAGCATTTAGAACACCTGTGAATTCAGAAATAGCCGATTGGCTAAGAGCCGCACTAATAAATGGTTTTGGTGAAGAGCCTATTATCAAGAGAACTTCTGGAGGATCTGTTCCTATATCCCCTTTTGTCAATACCCTTAACGTTCCGGCAGTTACAGTGCCAACAGTTAATCCTGATAATAACCAACATAGTCCTAACGAAAACTTAAGAGTTGGAAACCTAATAGAGTCAATTCGAACACACGTAGCCTTATTGATCCAACCTTATTAAAAGAAAAATATTTTATATCGTAAAAGTCAATAAACCAATAATCGTTAATATAAAATAATTAACTAAAACTGCAGCACCATCATAATCCTTTGAGAGTCGTTGCCCAAAAAAGAGTGATATTAGATCAATTGCTATAATAATTAATCCTACCTTAATTAATTGGTTATTATTATAAATAAACACTTCTCCTACACCAATAAAACAAATAATTCCACCTGCAAGTTCTAATATTAGAACTACTAGTAAAAGAGGTGTAACGAATTGTGATAAAAATGTTTTAGAAAAATGTTCAATTAAGAAGGATTTATTTCCTTTCCAATCAATAATCTTATCAAAGCCAGATTGTGTCATGGCAATACCTAGAAACAAAGATATTAGTACTTGCAGAATGTGAATTATTGAATATTCAAACATTGATACAGTTAAATGTTATAATTATGATTAATTAATAATCTCACGTTACCAATTTTCATCTATTACTTTAGAACCTTCAAATTTT
>Ga0208408_1001603_pt1 | contig 12861 bp, 10 predicted proteins | sample ETNtaG_4_FD_185776 | JGI IMG/M metagenome (GOLD analysis project Ga0208408, IMG submission 185776) | Marine microbial and viral communities from oxygen minimum zone, Eastern Pacific Ocean - ETNP201406SV67 (SPAdes) (version 2) | ecosystem: Environmental > Aquatic > Marine > Oceanic ... | reverse complement strand
TACAGCTACAGTTTATGATAATTCAGGTAGCAATTCAGTACAAAGTACAAACATAGAAGTAGGCGATCGCACAGTTGAAATGGGAGATAATTCGTACCTTTACAACCTTGTTTTCCTTATTGGTTTATTCTTGCTAGGAGCAGTTCTAGCTGGAACATCCTTTAAGATGCAGCAAGGTGAAATAGCAGGAGATGAAGAAATGAACGAAAGAGACCGACAGAGATTAGAGAGTGTAGAGCGCCGCATGGAAAGTCTGTCAGAGCGTGAAGAACTATTGGAAGTCTCCGCTTATGACGCATCCCGAGCGGCAACAAAGCTGGAAGAACATATTTCAGCTTTCAACGAGATTCTGGTAAAGGCCCAGGAAATAGCAGCTACAGAAAAGCTCAAAGAGCTTGAAGCAGCTGAAGAAGCGACAAAAGAGGAAGAAGAGCAAATGCAATTGGATTTGGAAGATCCAGATATAGAAATGGTTGCAGAACGCTTCCATAATTCCTTAGCTAAACTGGTCAATGCCCGTTCTGAGTTATCAAAGATTGAAGAGCAGTTAGCTCATATCTTGAAAATGGAGCGTGATGAACAGTTAGAAAAATTAACTGAGATGACTGAATCTTATGAGACTACTAAACGTAAGATAGATGCACTTCAATCATCTGCAGAAGCTAGAGATGCAGCTGCAGTTGAAAATAACATTATGAATTTGCTAAGTGCAGCAGCATCAGGTGGTTCAGTAGGTGGAGCTGATTTCGGAGACTTTGGTGATCTTGGAGATGATGAAGAATATGAAGTTGAAATCTATGAAGATGAAGACGGTTCATTTTACTATATTGATCCAGATACTGGCGAAGAAGTACCCTGTGACGAAGACGGCAACGCACTCTGAATATAGGTCTAAAATCCTTAATTCGTTAGAAGCCCAGGTATAGTCTTGACTTTTGATATAGAATGGTGGTGGGGTTTTCAAGAAGAAATATCAGAACAATTTGATTTTTCAAAAGATAGAGAGGAAGTAGCAGCTCGCTTAGTTTCTGATACAAAGCAAAAAATTTCCTTAATTAAAGAACGTATAGAAGATAAAGATTTAATTTTATTAGGGGCTGGCTTAAAAAAAGAGACAATAATTCCAAACAAAAATGTAATTGTAGCCGATGGTGCTTTACGAGCTTGTTTAGAGCAAGGTATTACTCCCTCAATTGTTGTAACTGATTTAGATGGATATATTCCTGATATATTATATGCTAGTGAAAAAGGTTCTGAAATAGTATTACACGCTCATGGAGACAATATGGCTCGTGTTTTTCAATATATTTTAGAGTTAGGACCTAATTGTATTACTACAACCTACCCCTCAGCCTCTAGTAGCTGTTGGGGAGGTTTTACGGATGGTGATAGAGCATTAATGATGACTTTATCATTAAATTGTAATACTGTTAAAATGGTAGGTTTTGATTACAAGATTATTGGAGCTTATTCAGGAGATTATAGTCCTAGAAAATTAGAAAAGTTATCTTGGGCTAATAAAATAGTCGAAGCTTGTAGAAAAAGAAGTAATAAAATAATAGCCTAATATCCAATTATTCGGATAAATGCATCTTCTAAATTACTGACACCAGTACTAGCCTGTATTTCATTGATAGTTCCAATTGCTTTTAGTTGTCCTTGATCAATAATTGCTATTCTATCACATAATGATTCAGCCATTTCAATTATATGTGTAGAAAGCAGTACAGTTCTGCCGTTTGCAGACAAGTTCTTAATCCAATCTTTCAAAAGTTTAGTATATCTTGGGTCAAGTCCACTTGCAGGTTCATCTAGCAAAACCATTTCGGGATCATGTATCAAAGTCATTGCAATAGCTAATTTTTGTCTCATTCCTTTTGAATAGGTACCAACTTCATGATAAATTTGTTCTCCTAGTCCTAGGGTTTTAGCATAATATTCAATACGTTGCTTAGTCATATCACTTGAAAGCTTACGTAAATTCCCGATTAGTTCTAATGTTTCAGCACCAGTAAGTTTATCATAAATTAAGGGATTCTCAGGTAAGTATCCCATCATTGCTTTAGCTTTGAGTGGCATCCGTTGTAGATTTACACCTCCAATTTGAATTATTCCTCTTGTTGGCTTTAATAGTCCACACATCATTTTGATTGTAGTTGATTTTCCTGCACCATTTGTTCCCAAAATTCCAAAGACTTCCCCATTTTTCACTTCAAATGAGATATCTTTAGCAGCAGGCTTAGTGCCATAGTATTTGGTTAAACCTTCAACCTTAATCATTAGTCCTGAGTAGGATGCCTTAACTTAAGACCCCATGTCCATTAGTGATTAGATGATTAAAATAGAAGACTTAGCTTCTATCTTACAATATTCTAAAGAAAATATTACGGATATTCCTATTTTTGTTCAACCAGATTCAACAATTTTAGGTATAACTGGTATAGATATTTGGCGAACAAGTCTCAAAATATCGTTAGTTTCTTCACCTACTGGTGGAAAAGCTAATTTCGAACTTCAGAAATACGTTTCAAGTATTTTTGATATTCCTATGGAGGAGGTATTGCTCCTTTCAGGCCATAAATCACGTAAGAAAATAATAAGGGTTAATTTATCATCAAAGATAATATTGTCAAAATTAGAGGAGATTATGAATAATAATGGCTCAAATTAATCAGCAGAAACGCTTAGATAAATTCAATTCTATTCTTGAGTCACTTAATCTCTCGACTGAAGCCATATTGGTTGAGGGTAAAAGAGATAACAAAGCATTGAAAGATTTAGGTTTTACGGGAAATATTATCGAATTGAACAACGGAAAGTCTTTACTTTCAACAGTGGAATCTTTAGTTAAATTATATTCTTCTAAATCTTTTATAATTTTAACAGATTGGGATAGAACTGGCAATATTTTAGCTGAGAAATTAAAACGGTATGGAGAGTCTTGTGATTTGGTACCTAATGTAATAGTTAGGGATGAATTAATTTTAATCGGATCCAAAGATATAACTTGTATAGAAGAATTACCTACATTAATTAATAAATTTAGAAGAGAAACTAAAGCATACCGTTAATAATCCATATTTTATCTTAAATTATGGTAATGTCTACTGATTTAAATTTAAAATCTCAAATAAAAAATCCCAACATAGACAACTCACTATCTAAGCTTCTTGATATTAGAGAAAATAGTGGTAAACCAGATACTAGGGGTATTTTAGAATCAGAAATTATTAACTTTCTTTCCTTGGATAAAAAATTATCAATAGCAATTGATGAAGCCCATTCTTATCATCTTAAGCTCCGTAAAGAAATGGGAACTTTTTTATTAAAAAATGAAAAAAAGTTAGTTGAAGAACTTCAAAGTGGTTATATCAATTTTTATGCTCCAGCCACAGTAAATCCATACGTTGCTATTGCAGGCAAAGGCCCTTGGATAATCACAGCTTATGGTTCAGTTTTACATGATAATGGTGGTTATGGAATGTTAGGTGCAGGCCACGGTCCAGAGAAGGTGATAGATACAATGTCAGGAAATTGGGTAATGGCCAACGTGATGACACCTTCTTTTTCACAGTGGCGTCTTGTAGAACGATTACGTAAAGAATTGGGACATACTAGAGGAGATTGTCCTTTTAGCCATTTTATTTGTATGAATAGTGGTTCGGAATCAGTTACAGTAAGTCTTCGTATAGCTGATGCGAATTCAAATACACTTACATCTCCAGGTTCACGCCATGAGGGTAAAGAAATCAAGTTACTTGCAATTGAACAAGGGTTTCATGGCCGTACAGATAGGCCTGCACAATTGTCACATTCTTGTAAGGACAGTTATGATAAAAATTTAGCATCTTTCAGAGATAGAGATAATTTGTATTTAGTTCCACCTAATGATGTTGATGCACTCAGAAGAGCTTTTACTGAGGCTGATAAAAATAATGATTTTATCGAATTAATGGCAATAGAGCCAGTCCAGGGTGAAGGCAATCCAGGTCAATGTATTACTAGAGAATTCTATGACGAAGCACGAAAGTTAACAAAAGAACATGGATCTTTATTATTAGTAGATTCAATTCAGGCAGGTATTAGAGGACAGGGTTGCTTATCAATTATTGATTATGAGGGTTTTCAAGATTGTGAAGTTCCAGATTTGGAAACATGGTCCAAAGCTATGAATGCCGGACAATATCCACTCTCAGTATTAGGTATGAATCAGAGAGCTTCAGAGATTTATGTGACAGGCATTTATGGAAATACAATGACGACAAATCCAAGAGCCCTAGAAACTGCAATAACTGTTCTCGAGAATATAACTCCACAATTAAGACAGAACATAAGAGATAGAGGTATTGAATTTGTAGAAAAATTGAATATACTATTTGAAGAATTCCCAGAATATATTACTAAAGTCCAAGGTACTGGTTTATTGTGCAGCATTGAATTAAGGCCCGATATTCTTCCAGTTATAGGATTTGAGGCCGTCGAGCCTTGGTGTCGCCGTCGAGGTCTTGGTGTAATTCATGGTGGGAAAAACGCACTTCGTTTCACTCCCCATTTTGAGATAACATCTGAAGAAATAGATTTGATAATAAAAATTGTTAGAGAAGCAATTATAACTTTTACAAAATAAATTTTAATTTAATCTTCATCAACTTTAGGAATGTCAGTATCGCTTCTTTCATCCTCTGGATCTTCAACAGCTTTTTCATTTTCAGATTCATCTTTCTCAGTTACTTCTTCTGAATTATCCTCGGACACATCATCATCCTCACTATCGGATGTTGTAATCATCTTTGAAACATCCTGATTGTCATATTTTTCTTTTGGTTCCGGTACTTTGTTTTCATGCTCACTACCGTTCTCAGAAAGTCCAGTTTGTCTGGCCCAAATAACTAGCATACTTGGCAGAACCCAAACACTTGATAGGAAGGAATACAAAATAGTCAAAGCCGTCATAGTTCCAAATTGTTTCATTGGAGGTAAAATTGCAAAGAACAAAACTCCAAATCCTAAAACAGTTGTCATTGCAGCACCAAAGAGAGCTGAACCTGTATTCTTGACTGTATTATTGATGGCCTTATCTAGTGAATGATGGTGTTCCATTTCTTCAATAAATCGGTGTGAAATGTGGATAGCATATGTTACACCTAATCCCACTGTCAATGCACCAATCAGGATGGTGAAAACATTGAGAGCATAACCGATAGCAACCATTGTACCAAGGATCCAAACTAGAACCAGCAGAACTGGAATCATTGTAATTGGCCCTAGCCAAGGTTGCTTGTCAGTATATCCAAAGATTGCTGTAAGAAGAATAAATGACAGAATTATAGTGTAGATAATCGAACCCATCATGGTCTCATTTATGGTATTGACCACAACATCGATTATTGCAGGAGCTCCTGTGACTACCACTGAATCTACTTTACCATCTGTTTCCAAGGATTCCAGACTTGCTGAATCTTTTTCCAGTTCAGTTACAACTTCTGAGAAGTAGGCATTCTTTGATTTGGTATTTACCAGAATATAGGCAACTGTGTAATCATCTACCTCTTCATCGTAATAGATGAAATTAGACACCATATTAGGAACCTGAGTTCCCTCTCCTATCATTATCCAGTCAAGGAGTTTTCGGACTCCCTCATCTGAATCGGGGACCAAGTCACCATTAGCATCATTTGATTCGAACATTTCTGCAAAGGTTGCGTTATAGAAATCGAAAGGATTTATGGCTGAATTATCTGAGGCTAAATCTCTCATCCCATTCAAAGGAGAGTACATCATTGATTGATCCGGATTAACCCATTCATCTCCGTCTGATAAATCAGCCTGAGTATTATTCATCTGGTTAAACACGTCAAATGTGGCCACACTGCCACTGATGTAGATGAACGAGAATTCGTTGGAAGTACTGAATTCGTCTTGTAGGTAGTGGAAATGTGTAGTTATCTCTATTTCTTCAGGAAGAAAATCATTGAAATCGAATTCGGTAGAGATTCCCATGGCACCGTATCCTGTGACTAATGTTATGGCAACAGCAACTGCTAGAACTCTCTGTGGGTTCTCTAGTGCAACGGTCGCTCCCATCGTCATGAATGGCGCTAGAAAACCACTATCTTCTCCTTCTTCTTTTCGCCCTTTGATAATCTTCTCGTTCGTATCTGATGCAAATTTCAGCCAATGAGGTGACACCATCTTGATTCCTTTGGCTTCCCAATATTTGTCAATCAATATGCGACAAGCAGGAATGAATGTGACGAATATAAGGAAAGCAGAGAGAACACCTAGTGCGACCTGGATCCCGAATTCCCTTATGGGAGTAATATCTGAAGTCACGTTTGAAAGGAAACCGACCATGGTTGTAGTGGTTGCCAATAAAAGTGCTGAACCTACGAATACAATAGAGGAGGAACTGGACTTCTCTATATTCCATTCCTCGACCAATTCTTCTCTATATCTCATAACAAGATGTATTCCATAATCAACACCTAGACCAACCAATAGAATAGGCACGATAACGGCAAAGAAACTTGGTTCAAATTGTAGTAAATTTGCAAATCCGTTAGACCATATGATGGCCATCATCAGAGCAAACATCGTTAGGATAACATCCGTAGGTGAACGGAAGGTAGCGAGTAATACACCAATAACCAGAAAGATTACCAGCATGAAGAGATTGTTAGTATTCTCATCAGAAGCATTGTTGATTTCATTATCCAGAACTGCCTGGCCCAATGCATAGGCCTCGATACTTTCAAATTTCATTTCCTTAACAACCTCATTCATTTCGAGTTCAACATCAACCATACGGTCAAAGGCCGCACCAGTATCCTCACCTTCTCTCTGGCTGTTATCGAATTTGTAAGTAATCTTTGTTGCTTTAGCAGTATTATTCCCATCATACTCTCCAAGAATATTTATGACGGCGCCAGCCAACATAGGATTCTCTTTTGCAGCGGCGAATGCGTCCTTTATCTCCTGATCAGTAGTATTAGCATAGATTTCTTTCAACTGTTCCAGATCTGAAGCGTCACCTCCAACGAAAGGTGCCAGATAATTAGGAATGGCAGCTATATCCGTACTTGGATTCAAAGGTGTCATCGAATTGTTTACAATCAATTTATTCTCAGTAAATGCAATTTCTATTTCTAAAATCTCAATAAAAGCTGAAGAAGTTAGGATGTCTTTATCATTGCTATAAATTAAAGTATCAACAGGATATTCGGTTGAGAACTTATCTCCAATGTCATTTAATGCACTAATAACTTCATTATCAGGTAAAAAACTTGATTGGCTTATGGTCCCATCTTGTGGATTAAATGCTAATTGTGCAACCATCAAAAGAGTAATGATAACTACAGCGCCAACAGTAGACTTAGGATTCTTGTTTACATTTTCAGCAATTTTTTCTAAAACCATATTTCACCATCTTAAGGATTGTGTATAAATAAGCACGCAACATCAAGAATTATTGTTAAGATTATTATACAAGACTTCCAATATTATTTACAACTTTTTTTAATTCACTTATACTTTTAGCAATAGAACGATTTATTCTAAGGATATCGTCTCTTTCTTTTTGTAATTGTTTTGCTTCTTGAAATAAACCTTTCATTAGGGCCTGAATAGTGTTTCCCGTTTCATCACATGCTGGACAAAAATTAAACAGTTCCTTGTCATTTTTGAAAATTTCTCTCTTGACATAATCTTCAAGGGTTGTTAGTGTCATAACATCCCATTACTTTGCTTTTAATATTTCTTTGGGCTCTATATGTTTAAGTATCAATGTGTATCTGACAATTATCATGCCTCTATATTCTCATAGTCGTTTAGGAACTTATGAAAACTGCCCTTTTCAATATAAATTACGTTATGTTAACAAAGTAAAACCCCTTTTAGGTAATTCTATCGAATCATTTATGGGTAGTATGGTTCATGATTCTTTGGAATGGCTGTACAAGCTAGCTCAGGATTCTAATATTGCATCCAAAGAAACTTTGTTGGAAAAATATGATAAACTTTGGAATGAAAATTGGACAGATACAATAAGAGTAATAAAGAAAGATTTAACTGCAGATAATTTCAAAGAAACAGGTAAAACTTGTTTAGAAATGTATTATGATAGATATCATCCTTTTGATCAAGCCATAACAATAGGTCTTGAAGAAAGATTAATGATTGAATTGCCCGAAAATAAGAAAATGCAAGGATATATTGATAGATTAGACAAGATTGGCGATGGTCATTTTGCAGTTCATGATTACAAGACTTCAAACAGAGTACCACCTCAAAATAAAGCAGATAAAGATAGACAATTAGGTCTTTATGCTTTAGCAGTCCATCAAAGATATCCTGAAGTAAAGAAAATAGATTTAATTTGGCATTATGTTAGGTTTGATGAAGAAGTTCGTTCAAGTCGTGATGAAAAACAATTAGATAGTATGATATCCACAACAGTTTCTTTGATTAATGAAATAGAAGCAGCTACTGAGTGCAAAGATTTCCCAACAAAAACAAGTATGTTATGTAATTGGTGCGAGTTCAAAGCTCAGTGTCCCGAATATTCACATCAATATGCTTCTCAAAATGATGCACCAACTTTGAGTACTACTACTATTTCAGCAGTACAAGCAGCTGAAACAGTTGATAAATTAATTGAATTAAAAGAAAAGAAGAAGAATTTATCTTCAGACATGGATGCAATGATGGAAACATTAGAATCTCAATTATTTAATTATTCTAAGGAATCTGGCCATACAGTTGTATTTGGTAAAGATTACAAGGCAAGTTTCAGCACTACTGAATCGGTAAAAATACCTAGCAAGAAGGATTTGAAACGTTACGAATTAGAATCGAGTCTTAAAGAATTAGAATTATGGGATGATGTACAGGAAATGTCAGTTTGGAAGGTAAAATCTATGCTTAAATCTGAACATTGGTCAGAAGAGCAAAAGAAGAAAATTTCTAGTTATCTTGACAAATCAGATAATCCGCGTATTAGTTTAAAGAAATTATGAGTGAATATAGGTGTTAATTTGAGTGATAAAGAAAAATTTATAAAAATCTTAGAAGTTATAGATCCTAGATATTCTAAATTGAATATCATGCTAATTTTTGTACCTTTAGCAGTCTTTTTTGAAATATCTAATAATCATGGTTTAGCATTCATCATGTCTATGCTGGCAATTATGCCGCTAGCTTATCTTATGGGAAAAGCAACTGAAGAAATAGCACTACGTACAAGTCAATCAATAGGTGGTTTGTTGAATGCAACATTTGGTAATGCAGTAGAGATGATTATTGCAGGCCTTGCAATATTTGCAGCATACAATAATCCAGATGTCACAAGTACAATGATTGAAGTGGTCCAAGCTTCTCTGATAGGTTCTATTCTTGGTAATCTTCTTTTGGTTCTTGGTCTTGCATTTGTGTGGGGAGGTATTAATTATCCTTCACAAAATTTTTCAGTGAAAGCTTCACAAGTAAACGGTTCGTTATTATTATTAGCATTAGTTGGTATGATTATACCTGAAGTGTACAGCAGTAGTACTGAAGGTAATTCAGTAATTCAATTATCACATTATACTGCATTTTTACTTTTATTTGTCTATTTTTTACAACTATTATTTCAATTGAAAACACATGCTGATTTGTATGCTGCAGAAGGGCATCATGATGAAATTGCCGAAATGTCACAGAATGAAGCTATCAAGTTATTATTTGGTTCAACAATTTTTGTAGCTTGGATGGCAGAGATATTAGTAGGTTCAATATCATATGCAGCAGAAGAATATCATCTTCCAACGTTATTCATAGGTGTTATTCTTGTTCCTTTATTTGGTAATGCAGCAGAACATTTTACAGCAGTTACGGTTGCCGGCAAAAATAAGATGGATTTATCAGTAGGTATTGCTATCGGATCAAGTATTCAGATAGCTCTTTTTGTATCTCCAATAATGGTCTTACTTGGATGGGTGCTTGGTGTTCCAATGACTTTACAATTTGGAACTTTTGAGACATTAGTCACTTTTATGGCAGTAATAATTACAAATTTTATTATTCAGGACGGTGAATCAAACTGGTTAGAAGGTTCTATGCTATTGATAACATATGCCATAATTGCGTTAGCATTTCTCTTTCTTTAATAACTAGGACTGAGTTAGATGGCCGTTGGTTTGAGGTTCCTCTTTGGTGTTTATCTTAAAGGATTTGTAAAAAACACAAGCATTATAAGTACGCAGGTAGGTTTTGGTAGGCCTCGGCTGTCGGAGAGAGTCTATTTCATTTTCCCTCATATTCCACCCCGAGGCAACCTGATACGATGACTGCAGCCTCTCTTGAAAAAGCAAAAACTATACTTTCTAATTTTCAAATATCAAATCAAAAAACAGTAATTGACAACGTATCTATAGGTTCAAAAAAATATAAAAGATTTTTTAATGAATTCTGGACTGCTAAACAAAGACAAGCAAATAATCTCCATGAAGTTTCTTACAGAGCGTGTTACAAACCACAATTGCCAAGATTCTTTATTGATTTATTTACAGAACCTGGTGATGTAGTTTATGATCCGTTTGCAGGAAGAGGTACGACTTTAATTGAAGCTGCACTTCTCAATCGAAATATTATTAGTAATGATGTAAATCCATTGAGTCGTATACTAACCGAATCTCGTTTAAATATTCCAACAATTCAGCAGATAGAAGAAAGACTAAATCAGATTAACTTTGATAATTCCAAAGCAGATATTGATTTGTCAATGTTCTACCACAAAGATACCGAATCTGAAATAGTATGTTTAAAAAATACTTTAGATTCTTCAAATTTTGTAGATAATTGGATAAAAATGGTTTCTACAACTCGTTTAACAGGACATTCTGCAGGTTTTTTCTCAGGATATACTTTGCCTCCCAATCAAGCAACAACTCAAAAAGGTCAATTATTAATTAATCAAAAATTAGATATTTTCCCACCATATAAAGATACAAAATCTATAATATTAAAAAAATCTAAGGCTTTACAACGTAATCTTACCTCATCTTTGGTTCAACAATTATTCAAAGTTGGTAAAAATGCTATTTTTTCATCAAAAGATTCTAAAGATACCTATCATATACCAAATGAACATGTAAAATTGACAGTAACATCACCACCTTTTCTTAATATAGTTAGATATGCAAGTGATAATTGGTTAAGGTGTTGGTTTAATTCAATAGATGCTAAGAAGGTTGAAAAAGCAATTATCTCCTCTCGAACAGTTAATCAATGGTCTGAAATGATTTCTTTTGTTTTTAATGAATTATATAGAATTACCTTACCAGGTGGATGGGTTGCTTTTGAAGTTGGTGAAGTAAATAATGGTAAAATAAAATTAGATGAACATGTAGTTCCTTTAGGGCTTAATTCTGGTTTTGAATGTGCAGGTATTATGATAAACTCTCAAAATTTTACAAAAACTTCCAATATATGGGGGATAAATAATATGAAAGTAGGAACAAATACGAATCGTATTGTTCTTTTTCACAAACCTAAATAAAGTAGTGGCTTATCTAAATAATAATGCAAAAAGCATTAGTTTTCTTAATTGCCTTTTTAGTTACACCAAGTTTTAGTGGTTGTCTTGAAGCTGAAGACAAAAGAACCATAATTGAAGAACCGGGCATTTTCGATTTTGGACGTCCACAGCCAATTACTACTTGGTATCATTATGCTGGAGGAATTAATGCACTTGATGCTAATGCAGTTGAACAAGCAAATATTACTACTAATTTATCAGGCAATAATATCCCTTATTTCACAAATGCAACATACTATGGAACTGGGTATGACACCTTCGAGCCAACCATAGGAATTACAGCTTCAGGAGCAATTTTCTTCACAAGCTGGAATGGATTGGGAGATGGTACTCACATTATCCGTTCACGGGATCAGGGGCTGACTTGGGAAGATGTTGGACCTTTCGGGACTGTTGATGAAGATTCAGGTCAGACACCTAATTCTAATGATCCTTATATTTACGTTGATAAATTTACTGATAGGTTAGTAAAATTTGACATGCATGCTCTTGCATCTATGTTTGTGGAGTACTCGGACGACGATGGAGACTCATGGAGTATTCCTTACCCTGTTGAGGGATACTATGTTACTCAAGATCATCAGAGTATTGCCTCGATGCCCCATCCTGATGCTATTACAGGTGAAGTGGTTTATGTTTATTGCATCAATACTGGTTCTCCTGCCGCAGGCCCTCAGTGTTCACGTTCTCATACTGGTGGACAGACGTGGGATGTTCAGAGAATAGGTTACCCGCTTGGTACTCCTCAATGTTCAGGGCTTCATGGGCATGTTGCAGGAGGGATTGATCAGACAATCTATAGAGGTAATCCTTCCTGTGATGGCCCTGCAGTTTATCGTTCACTTGATGGAGGGTATACATGGACTGAACACACAATTACAACTGAGGTCCAAATGCAGCAAGGCTGGCACTCACATGAGGTAGCTGTTGCTGTAGATGAGGGAGGTAATGTACATGCGACTTGGATATCACTAGATATGATGCCATGGTATGCTTACTCTAGGGATCAAGGAGTGACTTGGTCTGAGCCAATGATGGTCGCAGCTCCTCCAGTTTCTGAAACAGGTTTCCCTACCATATTTGCAGGTGATGAAGGCAGAGTTGTAGTAGGCTATATTGGTGAGGTGAATGATTGCGAGACTAGTAATAATACCAATGAAAGTGGATGTGGGTGGAGTGGTTATATGGCCATAATGACCGATGCATTTGCTGAAAATCCATTGATTACTAGTGTTGCAGTTAATCTCCCTGATGATCCTCTGGATATTACTTCTGATTGCGGAAATGTA
>Ga0208408_1001602_pt1 | contig 12862 bp, 12 predicted proteins | sample ETNtaG_4_FD_185776 | JGI IMG/M metagenome (GOLD analysis project Ga0208408, IMG submission 185776) | Marine microbial and viral communities from oxygen minimum zone, Eastern Pacific Ocean - ETNP201406SV67 (SPAdes) (version 2) | ecosystem: Environmental > Aquatic > Marine > Oceanic ... | reverse complement strand
ATTGCACAATTAAAAGAAACTGTTGAACGACTCCCGAATAAGCTCAATACAATTGTGGGTCGTCAAGGTATACGATTATCTGGCGGTCAACGTCAACGCCTGGCAATAGCTAGAATGGTGCTTAGTAAACCAAGTGTAGTAATTCTGGATGAGGCAACTTCAGCATTAGATGCCGAAACGGAATATCATCTCCATACAGCGCTTTCTGATTTCCTGATCAATAAAACAACCATTATTGTTGCACACCGACTAAGCGCTATTAAACAAGCTAACCATGTCTATGTGTTTGAGGCCGGGAAAATAGGAGAACAAGGTACACACCACGAATTACTCACTCAAGACGGCCTTTACGCAAAATTATACGGTGTCAGACAATCACACACATAATAATGCAGCATGATTTCTATAGTTTCATTATTTTTTGGCAACTATTTTAGGTATAACATTAACATATGGCTGTTTCAAATTAATTCGAGTATTTCATTTAAGCTTTTAAAAACAAAACTTGGTTTGTAACTAAACTTATCATAATTTTTATTCAATCTATTTACCCAAATAGACTGGTAACCAAAAATACCTGCCCCCGCCACATCCCAGGCGTTTGAACTGAAGAAACAAATATTTTCTGGTTTATAATTATATTTTTTCAAGGGTATTTCATAAACTCTTGGATCTGGTTTATAAATTTTTATTTCTTCAATCGAAAAGAGATCATCAAATACATTATCTAGATCATTAATTCTTACTAGTTCATTAAGTAAATCTGGAGTTCCATTAGAAAGGATTGCTAATTTTTTATTTGTTGATTTCAATATTTCCAAAGTTTTTTTAACTTCTTTATATGATTTGAGTTTTTTATATAATTCTAACAACTCGTTTCTTAATCCTAGTTCTATATTAAAAACCTTCATTGAGTGATCTAGTGAATCTTCAGTTATTTTCCAAAAATCTCTGTGACTTCTCATTAAAGTTCTTAACCAAGTATATTCAAGTTGAGTTGTTCTCCAAAAAATAGAGAACATTTCCCATTTACTGCCAATTTTGTTTTTGCAACTTTCAGCAGCACTATTTACATCAAATAAAGTACCGTATGCGTCAAATATAAAAGCATTTATATTTTTTAATTTCATAATTAAAATAAATAATATAATAATTATATATTAGAATGAGTTAATAAGTTTTGTAATTTAAATGCCGCCAATTCACTAGCAAAGACCAATAAATCTAACTCTTCACCAATACTATATTTATTTCTTTCGTGACTGCCTAATGCAAGTAAACCATCTAAATTAGACTGCTTTATTGGAAGCAACAAATTAGATCTTATTTTTTCAGCATCCTTGCTAAATAACATCTGTAGTTGCTCGGTCTGTAAACTACTACATAGTGGTTTATTTCTATTAAGAATTTCCATAAACATAAAACGTAATTTAGGGTCATTTTTATGAAAATAAATATTGCCTATTTTTTTATCTTCTGCACCGCAATTAAAAATAAATAATCTGACATAAGAAGTTTCGTACAATCTTTCTAGAAATGAACATAATAATTTATAAAAATCAATTACTGTTTTTGTTTTAAGTAATTCAAAAGTAGAATTAAAAGTATTTTTTCGCAGAGCATCTTTCAGAATAGATCTATTATTATTCTCTTCTATATTATTCTTCAGTTTATTATTTTCATCACGTAATATCTTAACTTGATGCTCAATTAATGAAGATACATTTTCATCTAGTAGATGAGGGACCGATATTTCTTTTAACAACGAGTGATTCTGAACAAAAAAATTAGGATTGGCGCTAAGGTAGGATAAAACACTTTCCTCTGAAAGCGGAAGTTGTTTATTCTTGTTATTATATGAGTACGTCAACTTTATATAATCAAGATATCTAAAACTTGATTATACTATTTTAGTATTATTTAACCTAGAAATTTTTATTATATTATTTATGCGAATTTTTATACTAACTATTTTCTTAATAATAGGTATCTCAGCCTGTCAAAAAACGAGCTATGAAATATTAGTGCTTAATGGTTTGACGATGGGAACCACATATTCAGTAAAAATTAATGCTGATAATGCCTTTGTTGAAAAAAATAAAATAAGTAATGATATAGATGAAATTCTATCTGAAATTAATCAGTCAATGTCAACCTATATAAAAGAATCAGAACTATCTAATATAAATTATTCAACTATTTCTGATTGGCAGTCAATATCTGATGATCTTTTTGAAGTTATTAATCATGCTATAAATGTTAGTTTAAAAACAAATGGTGCATTTGATATAACAATTGCTCCCTTGGTCAATCTCTGGGGATTTGGACCTGATAAATTGCAAAATAAAATACCGACCGATGAAATTATTGAATTAACGAAAAAAAATACGGGATATAAAAAAATATCTATCGATAAATCACTGAAAATGATCTCAAAGTTGGAGCCAAATTTACATATAGACTTATCTGGTATAGCAAAAGGTTTTGCGGTAGATAAAATTGCGCGGTATCTAGACAAATGTGGTTTTAAAAATTATCTAGTAGAAATTGGTGGTGAGCTCATTGGTAAAGGATTAAATAAAGATAAGGAAATATGGCAAATTGGAATCGACAATCCAAATAATAACAGCGATAGAATAAAACGAATTATCCAACTAGAAGATATGGCTATGGCTACATCTGGGAATTACATGAATTACTTTGAAAAAGATGGTATCCGTTACTCGCATACAATAAACCCTGTGACTGGAAGGCCTATTAAACATAAACTTGCCTCAGTAACTGTGTTGGATAGTTCAACAATGAATGCTGATGCCTTAGCCACAGCATTTATGGTATTAGGCCCAGAAAAAGCGTTATCATTAGCAAATAATTTGGAAATTGCTCTATATTTAATCATTAAAAATGGCGAACGTTTTGAAGAAAAATATAACGATTATTTCATGCCATACCTATCTGATTAATTAAATGGATACCGTTATTTTTCTGTTAATGCTTTCAGCTATAATTTGGTTTTGGCAAGACTCCATGCGTAGCAGAGAAATAGCCATATCTTACGCACGTAAATGCTGTCAGAGTATGAATTACCAATTTCTTGATGAAACTGTTGCTATGAGAACACTGAAGCCTGGGCGTAACCTTTCTGGTAATTTTTCATTTCATCGCCATTATTACTTCGAATTTAGTCTTAGTGGTCACGATCGCTTTAATGGTAGTGCCTTTTTAATTGGTCAAAAACCAGAATCAATTCAGTTAAATCATCCGGATGGTATAATCATTCAGGAAACACAAAATTAATCTTTAAATTTTACTGGAGACTTTGACTATGCCTTCATTTGATGTAGTTTCTGAGATTGAGCAGCATGAATTAGTAAATGCTATTGATCAGGCAAATAGGGAAGTTAGCACTCGTTTCGATTTTAAAGGAACAAATTCGAAAGTCGAACTTTCCGAATGGGTACTTACAATTATTTCTAAATCAGAATTTCAAGTCAAACAAATAAATAATATTCTTGAAAATAAAATCAATAAACGTGGTATTGATATACGTTGTCTTGAATATAGCGAAATAACAGAAAATAATAATGAGGCCAGGCAAATAGTAACAATAAAAAAAGGAATTAATAAAGATAACGCCAAAACAATTGTGAAGATGATAAAAAATAGCAAGCTTAAACTACAAGCCTCAATCCAAGGTGAACAAGTGCGAATATCGGGGAAAAAACGCGATGATTTACAAAATGCAATTTCTGAATTAAAAGAAGCAAAATTTGATATCCCGTTACAATATATTAATTTTCGTGATTAAAAATTTTTAAATGTCTAGTTATTCAAAAATTGATTTACATACGCATTCAAATAAATCAGATGGTGAATTATCTCCCACTGAACTTATTACTAAGGCCGCAAATAATGGAATTCGCATATTAGCACTAACTGACCATGACACTATTTCAGGCTTGCAAGATGCGAAAAAAGCTGCAATTAAAAATAATATCAACTTGGTAAATGGAGTCGAATTATCGACGCAATGGGATAATAGAACGATTCATATTATAGGGCTCAATATTGATAGCAAAAACAAACTTATGGTTGAAAAATGCAAAAAACTAAAAGAAATGCGTAAAGAACGCGCAGAAAAAATTAGTCTAAAATTATCAAAAGTTGGTATTGAAGGAGCTTATGAATATACAAAAAAAATAGCAATAAATGGAAATATTACCCGGTATCATTTTGCTCAATTTTTAATAGAAAATAAACATGCAAAAAATCTAACAGATGTCTTTAAACATTTTCTTGTGAAAAATAAACCAGGTTACGTATCTGCGAATTGGCCAAATCTTGATGAAACAATAAATCTAATTAATGCCGCTGGTGGTGTTGCCGTGATAGCGCACCCATTAAGATATAAAATAACCGCCACTAAGTTGCGTAAGCTAATCAAAGAATTTAAAAATTGTGGTGGTAAAGCAATTGAGGTTATTACTAGCCATAATATATTAAAAGAAGTTGCAATAGCCACAGATTATGCAAAAAAATATAATTTGGCTGCATCAATTGGATCAGACTTTCATAATCAGAAAACTTCATGGAGTAAATTAGGGGAGCTTCCATTACTCCCAGATAATCTTCTTCCTGTTTGGAATTTATGGCAAGATAATAATTGATTAATAAAAGATAACAATAAAAAGTATTTATAACGAAATACTAAAACAAACACCCTCAGTATCTATTAGATTATCTGCTGAAATCACACCTCCATGAAACTCTGCAATAAGTCTGGCGATAAAAAGTCCAAGGCCGAGATGTGGCCCTGCGTCAGTACGCTTATCACGCAACGATACCATTGAATTAAATAATTCATCAGTCATGTCTTGTGATAAATGTGGTCCATAATTAATTACTTGTATAATAATTTTATTTGAAGTGGTAATTAGTTTTATGCAAATATTTTTGTCTGGATATGAAAAATCAACTGCATTTCCAATAAGTTTATCTAGCATTTGATAAAATAGATCAGGATTAATCTCCGTACTTATTTGAACGTCTGGTATATCTAACTCAAATAAGTTTTTTGGATAAGCATATCGATAACCATCAACACATTGCTTTAAAAAATTATTTAGATTAGTTTTTTGTTTTTCAGATTCTTGAAGGGCTTGCTCTACACGAGCTGCTTCACTCAATCTTGTTAGTAAATTTTGGAGTCTTTCTAATCCAGTTTCCGCGGCATTAAGTGCCTCTTGTTTATCTAATTCATTTTTTTCATGTTGTAATCTATCAAGTGATGATTTTACAATAGCCATAGGCGTTGTAAGTTCATGTGATAAGCGGCTAGCCATACCCTCAAGGTATACATGATATTGATCTAATCGCTCAAGCATACTGCTAAAGCTTCTAGATAATTCACCAATTTCATCACTGGAATTGCTTGCTATAAATTCTCCTTGCACTTTACCATATTCATCGATCGCGCCGGTTGCGTCACGATTGAGTTTTATTAATCTGGATGATAATCGACTTGCAAATAATAAGAGCAAGAAAACAATACAAATAAGGATTAGTAAGGTTTTATTGAAAATTCCAGACAATACTTGACGTTGCATCAACTGTATATTATTTGTAGTTTCTTCAACAACAACTACGCCAACAATTTGATTATCAAAGAAAATGGGTGTTGCGGCCGAAACAATAACTGCTTTCTCATCTGGTGATGACCGCCACTTAGTAGTTGTCTCCCCTGACAAGGCGCTCATCACTTCATCCCCTTTTAACTTTGAAGCACCTGCTAAATCGTCTTGAAATTGGTCAAAAGCCGGTGGTAATAAATACGTATAAAAAATATTAAATACATTCTTCTCAAATTTTTGCTTCAAACTTCCGCTACTAGCGAGTACCTGGCCCATTTTATCAAGCACCCAAATACGTCTCCCCTCATTGCCACTATGCTTCGAAATAATATCTTCAATTTCTTTTGAAGAGCTAATAAGCTTATTAGGCTCAATTCCAAAAGTACTAATAACATTTGACTTCAAGTTATGATTCTCATTATCAATATCATTAAAAACAAAACCAAGATTTTCTCCAATTAGATATTTAGGTATTTTCACTTCTAAATTAAACCCTTTCTCTGTTTTTTGTATATAAGAAGAAATATTAGTTAAAATTTTCTTTGTTCTTACTTGGACCCCATACTCATCAGAAGTTTCTTTGTAATAAAAAGGTCTTATTGAACCGAGAGCAATTGGGGTAAGATAGTTTTTATGTAGTCTGCGAAATCTATCTCGATAAACGAAAACAAAATGGTCTCCATTTATTTTCCCATTTCGAGATCTTGTAGAAAAAATTAATTCATTATCTTCGGCCTGTAACAGCACATAATAATAATCATTATCTTTACTAATAATGAGTCTAAAATTATCTTTATTTGCTAATGAAATAGATGGGTATATCTCAGACCAATCAACATATGATTTCCAATCGACGGTATAACCATCTATTTGAATAACATTATTTAATTCATGAACATATAAAACATTTCTTTCTTCCGAAAAACTTGTGCTAAATAACCTTGGTTTATTATTTAAAGCGCTTGCAACGACATATGAAACATTAGTTAATGTTGATTCTAGTGTAGACCTCAAATAAGTCTCAGTTTGTCTTATATAATCAAATCCAATATAGGGAATAATTAAAACTGAAATTGACATCAGCATTAATTTAGTACGTAGTGAAATTTTTATATTAGAATTAAACATTCAAAACTAACTTCGTTTTCAAGATCTCCATCGATATCCGACGCCATACACTGTCTCTATTTGATCAAAATTTTTATCAGATTCTTTAAATTTCTTTCTTATTCTTTTTAGGTGTGAGGTAATTGTGTTATCAGCAACAACTTGTTTGGAATCTTGCATAAGCTGATCTTTACTTTTTACATGGTCTATCCTTTTTGCTAATGAATGGACAATCCAAAATTCGGTAAGACTTAAATCTATAGCATCTTCACCCCACTCGACTCTAAAACGGCTGGTATCAACAGTTAATTTGCCACGTTTAATTTTTTCTGTGTCATCATTTGATTCTAGTGCATGTATACGACGAAATAGTGCAGCAATACGAGCAAGTAGATTATTAATGCTTGTATCCTTACTAAGATAATCATCAGCACCTAATCTTAAGCCGCTAACTGTATCAACATCTGAGTCTCTTGCGGTTAAAAAGATAATTGGTAGAACCGCTGAAAGGGAGCGTATTTCCCGACAAAGATCAAAGCCAGCCTCCATTTCATCGCCAAGTCCGATATCTAAAATAGCCAAATCCGGTAAACGCTTATTAATAATCTGTAACGCGCCTTGTTTGCTATGGCAGGTGATAACTGCATACCCATGTTCGCGTATAGTTTTGGCATAGTTTTCGCAAAGTATTAACTCATCTTCGACCAAAAGAATCTGTTTTGGCATATTTTTCTCCTATGTGTCTTTGGCTTATATATACCATAAAACATTATTTTGGGATTTTAACTCATAAAGTCTGAATATCATCTTTTTGCCATATTTTATCATCACATTTCCCTAATTCTAACACTGCCCTGCCATTTACTGAGTATTAAATAGTCGCCAGTGTAATCAGTTTATAGTTAATTTAAAAATAGGAGATATATATTATGAAATTTTTAAAGACGGTAACTCTAATCAGCCTAATTAGCTTCCAATCAATTGTTGCTGCAAATGATATTCAAATTGAGCCTGCATCAACTAAAGAAAATGTCGGTTTTGGTGTTGGCGCTTTAATTGGTGGTGTTTTAGCTGGACCTATTGGAGTGGTGATTGGGGCTGGAGGCGGAACGTGGCTAGGTGACCGTGAGAACAAAACAGACAAAACTATTGCATCTCTTGAAAAAGAATTGAATGTAAAAAGTATTGAAATTGCATATCAGCAAAATGAATTAGCTGAGACCAAGGAAAAATATAAAAAAGAATTCCAAAAAGTCATGCTCAATAAAGAAATCCAGTCTCTAGAAAAATTAAGCGAGGGAATTTCTTATGTTATTTACTACAAAACTAATGAAGCAGAAATACATCGCGCAATCCTTCCGGAAATACAAAAACTTGCCAATTTAATAAAAACTTATCCTGAGATAAAAATACAGATTAGTGGGTATGCAGACCATCGTGGCTCGGATAATCATAACTTAGTGTTAAGTAAAGAAAGAGTGAGTAATGTTCGAGCTGAGTTCATTAAAACAGGTATATCGAACCAAAGGTTTCAAACACATGCGCATGGGGAAAGCAAGGCGTCTGCAAATAAGGGTGACACTGAATCTTATGTCTTTGATCGTCGTGTAACGATAAGTTTGACGCTCAACCAAGAAGTTTAAGCTTAATGAAAATAACCAGGAAGAATGTTCATGAAGCTCTAAGCTTCTTATCGGCAATGGTAGGATTATGGATTTGTTTGGTTCTTACATCTGCCTTGCCAAATAATAATCCGGTCTACGCATCAAGCAATAACCCTACGCATGGATTTAACAGTACCACCCCTACACATGGATTAAACAGTGTCTCTGTTTATAGGAATGATTATAACTTAGTAAATATGATGGGCGAAACAAATGAAGGCACTCTACTATTCAAACAAAATAATGGAATGACGTACGATGGCAATAATTTTTTTCGTAACTATCGATATAGTAAAGCAACAAAAGTTAATATTGATGTGGCAATGACTATAACGGGTATGGTTAATCGTGTAAATGTCACACAAACCTTTAGTAATACGACTGACAATTGGCAGGAAGGTATTTATGTTTTTCCTTTACCTGAGAACGCCGCAGTTGATCATATGCGACTTCGAATTGGCGAACGTGTTATTGAAGGACAGATAAAGGAGGAAAAAGAGGCAAAAAAGATATACAAGCGAGCTAAACAAGCTGGGAAAAAAGCGGCGCTAACAGAACAGGAAAGACCTAATATTTTTACCACCTCAGTTGCAAATATTGCACCTCATGAAACGGTAAAAATTGAAATTGAATTTCAACAGATTACTCACTATGACAATGGTGCTTTCTCTGTACGTTTTCCAATGACTGTTGGACCGCGATATATACCTGGGAAAAACATAGATAGAATCTATAGTGGTTTTTCATCCGGCACTGGTTGGGCGCACGACACAGATGAAGTAATTGATGCTTCTCGAATCACACCCCATGTTATACACCCAAATAGAAAACGTGAAAATATTGCTACTATAAAAATTGATCTCGATGCTGGTCTGGAATTGGAAAGAATTCACAGCCCTTATCATGAAATAGAAATTGATAAACAAAATAATGAATATTACATAGAACTAAAACAAGACTCGACCCTTGCAAATCGTGACTTTGAATTAATCTGGCAACCACATCCAAGTGATGCTCCAAAGGCAGCATTATTCACTGAAGAAATAAATGGCTATGACTATGGAATGATTATGATGTTACCGCCCGATGTAGAAAAAGCCGAAATACTTAATAGAGAAATTATTTACGTCATCGATACGTCCGGTTCAATGGATGGTGAATCGATTTTACAAGCTAAGGCGGCACTTAGATTTTCATTGGCCAGACTTAAACCAGGCGACTATTTTAATATTATTCAATTCAACTCACTAACATCAAGTTTATTTCATCAGTCTGAATTGACTACCCCAGCTTCGCTGCATCAGGCGCTTAATTATATAGGCTCATTAGAAGCTAATGGTGGAACCGAAATGGTACCTGCCTTAATAGCCGCGCTTGCAAACCAAGAAAGGGATGTTGGTTTACGCCAAGTTATCTTTATAACCGATGGCGATATTGGTAACGAACAAGCATTATTTAATACCATCCAGCAGCGATTAGGTCGTAGCCGTTTATTTACAATTGGTATCGGGTCGGCACCTAACTCACACTTTATGTCTCGTGCAGCTAATTTCGGACGCGGAACACATACCTATATAGGCAAACTCAATGAAGTAACTACCCGAATGCAAGATTTGTTTGAAAAAATTGAATCTCCAGTTTTGAGAGACATTCATGCAAATATTGGGCAACTATCAGGCTTTGAATTTATAAATTCCATCGAAATATGGCCACAGAAAATAAATGACCTATACAGTGGGGAGCCATTACTTATTGCAGTAAGAGCAAAGAAATTACCGCTCGATGAAATAAGAATATCCGGACAGGTAGCAGAAAGTAAATGGTCCTCAAGCTTGATGCTTTCCGGGGGACAAAATCGAACTGGTATAGCTAAATTTTGGGCTAGAAAAAAAATAGCCGCTTTAATGGAACAAGAACAAAACGATGAATTTGAATCTGTAAAAAAAACAATCATCAATACCGCACTAGAACATCACTTGGTTAGTAAATATACCAGCCTTATTGCAGTCGATCTTTCGCCAGTACGTCCATCCAACAGAAAGCTAAACTCAAATGCAGTTCCGGGACATCTACCCCTTAACTGGCAATACGATAAAGTCTTTGGTCAAAAATTTCCAGACACAGCAACTGATGCACGTCTCAATTTTATTATAGGCATATTACTAATGTTGTTCGCATCATTCTTTTATTTAATACATCGTAATGATTCGCATATTTAAAACCACACATAGAAAATTTTTTGTCATAGCCCTCCTCATCTGTGGCCTTTGGTTTATAGGGCAAGGTTCCTATATCCATACTAAAGCGGTATTAGCACAAATCCTCCTCGAGACTTCATGGTCAAAAACGCTTAATGGCCAAAAAAAGGTAAAACCTTGGCCATGGGCAGACACTTGGCCAGTCGCTCGTCTCAGTGCACCCGATTATGGTATTAGCCACATTGTCCTGGCCGGAGCCAATGGCTCTTCATTGGCTTTCGGTCCAGGATATCTTTTTGGGAGCGCAACTCCTGGAGCAACTGGTAATATTGTTATCTCTGGACATAGAGATACACATTTTTATTTTCTGAAAGATCTTAAAGTAGGGGATTATTTACAACTACAGTCATACCACTTAACACAATCATACCGCGTAACAAATGTAGTAATTATTGATAAAAGAATAACTGACGTTATTCCTACCGATTTAGAAAACAAATTACTACTTATCACGTGCTACCCTTTTGACGCTATTAAGGCGGGCGGACCATTTCGTTACATCGTCGTAGCAAAACCAGAGCAGACAAATATTCTTAATCGAAACAGATGGATTTAAATCAAAATCAGTTGTTGTGTTAAAAAACTAGGCGAATTACTGCTTATGCATTAGTTAGTGGTTGGATAAAAATTACTCTTCACCTGCTGGATAATTAGTCAGATACTGTTTAGTTCTCTCTTTTGCCTTTTGCATTTCTGCACTATTTAGATTTGCTTCTACAATACTAGAATTAAGTTTCGCCTGATCATAGTCAGCGCTTGCTGCTAATTGAAACCATGCATAGGCCTCGACTAAATCCTTGCTTACTCCCTTGCCCTCAAAATACATAAAACCTAAGCTATTTTGTGCCTCTTTTGATCCCTGTTTGGCAGCACTTAAATACCATTCAATAGCTTTTGAAAAATCCTGCTCAACACCCTCTCCTAGAAAATACATTAATCCCAAATTGTGTTGAGCGCCTTTACTCCCAAGGTTAGCGGCTTTTTCCCACCACGTTATAGCTTCTTTAGTATTTTTTTCGACACCATCACCACGATAATAAATTTTAGCAATATTAATTTGTGATGGGACATAATCCTGATTAGCTGCCTTAATATACCAATCAATAGCTGTCTTTATATCTCGATTAGTTGAAAGACCATTTTGGTAAAAAAGCGCAACATTATGTTGTGCTTTTGGCTCACCATGTTCTGCGGCTTTTTGATACCACCCAAGCGATTTTGAATAATCTTGATCTACTCCTTTGCCTTCGCGATACATTGCGCCAAGGTAAAATTGGGCCTTCATATGATTCTCAGATGCAAGCTCAAGAAATCCACTCAAAGCTACTTCATAATTTCCCTCTTTATAGGCTTCATAACTCTTTTCAAAATCTGCCGCATAAAGAGTCGCATTAACAAAGATAAAAAATAACACCTGAATTATTCTAAACATAATCACTTTTCCCTTAATTATTATGTTAAGAGACAAAAATAATAGACTTAAGTTCACGCAGATAAGATTTACATTCTAAATATAAATGCTCTTTATTCTCAATTAAATAATCAATACATGCATTAATCTTTCAAATACAGCAATAACAGGTCCTATAGTTTTCGCTAATACACCAGTTATTAATAAGACAACTAATATAAGCAAACCGTATTTCTCTAATTTAATATATTGATACGCTAATTTATTAGGTAAAATTGAAAATAAAACGCGACTTCCGTCTAGTGGTGGTAATGGCAATAAATTCACAATCATTAATAAGAAATTAATTATAATTCCAGCCCAAGCCATAAAAGTTAATAAGCTAGCAGCGCTATTACCTTGTCCTGCGGGTCCGATAAATAATTTTGCCACGAACAACCAAAATATAATCATTAGTAGATTCGCAAAAGGACCTGCTAAGGCAACTAATGCTATATCGCGTTTTTTATTTCTTAGTCTATTCCAATTAATCGGGACAGGTTTTGCCCAGCCAAAAACAAAACCACTTAAAAAAAACATTGTTAAAGGAACAACAATGGTTCCTATCAAATCTATATGCTTTATCGGATTGATTGTGAGACGCCCCATATCTTCTGCTGTTGTATCGCCCAATATTTTTGCAACTAAACCGTGTCCTACTTCATGAAGGGTAACAGCAAAAATAACGGGTACTGCCCAAATAAATATTTGATACAAATAAGGGAGTTCGGTCATGGTAATAATTAAGAAATT